>Ga0208410_1000635_pt1 | contig 19923 bp, 14 predicted proteins | sample ETN02SmetaG_3_FD_185787 | JGI IMG/M metagenome (GOLD analysis project Ga0208410, IMG submission 185787) | Marine microbial and viral communities from oxygen minimum zone, Eastern Pacific Ocean - ETNP2014F10-02SV257 (SPAdes) (version 2) | ecosystem: Environmental > Aquatic > Marine > Oceanic ... | reverse complement strand
GGGGGGGGGTCAGTGATGAGTCGTGATCGGTGGTCAGCCTGCCCCACCCTCGTGGAAAAAGCACACGCGTCGGGTGACGCGGATCTGATTGATGATTGGATTGGGAATCGGGAATCGTTCGTCCCGCGTCGACGACGACGCGACAGCGCGCGACGCGATCGTCGACGCGCGATCGATCGAGTGTATTTTCATCTTCATCGATCGATCGATCCGATCATGACGATGACCGCAACGATGACGATGACGACGATGACTACATCGTCGAAATCATCGAAATCGCGACGCGACGGCGCCGCGCGCGCGAGACGCGTGACGAGGACGAGGACTGGACGACGAGACGCGCGCGCGATGGCCACGCCCAGGGGACGGAGGAGCGATGATCATCATAAATCTCCGAGAGAATCCGAATCCGAATCTCGCTCTCGTCGACGCTTCGTCGATCGCTCGCTCGATTCCTTTGACGATCCCGCGCTTCGACGACGCGCCATGGGGCTGGAGGAACGGTTGGCGGATGCGATTGCGACGGAGAATTTCCTCGCCGCGGCGAAGGTTCGAGACGAAATGCGCGCGGTGAGACGAAGAGATCCTCGCGCGAGGTGTGAGGATGATCTGGAGGAGGCGATCGCGAGCGAAGATTACGCGCGGGCGGCGAAGATGCGAGCGAGGTTGGAGGAGTTGGATCGAGACGCCGCGGCGGAGTCGCTGACGCCGTGCGAGAGCGAGCGGACGACGCGAGGCGTGCGCGTGCGGGCGAGATCGAGATTCGTCGCGGATCGAAGCGCGCCGGCGGAGGGACGATGGTTTTTTCAGTACGTCATCACCATCACCAACGTGAGCGCGAAAGGGACGGTGAAATTGTTGAGTCGCTCGTGGTTGATCGGCGACGACGAGGGACGCACCGAGGCGGCGCGAGGGCCGGGGGTGGTCGGGAAACAACCGTCGATTCGGGTCGGGGAGACGTTTGAATACGCGAGTTCGACGCCTCTGAAGACGTGTCGAGGGACGATGGAGGGATTTTACCGGTTCGTCGAGCTCGGACCTCGAGAAGAGGCGCAGGAACGCGCCTTGGGAGGAAGTCGCGATCTCTCGCGCGAGGACGACGTCGACGCGTTCAACGTCGAAATTGGCCTCTTCGGTCTCTCTGAATCCGCGGTGTTCTAAGAGACGACGCTCGCGCTCGCGCTACACATCGCAGCACACGTCCATCCATCATCGTCATCGGCGGCGTTCTTTGAACCAACCGACCGTCGCGTGCGTCGTCGTCTCGCCGTCGACGAGAACGCGTAGAGAAAAGTCTCTCTCCGACTCTCTCTCGCCTCCACCTCGTCGCGCGCCAACGCGCATCAAATTTTGTACACTCATCTTCACGTAAATCAATCAATCACAGGAATCAAGCGATACGACGCCACTCACTCTTCTGTAATACAACATCCGACGGCCTCGCTTTTTTCCTCTTCGTCTCCTCTTCGTCCCCTCTCCGCTCGCTTTTCCACACTCGTCGCCTCGACGAATCCATCGTCTCTCGCCCTCGACCGTCCGCGAACGACGTCGAGCGCGATGCCATCCGTCGTGTCCCTCGTCAGCGCGTCGTCATTCGTCTCTCGCGCGCGATGGGCGCGTCGCGCGTCGTCGTCTCGAATCGCCGCCGGCGGCGCCGATTCGCGGGACGACGCGATGCGGTTTCGCGACGACGGTGGACGACGACGAGGCGGAGGAGGAAGAGGTGGAGGTAGACGCGCACCGTACGACGCGCATCGAGACGCGGACGAGCGACGACGCGCGAGGGAGGCGGCCGAGAGAGCGGCGGAGAGGAGCGGGGGGTTTCGCATCGTCGAACGCGCCGACGGGACGCGACCGGGACGCGACGGCGACGGTGACGGCGACGATGACGAGCGGCGGGCGTTCGGGTCGGCGTTCGCGAGAGAAGATGACGGTGGGAGGTGGGGGGACGAACGATCGTCGTCGTCGTCGTCGTCGTCGTCTCGTGAAATGTCGTCGGGACGACGAGGACGCGGCGGCGGACGATTCGAGGGACGCGGACGCGGTCGCGGACGCGGAGGACGGTTCGGTGGGCGAGGCGGGCGAGGAGGCGCGCGAGGCGAGCGCGGAGGAAGGAACGATGGACGCGGGCGCGGTGGGCGCGGGGAGACGCGACGTGGACGCGATGGGGAGGGTGTGCGCGGGTTTCGGGACGACGGCGGCGGCGATCGCTACGCGAGACGCGGGGAGACGAGACGCAGAGATGAACACGACTTCGACGACGAGGACGATTTCGACGACGAAGACGACGACGATTGGATTTTACAAGGTTTAGAGGACGAGCTCGAGGACGGTCGACAGTGGGGGGCGAGACAAAACGATCCGTACCTCCCGGAACTGTTGAGCAAGTACGTCGAGGATGATTTCGAACCCATGGTGTACACGCGAGAACCCGACGATTTGGACGAGTACTCGTTCTTCTCGGGCGCGAGATTCGGTCAACTTGGGGCGAGTGAAACGGCGCGGGCGTCGCTCAAGGAACGCTTCAACATTGAGCGTCCCTCGCACATTCAGGCGCAGTCGTACAGAGTGCTCAGCGGCGACGACGCGCAGTCGTCGGAGCGCGCGCGACACGTCTTGCTCGCCGATCAGGCGGGCAGCGGGAAGACGCTGGCGTATTTACTTCCGTTGTTACAGCGCGTGCAAAAAATCGAGGAACAGAAGGGTCGAAGCAAACCGAGAAAACCGAGATTGTTGGTATTGACGCCGACGAGCGAGCTCGCCACGCAGGTGCGCGAAGTCGTGAAACAATTATCCTTCGGTGGTTTGAGATCTCGCTCGCTCCTGGCGAACAACGTGAGCAAGTCTCGCACGCAGATCGAGGCGCTCGTGGACGGCGTGGACATCGTCGTCGGCACCCCCGGACGCGTGGCGAGATTGATTGAGGAAGGGAAAATGCTCACCGACGACGTCGACGCCGTCGTCTTGGACGAGTGCGACGTCTTGCTCGGAGAAAACTTTGAATTCGCCGAACAAGTGGCGCCGATTCGGAACGCGACCAAGCCGGGCACGCAGTTCGTCCTCGTCACCGCCACCATTCCTGACGACGTTCTCAGGCAGCTGAAGGACTTTTTCGAGAGCGACATTCGCGTCGTGCAGGGACCCGGATTGCACCGGCCGGCGGCGGGCATGATCGAACGCCTCATCGATTGCAGCGGCGGAGACGTGTTCGACGATCAGTCTGGATTTTACAGAAAATTCAAGGCGCTGCTCGATCTGCTCGACGTGGACAAGGCGGACAGAACGCTTCTGTTTTGCAACAAGATTGACACGTGCAGAAAGATTGAAAACTTTCTCACGCGCGCGGATCGAGACGGGGACAAGTATAAAATCTTACCCTACCACGCGGCGTTATCTCGCGAGCAGCAACAAGCCAACCTGCGAGAATTCATCAGATCACCCTCGAAGACCCCGCACATCCTCGTGTGCACCGATCGCGCGTCGAGAGGTTTGGACGCCTCGCGCGTCAAGCACGTCATTCTCTTTGATTTCCCGAGAGATCCGAGCGAGTACGTGCGTCGAGTCGGACGAACCGCGCGCGGCGCTCTGGGCCAAGGTCGCGTCTCCGTCTTCGTGCTCGGACGACAAGTTCGTCTGGCGCGAGAAATCATGCGAAGAAACGATCGAGGCGATCCAGTCGAGGCGACGCCGACGAATTTTTAGACGCGTTTCATTCATTAGTATGTTTGTATTACGCCGAGCGGAGCGTTCATCCTCGCGTTCAACCCTTCGACGTCGCGTCTCCCCGCGTCCTCACCGTTTCTTCGTCCACATAAAATACGGATTTTTGCATCGCTCGCCCGTGCACACGGGCATGCAATTACACACCGGCACGTAGGAGAGATTTCTCGCCACGGAATCGCCGCGACCGTCGTTCATGTTTTTACGCATGTGATATTCCCAGTGATTCTCCGGAATCTCCTCCTCCGCCGCGGCCTCCCACAACGTCGGTCCGGCCTCGAACTCCTCGTCCAACGAATCTCCGTCCGAATCCTCGTCCTCGTCCTCGCTCGACGCCTCCTCGTCGTCATCCTCATCGCCGGCGTTCCCGTTCCCGCGCGTCTTCGTCTCGAGAATGTCATCCGCCAACCTCTGCATCTCGCGTCGTTCCTCCGCCTCGCTTCGAACCTTCCCGAGTTCCCCTTTCGCGCCGTCGGCGTCGACGATGTTCACCATGGTTTCCTCGTCTCCCCGGAGACGATCCCTCGCGCGCGCGACACTCTCGAGGCGTCGCGTTCCCTCGCGCGCGCGCGCGATGGCTCTCCAGCCGTTTTCAGCCGTTTTCGTTCCCTCTCGAGTCACGACCCATCGACGAGTCCCCCTCGGTCCCGACCCACACCCACACCCACACCCGCGCGCGGTCGCGGTCGCGGGCGCGGCATCCTCGAGCGCTCGAACGCGCGCGCGCGTCGCGTCGTCGTCGGGTGTCGGGCGTCGAGGACGGACGGACGGTCGTTCGTTCGTTCGTTCGTTCGTTCGGTCGTCGCGTCGTCGCGTCGTCGTCGTCGCGTCGAGACCGGGACCGGGACCGGGACCGGGACCGCGCGCGCGTGGTGTTACGCGTCGATTCATCGATTCATTCATGGGCCGACGCGGAGGCGTCGAACCGACGACGTTCGACGCGCGATCGGCCGATTCGCGATCGCGCGATCGAGGGAGTCTCGTCGGACTCTCGCAGTGGTCGAGCGAGGACGAGGACGGGGTGGAGGAGGAGCGGAGAGGTCGAGCGCGGTCGAGAGCGGGCGCGTCGAGGCGGCACCCGCGCGCGGAGCGTCTGGGCGAGGCGTACGGTACACGGTCGCGGTCGGCGTCGAAACGATCGGAGACGTTCGAGGAAGAGGATGAGGCGATAGAGATCACGCGGGCCGAGTTGGAAAAATTGCGAGACAGGATCGATCAGGCGAGGAGCGACGCGGGGTACTCGAGCTCGTCTCGACACTCGTCGCGCGCGGGGTCGCGGTCGAGCTCGAGGCATTCGAGTCGGAGGGGTGGATTCGGGGCGAGCGTGGCGAGCGTGGATCCAGATTTTGCGGATGAGAAGAGCACGACGGTGGATGAATCGGTGGATAACGGTGGGATGAACGTGATGAACGTGGGGGCTGACTTGTACGCGGCGTTGGGGGGCGAGAAGAAACCGATTTGGACGCTGGATGAGATGGACGACGAGGCGACGAAGAGAAGTCGTAACGCGCACAACATCGGCTCGGCGCTCGTGCCGCACAAAATAGTTGAAAAATATGACAAGGCGAAGAAGGATTACGAGGAGGCCGTCAAGGCGAAGAGGGTTAAGAAGGAGAGATTGCGAAGGGAAGCCGCGGCGGAGGCAGCCAAGGAGAAGACGCCGTCGAGGATGGATGAACTCGCGCAGGAATTTAGAAGGGCGATTCACAACGAAGACGCCGCGTTGGAGTATCACAAGGTGCGTCAACGAATGGATTACAAGAACGAGTCGGCGATGAGGAAACGAGCCGCACGGATCGCGAATAACGCGAAACGACCACCGACGTTTTATGAGCGGCTCTTACGAGCCATGTTTGGATGTTGTCTGGGTGCGCGACGTTAGAAGGTGCTGTAACGATAATAATTAGAAGGTGATCGCCCGCTCACTCGTCGTCGTCTAATTCGTCGTCGTCGCCGACGAGCGTTTCGTCGTCGTCGTCGTCCTCCTCGTCTTCCTCCTGCTCGTCCTCGTCGCCGAAATCCAGCGAGATGACTCCTCCGATGAACATGTACGCGATTACGGAAACCGCGGCGAATCCGACCGAATACCACGCTTTGCGACGCATATCTTTATCCTTCTGACTCATCGTCTTCTTCGCCGTTCGGGGTTTCCACCCCGATCGCTGTTTCGCGTGGTTGGAATCGTATCTGTCGCCCCATGCGCTCGAATCGACAGTCTCCGACGCGCGCACGTCGTCGCTGTTCTTTACGAGATTTTTCTGCATCGCGTTCAAGCGCTCGGTGACGTCGTTGATGTATCGCACCAATCGCGGGAATCGTTTCATCTCCGTTCGCAGTGCCTCGCACGAGGGAGAGCGCGCGTGATAACTCAACTGCGCGTACGCGGCGGCGTCGCAACTTCTCGGCTTATTCCCACACATCCAATACGACTCATCCCCGTGTCTCGTCGACGCGTTCACCAACATGTTATTCATCGCGCTGTACGCCTCCACGCACGCCGCGCACGCGCGCTCACCGTCCACTCCCGCGCGCTCGAGTTCCTTTTTCGCTTCGCTCGCCTTCGTTCGCGCCGTCCACGCACTCAGCGGAAACGGCAACGTCTTAGACAGTTCCGTCCTGTATGCCCCGTACCCTCGCTCGTCCACGAACGTGAAATAATCGCTCGCCACTCGTAAATTCTCTCGCACCATCGCGTTCACTCCCGCGATCGCCGCGCGTTCATCCGCCCCCGCGTCCCCGTCCGCGTCTCTCGCTCTCGTCGCCGTCGCCGCTCTCACTCTGTAGCCAGCCTCTCTCGCGCTCCTCGGCGCGCGTCCGTCGAACGCGGCGTCTCCGTCCACGTCACCATCGATCTCCACGCACGGCACCGCCCCGCTCGGCGACGCGTTCGCGCTCGCGCACGTCTCCACGGCGTGCTCGACGTTGGACATCAACAAGAGCGCGCGCGCGTGTTCGCACTCGATCGCGTCGTACGCCAGCGTCGCGCCGTCGCGCGGTCTCGGCGACGCGTGCAGCGTCACGCGTCGCGTCGTCATCGTCGCTCGCACCCTTCGTCCGTCGCGCGCGCGCGTGTGAAGATGCGTCGAATGTTCAAAAGATTATTCGAGTCATTGAGCGTCATCCCCACCGCAGTCGACGCCTCGCGAGCCGACGAGCCGACGCGACGATGGACGACGCGCGCGCGACGGCGCGACGACGCATCGCGTCCGTGGCGTCGCACGTGCGCGCGGACGCGCGTCGCGACGACGACGACGACGACGACGACGGACGAAGAGACGCGCACACCGGTCGTCGCGCGTCCTCGTCGTTCTCGTCGTCGTCGCGCGCGAGCGCGCGCGCGCGCGCGTCGGATGAAGTGCGCGAGGCGTTAGCGTCGAACGCGCCCGTCGTCGCGCTCGAGAGCACCATCGTGGCGCACGGGATGCCGTACCCAGAGAATTTGCGCACGGCGCTCGAGGTGGAGGCGACGGTTCGAGCGGCGGGGGCGATACCGGCGACGTGTGCCGTCGTGGACGGTGTGCCGAGGGTGGGATTGACGAGGGATGAGCTCGAAAAAATCGCGCGCATGGGCTCGGCGTGCGTCAAGGCGTCGAGACGAGATTTGGGCGTGGCGTGCGGCGGCGGAAAGACGGCGGCGACGACGGTGAGCGCGACGATGGTTTTAGCGCGCGCGGCTGGCGTCGATGTCTTCGTCACGGGAGGCATCGGAGGCGTGCACAAGGGAGGAGAGAATACCATGGACGTGAGTGCGGATTTGATGGAGCTCGGACGGACGAACGTGGCTGTGATTTGCGCGGGCGTCAAGTCGATTTTAGACATTGGGAGGACGCTCGAAGTGTTGGAGACGCACGGAGTGACGGTGTGCGCGTACGGCACGGATGAGTTTCCGGCGTTTTTCACGAGAAAAAGCGGGCACAAGGCGCCCGCTCGCGTCGACTCCGCGCTCGAGGCGGCGAGGGTGATCGAATCGAACGCGCGATTGAATCTCGAAAACGGGTGCGTGTTCGCCGTGCCGATTCCGAGCGAGCACGAGGCGTTGGGCGCCACCATCGAAGCGGCGATATTGCGCGCACTGCGAGAGACGGTGAAGAAGAAGATCATCGGACGCGACGTGACGCCATACGTGCTCAAACGCGTGGCTGAGCTCACGCGAGGGGAGAGTCTCAAGGCGAACATCGCACTCGTGAAGAACAACGCCAAAATCGGCGCCGAAATCGCAAAGGAGTTGGCGCGTCTTCGTCGCGAGGGCTCTTAGTGGTAGTGGTAGGATCTTGTAGGAAGTACTCGTACTATTTAACAATTTCTGCAAGCAGTGATGGTCGAGTAAGTAGTCATATCGTACACGTGTAGTCTAGTTTGGTCTGTCCGACGAATCTTCGTCTTGTCGAAGCACGACGATGATGGTCGTCTCTTCATCCTCCTTGGTGGCTTCTTCCTCCTCTTCCTCCTTCGGCGCCTCGGGTTCCTTGGGCTTCGGTTCAGGAGCCTTCGGTTTCGCGCGCGCCTGAAGCGGTACCGGCTCCTTCGCGGGCGGCATACCGATGAGCGCGCGGATTTCATTCCCGGTGAGCGTCTCCTTCTCCATCAGCGCCTTGGCGATGGTGTGTAAATCTCCCAAGTTGGACTTGAGAAGCTTTTGCACTCGAGTCTGCGATTCCTTCAACAGTTTGATCACCTCACCGTCGACCGCGGATTCCGTGGATCCCGACGCACCGCGCGCTGAGTTGCCGCCGCGGATGCTCGACAAGTGCACTGGACCGAGACTCGAGTTCATCCCCACGTCGCTAATCATGAAAAACGCCAGACGAGTCGCTTGCTGCAAATCCCCCGAAGCACCGGTGGTGACCTCGTCCGGACCGAAGATGAGCTCCTCGGCCAATCGTCCACCCATGCACACGTCTAATTTAGCCATGAGCTGTTTTCGATTGACGCTCGTCTCGTCCTTGTCCGGAAGCTGCGTCACCATGCCGAGCGCCGAGCCTCTCGGCATGATGGTTGCCTTGTGAATCGGGAGCGCGGCGTTGGACTTCAGCGCCACGAGAGCGTGGCCGGCCTCGTGATACGCCGTCAGTCTGCGGTTCTCTTCGCTCAACACCGCAGATTTGCGCTCAGCGCCCATCAACACGCGGTCGCGCGCCCAGTCGAGATCCGCCGCCGTGATGGCCGGGGCGTCCGCCATCGCCGCCTGAACCGCCGCCATGTTTACGAGGTTGAACAACTCGGCGCCGCTGAAACCAGTGGTACCGCGGGCGATTCTATCCACGTCCACGTCGCTCGTCGTCGGCTTGTCTTCCAAGTAGTGCTCGAGGATTTCGCGACGACCGCCGATGTCCGGATTCGGAACGTGCACCATGCGATCAAAACGCCCCGGACGCGTGAGCGCCGGATCGAGAGCCTCGGGAATGTTGGTCGCGGCGAGAACGATGATGCCATCGTTTTGTTCGAACCCGTCCATCTCGGTCAAGAGCTGGTTGAGCGTCTTTCTGTGCTGGTTTTCAATCGACTTTCTCGACGTACCGATGGAATCGATTTCGTCGATGAAGACGATGCACGGCGTCTTCTTCTTCGCCGCGGCGAAGAGTTGACGCACGCGCTTCGAGCCAACACCCACGAACATTTCTTCGAATTCGCTTCCGCTTCTGTAGAAGAAAGGCACGTCAGCCTCGCCGGCGACGGCGCGCGCGAGCAACGTCTTCCCCGTACCCGGCGGTCCGGTGAGCAAGACGCCCTTCGGGAGCTTACCCCCTAAACGCGTGAATTTGTCCGGATTTCGCAGATATTCGACAATCTCAGCCAACTCATCCTTCGCCTCGTCGCACCCCTTGACGTCTTTGAACTTTTTCAGACTCTTCTCCGGCACGGTGTCCTTGTTGAACTGCTTCGGATCAAAGTTGGGACCGTTGGATTGCGGTCCGAGTCCCGACGTCGACGTCGGATCGGAGCCCGAGCTGTCCGAGATTCCCGGCAGCGAATGACTGCTGTTCGGACCTCTGTGCTCGACCACGCGAACGGCGATGTGTCGAAGCGCGAGAGTGCTCAAAAAACTCAAACCGGCGATGAAGAAAACGAAACCCATGAACGCGTTGAAGAGCTTTTTCGCCGCGCTGTCCGGCTGCGCGAACCCGGCGCCCCCTCCGATGACGCTGACGTGCAACGGCGCTTGTACGCTCTTCCCCACCTCCAACGGCACCAACTCGTTCTTCCCTTTAGATCGCTCGGAGAGATCCCCCAACAAATCCGGAAGTTTATTCCTTCCGTCGTCCAACGGGGGCGCCTTGCCGATGCCCGCGTCTCCCCCCACCGCGAAATTTTCCAATCTATTCGTTCTCACGAGCGCCGTCACGTACGCCATCACCGACACCGGTCCACTCGCGTACTTTCTCGTCTCAAATCTCGTCATCAAATCTTCATTCCTATCGTACGCCAAGAGCTCTCGCATGAGCGCGTCTTGCTTATCCGCGTCCGACGCCTCGGCGTCCGCCTCCTCGAAGAGTTTATCCCACTTTCTCTTATTCTTCACGAACGGAAGCGCGCCGAACCACGACGACACCGACGTCTTCGCTCTCGCCACGATCGTTCGCTTCCCGCTCTCCTCGCTCTCCTCGCCGTCCTCGCCCTTCTTCTTCGTCTTCGTCTTCGCGTCTTCTTCTTCGCCTTCTTTTCCCCTCGTCTCCTCCTCCTCCTCCGCCGCCGTCGTCTCGCCCTCTCCCGTCGACTCCGCGCGCGTCACCACCATCACACGTCGCCCGCGCGTCACCACCGCGCCCCCCCGTCCCCCCACCGTCGCCACCACCACCGCGCGCGTCGCCGCCCTCGTCGTCATCTTCATCCGCATCCCTCCTCCACCTCGCGCGCTCTCGCGCGTCCATCGCGCGCGCGCGGCCACCGTCGTCATCACCCTCATCGTCCTCGTCGTCCTCGTCGTCGAACCCGAACCCGAAGACGTTCGCGCGCTCTCTCGCGCGTCGCCGTCTCTCGCGTCTCTCGCCGTCTCGCGCGGAGCCTCGAGGGGTCGGCCCTAGGGGACACATCGGGGAGTGATGACCCGTGATGAGTCATGAACGGTGTACGAGTGGGGGGGTCCGTCCCGCGTCGGTTCGGTTCGATTCGATTCGATTCGTCGCGCGAGTCGGCGAGTTGGCGACGCGCGAGAGACGGTCGGCGAACGACGACGACGGGTTCGACGACGACGGGTTCGACGACGACGGGTTCGATCCCGCGCGCGTCCTCGACGTCGTCTCGGACGATGGACGCGCGCGAGGCGAACGGGCGCGAGGGCGACGCGGAGACGCTCGAGACGACGACCGCGCGCGCGGGGGCGCCGGGAACGAGTCGAGGGGCGGAGACGTACGGGGAAACGCGCGACGACGCCGCGCGAGACGCCCTGCGAGACGTCCTGCGCGCGTTCGAGGCGGTACGAACGAACGACGACCGACGAACGACGACCGACGAACGACGACCCGACGAATTGAGCGTTTTTCGTCCCATCTCGACGAGCGTTTCGACACCGACTGACGATCGAACGGCGCGGCGACGCAGCGCGCGGATTCGACGAATCCCGCGCACGCGCGCGAGCTCGAACGCGTGCGCGCGCACACGCGCGCGATCGAACGCGCGTCGGGGACGTGGTCGAGACGAGGTCTTCCGGGCGTCTCGAGAGATTGGTCCGAGTGGAGGCCGCGCGCGAGCGCCGAGACGCGCGCGCCGCGATCGAACGAGACGTACGATGCGTACGCGAGGTACGTCGAGCGACGAGACGCGAAAACGCGAGGGGCGAGGCGGTTACTGCTCGCGCGAGGGGAGGCGGCGGAGGAGGCGGAGGCGTGAGATGGAGGCGCGAGCGCACGGCGCGTCGGAATGAATGAATGAAATTGAATCCCATCGATGACCGTCACTCCCGAGCGCGCGGTGGAGGCGACGCCGCGCGTCTGGACGCGCCGATCGCGAGCGATGACCGCGCGCGCGCCCGTGAGCGAGTGGGTGTCGCGTTCCATCGCCCGACGCACCCCGCGCGCGTCGACGAGTCGACGAGATGGGTGGTGTGCGCAATCGAGACGCGCGTCGCGCGCCGGTCCTCGCGCGCTCGACGACGGCGCTCGAGGTGGATTCGGTGGATTCGGTGGATTCGGGTCGGGCGGTGGCGACGATGGATCGCGGCCGCGGTCTCGTTTCGGTGACGACGACGACGGCGGCGACGAGGAGGACGGCGTCTCGAGACGGTTCAACGCGCGCGTCAAGTTTTTCGTCGGCGCCGTCGTCCTTCACTGGACGACGATGCGAGCGATCGCGTGGAACGACAGGGCGGTGTACGACGACGACACGGACGAGGATTGGTCGAGGAAACGGGTGTCGATCGTGATCCCGGCGAGGAACGAGTCCAAGGCTATCGGGACGGTTTTGAGGCTGGTGTCGCTCGCGCTCGAACCCGAGGCGGCGGAAATCATCGTGAGCGTCGGTGATTCCTCCGACGACACGGCGGACATCGCGAGATCGCACGGTGCGATCGTCGTGTCCGGTGAGAAGGGTCGAGGGAATCAGATGAACGCGGGCGCGCGCGTCGCGACGGGGGATTATATTTTGTTCTTACACGCCGACACGTCGCCGCCGGCGGACGTCGTGGACGTCATTCGTCGACAGCTTCGCGATCAAAAGACCGTCATCGGCGGTTTCGTATCGCTCATAGAGACGCCCACGCGCACGTTTTGGGGAATGTCCTACCACAACGTCGTCAAGACGACGTACTGCGCCGTTATCAGTCGACCATTTGCCTATCTCAGAGGCTTTCGGATTTTATTCGGCGACCAAGCCATGTTCGTGCGAAGGGATGATTTCGAAAACGTCGGCGGTTTCGACGGAAGCCTCAGCATCATGGAAGACGCCGATCTGTGCGTGCGAATGTGGCGACGAGGAAGGGGCAAACACAAAGGGCGAGTCAAACTCTTGGACAGAGTCGTCACGACGTCTGGGCGACGCATAGAACCTCTCGGCAACTTTAGGGCGACGTGCATACACGTCCTCATCGCGTGCAGCTGGAACTTTGGCGTCAAGGGGGACGCTCTGAGAAAAATTTACGATTGGTGTTACCGCGACGTGCGTTAGCTCGACCGCATGCATTCATTTTTCATCTAGATGGTTCTATTAAAAACGCGCGCGCGGCGTCGGGTCACACCTTCAGTCCCGCCAACGCCTCCGCCGCCGCCTCTCCGTCCTCCTCGCGCCGAATCTCGCACGACACCCGCTCCTCTCGCGACAGGAGCACCATGTTGATCGTCCGCGACGGCGTCTTCCCCGATCCCTCCGCCTCCGCCTCCGCCTCCGCCGCCGACGCGTACTCGCGCGCGTTCGACAGGATGATGTTTCGCTGCTTGTCCACGCATCGAAGTCGACCGACGAACGCGCGTCCGTCGCGCACGACGCACCGCGTCTCCGCACCGATGACGTCGCGCATCGCGACGCGCCGGATCCCACCCGCGGACGTTCTCGAGCGCGCGACGCGACGCGACGCGACGCGACGCGACGCGACGCGACGAGGGCGGGACGGTCGGGACAATCGGGACCGTCGGGACGACGAGGACGCGAGACGTGTAGTGCGTACACACCCCACATTGTACCCATACGCATCTCCAGAAGTACCCATCACACCATACATTTTTCTCTCAAAAAAAGTTACGTTTCCTCGACGGTAAAAAAATAGTCTAATATAGGCACCACCAGGATTCGAACCAGGGTAGGCGGATTCAAAGTCCGCAATGATAACCAACTACATCATAGCGCCATCATATCGGTGACTCGCGTCTTGAATACGCACGTACCCCGAAACCCACATTGTACTCACCTGTATGCACGCCACGAGTCGTTCGGGGACGGTTACGGGTCGGGTCGGACGCCCGCGCGGGGCCGGACGGATGGATGGAATGATGGATGGATCGAGACGATCGACCGCCGTTCGCCGCATTCGACGACGGTGCGTGGAGACGTCGACGCGTTCGCGAACGAACGAACGAACGAACGAACGAACGACGTGTCGTCACGCGCGATGACTCGCGGTGATGAGGACGGTGACGACGAGGTGACGGCGACGACGACGATGATGCATGAAGATGACGACGAGGGCGAGGAGGTGCTCGAACGACGTCGCGATGCGGTGGAGGAGGCGATGAAATACGTGTACGATCCCAATCGTGAGGGTTCGAGCGCGTTCGCGGGCGCGAAGAGCGCGATGATGACGGGGACGCCGTCGAGTGGGTTGAAGGTGATGCAATTGAATTGTCTCGCCGACGCGCTCGCGGCGAACGACGCCTTCGCGAGCGCCGAGTATTACGAGGACGAGGAGGAGGAGGAGGAGAAGGGATCTGGGAACGAGGGATCTGGCGGCGGAACGATGACGAACGGTTCGATGTATGACTTGAATTTTCGTAAGAGGGGACGAGATTTGATTCGCGTGATATCCACGGAGGACGCGTCGACGGCGCCCGACGTCGTGTGTCTGCAAGAGGTGGATCATTATCACGACTTTTTTGAACCCGAATTGCGTCGTCTCGGGTACGCGGGGATTTATAAGGAGGATCAATGGTCGCCGTGTCGAAAATTCGACGCCCCGAACGATGGGGTGGCCATCTTTTACAAGATGGACAAGTTGGAGTTGTTGTCGTCGCACGCGCCGGGGTGTCCCCGACCGAGGAAGGACGACGCCGCGAGAGACGCCGGGAAGACGCTCATGGCGAGGTTTCGATTGAAGAGGGATCCGAAGAGTGATTCCATGATGCGCAAGGCGATCGGTTCGCTCATGCGCGTCGCGAGTTCGAACGTGAAACCGGTGTTTTCGGGTGAAGATTTACGAGAAGTCGTCGTGGTGACCACGCACTTGGCGTCGGAGAAAACCGTCGACGGCATCATCACGCGACTCGAACAAACCAAGGAATTGTGCAGACAATTGAACGCGTTCGCCACCAATCTGTGCACGGACGTGGATGGCGTGCAAATCATTCTCGCCGGCGATTTAAACGCCACACCGAACGAGGCGTGCGTCGTGCACTTGCGCGGACGAGGCATGCGAAACGCGTACGAGGACATGAGCACGGCTCTCGGAGACGACGAGGCGAACAGATTCACGACGTGGAAGACTCGCACGGGCGTCTTCAAGGCGGGTGAAGTGAAGCACACGATAGATTACATCTTATACTCGGCGCACAGAGGGAGTAAAGTCGTGAGCGTGGCGAAATTACCGAACGAGAGAGACATTCCGGGCGACAAGGGACTGCCGACGTTTGGGTTTCCGAGCGACCATCTGCCGCTGCAAGCGGTGATCGCGTTTCCGAAATAGAAAAAGATGACGAAGTTGTAATTCATCAACTGGGAACGGGGAAATCACAATACATTGATTTAAATCGCGCTATCGCCTAACGTTTGTTTCAACACGGCCACCGCCGGTTTCATCGCCTCGTGCGCCCACGCCCTGACGGCGAGTCGTCTCGACGCGTCGTCTCTCCACGCCAACGCGTCGCGTTTGACTGCCTCGGCGACGACAGCGTCGTAAAACCCTCCGCTCACGGGGAAATCACAATATAACACGCATTCCTCGGCGTCGACGCGGTGCATGTCTCGCGCCCAGAGTCTGATTTGATCGCTCACCGTGCCCGGAACGCTCGGCTTTTTCGCGCGCGCTTGCTTGTGCGCGTGCGCCCTGAGGTAGGCGACGATTTGTTCGGCGTCCACGCCCGCGCGAAGCGCGTTTTGCACGCTCTCGCGCGTGAGCATACCGACGTAGAGATTGGGCAAACGATAATCGGCGCGCGTGAAGAGACGAAGTATCTCCATCTCGACCAAACTGCTCGTGTACGCGTAGACGCGATAATTCGTCTCGACGATGACGTGTCCCTCGGCGGCGACCGTCTTGGTCTCTCCGTCGTCTCCCGAAAACCCACCGCTGAGTCCACTGGACAGGAGCGTGGGGACGTAATACCAACGTTTCTTGTGTTCAAACGTGTACAAAAGACCCAGATGGGTTAAATCTCGCACAACGTCTTGTTCCATGTCGCTCAAGACGTCCGTCATGGCGTACGCGCGTCCCGGTTGTTGAAACGTCAATCGAAGGAGAAAACTGATGGCACTCGTCGAGGATTCTTTCTGTGAATCCGAAATGTATTGTGTCAACAATACCCACGTCTGTTCTTGCGCCGTGGTGAGTAAAAACCGAAACCCCGCGGCGGTGACGCCGGCGTTTTTCAATCTCTTTTGTCCACCCTTTTTCAACGCCGACGTCGTCGCCGTCGTCAATCCCGCCGCTCGAAACAACGCCTGCGCGTCCAATCGCCCGCTCACCTTGGACCCGGGCCTCGTGAACGCATCGCTCGCCCCCGTGAGCGTGAGCAACAGATCCTCCCACTTGGATTTCGCGTACGCGTTGAGCGTCGTTCGATCCGGAACCTTGGCGACGACGTCCGCCTCCGTCGCCGCCGCGTCCTCGCCTCCACCGTCCTCTCCCTCCAATCCCACGAATCCTCGCTCCAACGCGCGACGTATATTTTTCGCGAACGATTCGTGCGCGACGAACCGCGCCTCCTCCCCTTCACCGCCCTCGACGACGAACACCGCGCCAAGTCTGGCCAAACGCGCCAGCGCCGCCGCGGTCGCCCCTCGCGCGCGTCCGTCCTCCTCGCACCACCTCCACAGCGACGTCTCCTCGCACCCACCGTCGACGTAGATCAATCGCAACGCGATCTGTTTCGCCACCGAATCCAACGCGCGAAGCACCGCGAGCGAGGCCCACGGCGAGCGCGCGTAGAGGTCATCCAACGCCTCGGCGGGAAGTCTCGCGAGAAAGTGTACGAAAGCGCCGTCCGCGCTCGCGCGCGAGGACGTCGTCGCGGCCGTCGACGTCGCGCGCGCCATTCGTCGGTCACGCGCGTCGTCGACGACGGCCGACGACCTCGCGCGTCGAACGATGACGAGTCGAGTGAATTGGATTACATTCTCATTCCGTGCCTCGCCCCGAGTGTCGAGCGTCGCGCGTACGGCGCACCGTCATGTTCAATCATTCTATCTCTATGCGTCGTCTTCGTCGTCGTCGTCGCGGAACGCGTCGTCGTTCTCGTCCTCCTCCTCGTCCTCCTCCTCGTCTCTGAGCAATCGACGCTCGATGTCGACGAGATTCATGATTTTCATCCCCGCGGCGCCGCCTCGCGCGCACCACTCCGCTTGTTCGTCTTTGAAACTCGCGCGCGCGCGGGGAGGCGCGCGAAGACCGAATCGATGAAAGAAGTCGTCTAATTGGGCGTACTCGATCGCGGCGATGAGTTCGCCGCGAAGGATCACGCCGACGAGCGATTGATCGAGCGGACAGACGCCGCGAGGAAGCGGCGCGACGTCGTCGGCGAAGAGACGCGGCGCGCCGGCGTCGGCGTCGAGCCGCGCGCGCACGTCTGGATCGTCCACGCGCGTCCATCGGCCGGTGGTGGCGCATAGAATCTCGCTCGGGGCGTATTCCGCCTTGTATCGCATCTTAACGCAATCGTGAATGTAATAGCCCATGTAATAGTACTCGAAATCCGGACACCGTCGCTCTCGGCGTTCGCGGAGGACAAAGTTAATCTCCTCGAGCGCGGACACTTTCCCCAGACTCAGATGCGCGTACGCCGGCTCATAGAAGAAATACTTGGAGCTGAGACATTTGGGTAAAATGTCCACGACGCCCACGGCGACGAGGACGCCGTCGATTCTGTATTGTTGATGAAACGCGCCGTATCCCGTGCTCGGCGTGGTCGGTCCCGCGAGTTCGTCGTCGAACGGCGAGTGCACTAAAAATCTCTCGTACGACGATCGCGTGAGCTCACTCGGATCGTCGCCGTGAATCGCGGCTTGATACCGTTTCCAAAGCGCGAACTCCTCCTCCACGAACGTCGATCGCGCCGTCGTCACGGCGTACGTCTTGGTCCGCTCGCTCGTCGCCGCCGCCGCCGCCGCCGCCGCCTGTGTCCCGGAGCCGTCCCTCTCCCTCTCCGTCGCGCGCAGAAACGTCTCCAACCGCCGCATCACCTTTCGCTGACTCTTCGACGGCGCGAACTCTTCGCATCGCACGCGTATCGTGCGCTGCGCGCAGCACGACGCCTCGAGCGCCGGTTTGTACAACCACCGTCCCGACCGGCGCCAACCGTCATCGATGAGTTCTCCGTACGTCGACGCGGCGAGCGCGTGGGCGACGGCGCCGTCGGAGGAAGACGTCTCTCCCGCGCGTCCGCAGTATCCGCACGACGAGGCGTGGCGACCGCAGTAGGTGACGGCGTCCGGCATGGCGAGCGCGCGGACGTGTGCGGATGCTTTTCGATGAATCGAAACCTGTGGAGACGAGGCGGGACGAGGCGGGACGAGCGCGCGCGAGGGGCGTCGTCGAGGGAGGGGCGGTAGAGCAGAGGACGACGCGCGAAGAGGACGACGCGCGAAGAGGACGACGCGCGAAGAGGACGACGCGCGAAGAGGACGACGCGCTGCGCTGCGATTTTATCAATCGTGACTGTACATATAAAAAGGTGGAGCTCCGACGCGTCGTCGGAGCGGACGGACGCCGTCTCGTTTTCGTTTCTCCTCCACGAAGGTGTGACCCAGAGTGGAGATGAAAAATTACTTGTCGGAGAGAGAAGAGTTGGGGACGCCGTAATCGTTGTGTACGCGCCAGATGGTCTCGCCGAGAAGGTTACCCACGCTGAGCACGGTGAGCTGGGGGAAATCTCGCTCGGGAGTGTGCGGGATGGAGTTGGTGACGATAACTTCGGTGAACGCTTTGTTCGACAACCTGTCGATGGCGGGCGGTGAAAACACGGCGTGCGTGGCGCACGCGTACACTTCCGCCGCACCCTTCTCGCGGAGCAACTCGGCGCCGGCGAGGAGAGTACCACCGGTGTCGATCATGTCGTCGAGAAGAATGGCCACCTTGCCCTCGACTTCGCCGATCAAGTTCATCACTTGCGCCTTGTTATGACCGGTACGTCTCTTATCGATGATGGCGAGCGGAGAGCCGTTGAGCTTCTTCGCGAACGCGCGCGCCCGCGGAACACCGCCGACGTCCGGAGAAACGATGACGATTTCATCGTGCGCGAAGTCCTTCGACGTGAGATAGTCCAAAATAACCGACTCGCCGTAAATGTGATCAACCGGAATGTCGTAGTATCCAATCGTTTGCAACGAGTGAATGTCCATCAAAACGCAGCGAGTAGCGCCCGCTTCGGTGATTAAGTTGGCCACGAGCTTGGCCGCGATCGACTCTCGTCCCGCCGTTCTGCGGTCGGCGCGCGCGTAACCAAAGTACGGAATCACCGCCGTGATGGAACGGCACGACGCGCGTCTGCACGCGTCAATCATGACCAAAAGCTCCATCAAACTATCATTCGTCGGCGGACACGTCGGTTGCACGAGAAAGACGTCGGAGCCGCGAATGGACTCTTTGATTTGAACGTAAATTTCTCCGTCGGCGAACCTCTTGATGGTCGCCTTTCCCAGTCCTATTCCTAAATAATTTGCAATTTCCTCACTCAGCGTCTGGTGCGCCGTTCCAGAGAACACCTTCAAGCGTCGTCGCACGATCGCTTCGCCGCCCTCGTGCTCGTTTTCTTGCTCAGAGGCCGCCCATCCCGCCGAGGAGTTACCGCTCGGTCCGGACCGCACGCTCATGCGCGAAAAAGCATCCTCGTTGATCGCGCGCGCGACGACGCGCTGCGCGAGACAAAATTCCCACCAACGTTCGCGAATCTCTCGTCAGTCATCATCCACGCACATTCTCACCCCTCACCCCCTTCATCACCCGCGCATTCCCACTCTCACGCCACCGTTCCCGCGCGCGCGTTCAAACCTTTCGCGCGCCGCGTTCGAATCGCGCGCGCGTCTCGCCTCCACCCCCCTCGCGTCTCGCTTCCCCTTCCGCGCGCCCACCCCTCACCGACGATACCTCCCTCGCGCGTCCCCTCGCGCGTCCGAGCTCTCTACCCCCTCCCGCGTCCTCGCGCGCGTCCAATCGTCGCCGTCCGTCCGACCGCCGCGCGTCTCGCGTCCCGCCTCCTTCGCGCGCGCGTCGCACCTCTCGCACCCCCCGCGCGCTCGCTCGGGTCGATCGACGCGCGACGCGACGCGGGACGCGAACCACCGTCGCCCCCCGCGCCATCGTCGCCACCGTCGCCATCGTCGTCGTCCTCGCGCGCGTCGACGTGTGCGCGC
>Ga0208410_1000632_pt1 | contig 19963 bp, 13 predicted proteins | sample ETN02SmetaG_3_FD_185787 | JGI IMG/M metagenome (GOLD analysis project Ga0208410, IMG submission 185787) | Marine microbial and viral communities from oxygen minimum zone, Eastern Pacific Ocean - ETNP2014F10-02SV257 (SPAdes) (version 2) | ecosystem: Environmental > Aquatic > Marine > Oceanic ... | reverse complement strand
TCACCTTTGCGTTCTATCTCCCGAGCGAATCGCAAGGAATACACGCCATGCACGTGTGCGGTTTCCTTTTCGCGAACGAATGTTTGAATGAAAAACCCTTCCCGGGGAAACCTTTCGGACGGTGCGGCGAGTCGGACGCCGACAATGCGTCCGAAACCGGTTACTTCTGTGATTTCATTCAACTTTACGAGAAGACGGAACCGAACGCCGGCATCTTCGCGTCTGGCACCGAATCGCTCGAACGACTGGGCGCGCACGTTGAAAGCTTCGGCGAAGACGCTTTAACATCCATCGAATTACACGTCGATCTGGTTGCTCTCGGCGACTACAGTGCCGCTCCACCGCCGGGAGACGCGCGAAGACTCCTCGCTTTACGCGGCCCCACCTATGCCGGAATGCACATGACTTTGAGGGCAGGTCCAGGGCGGCGCTCATTCATCACGTTGCCCGGCGCGTTGGGCGGATGAACTGCGTCGAAATCATTTTCAAGACGATGAAACAATTACAACGCTCCGACGAATCGAAACGGTGGATGTACATTTACTACAAATCTTCTTCTATCGTCCCGCATACGTCTGTTCATTCCCCGACGCCACAGTCGAAGAGTCTGCTTTACTCGAGCGATTCGCAAGAAACGCTGCGTGCGAACGATTGTACGCATCTCGGGTCTCCTTTGCCAAAGAAGGCCGCGAAAACGTAAGTGCCCAGTCTACGTCGGTTTTCTCTATTCGTGGCCGCTCCGTCGGCGCGGCTAAGTCTTCGCCTCGCGCCTTGGCGTCGTCAAACTGCTTTAAGATTCGCCGCGACGCGGAGTTGCCGCATTCCGCGACGAAGCTCGCCAAATCCGCCCCCGTAAAGTTCTCCATGTCTCGCGCCATCGTGATCAAGTCCACGTCATCCGCCAATTTTTCGTCGCGCACGAGACAGCGCACGATTTCAGCGCGTTCGTCGGCGTCAGGCATCGGCATGTATAACACGTGATCCAAACGACCGGGACGCAAGAGTGCGGGATCGATCACGTCGGGTCGCGAAGTCGCCGCGATGACGAAAACGCCCTTGAGCGAGTCCACGCCATCCAGGAGCGTCAAGAACTGATTCACCATTCTATCCGTGACCCCACCGTCTGTGCCGCCGCGTTTCGGCGCCAATGAATCGAACTCATCAAAAAACAGAGCGCACGGCGCCGCCGCCTCGGCTCGACGAAAGAGCTGACGCAGTGAAGCTTCTGATTCGCCGTAATACTTGCTTAAAAGCTCGGGTCCTCTGATCGTGATCGAACGTAAACCTGCGTTGACGATGGCTGCTTTCGCCAGCGCAGACTTTCCCACACCCGGAGCGCCGTAGAGAAGGACGCCAGACGGTAATCGCAACGGACACTGCGCAAATATTTTAGGATGACGCGCCGGCAACGCAATGGCGTCGTCGAGAATAGTTTTGATGTCATCGTAACCGCCGATGGAATCGAAACCGTCGACGTAATTGTCGATGCCCTCACCTCCGCGCCCCGAAGACTTCACCAAGGTGGCCTGGTCCACCGGGACGTAACCGTCCATTCCCTTGTGCAGGTCCATGCTCAACAATCTGAGCGCGTCGACGTTACCGTCTTCGCGCCGGGACGCCGACGCGATCGCGCTTTCGAGGATCGTGCGTAAATCCACGACGTCGTATCCATCGGTTTTCTGCGAAAACGAATCCGCGATGTCTTCGCTGAGTTCGACGCCTCGATACCGCGCGTACGACAGCAATACATCTCTCCTCGCATCCATAGATGGCTTTTTCACCTCAAACTCGTAATCGAACACCTGCGGATCGCGAAGAGGCTTCGACAGCGCCTCTCGCTCGGACGTCGTCGCCATGAACGTCACCGCGTCGTTATCCGCCAACTCTTCCATCTCCTCGGCGACGAGACACGAGAGGTGATACACGCCGTCGGATTCATCTTCTTTCTCTCCGCAAATCTCCTCGAGATTTAGGAGATAACAAACCGCCGGTCGCCGCGATTCCGCTGCAGCGAATCCCGCCCGAAGCGCCTCGAGAGTTTTCAATTCAGGTTTCGGTAGTTGATCGCACCTGATTTCGACCACTCCGCTCACCGCCTTGACATCTTCGGCGAGGTCCCGGCACAATGATTTTACTAGCCGGGAACGTCCCCGCCCTTTCGCTCCCGTGACGAGCGTCCCTGGACACATCCCAACTCCGTACTCTTCTCTCAATTCGATTGCGTCAAATCTCAGACTCGTCTTCAGCAATTTCAGGGTTTCATCCGTGTGTTCGCGAAGCTCTTCTCCCGGAATGTGTGCAAACTCATCGTCTCCAAACGGCAACTTTGGCCAAACCGTGACGCCCGGCGCTGGATTTCGCGACGGAGTGGTTCTGGGTAACCGAATCGGCGCACCGAGCTCTACGCGCATCTTGGAAGCGCTGTTCGTCGCGGCGGACACGTCGCTGAGCGACACCCACACTGGTTTCTCCGGATTTTCAACCCGAGCGGACGCCGGATACTTGAGTTCCATCTCAAAGACGGCCAAAGTCTCGGGCATTTCCGTAATCTTGAACACGAGACGCGTCTTCGCGTTCACGATGACCCTCTCACGATGAGCTTCGTCTTCAGAGTCCGCTTGCGTCTGTTCTCGCAGCCACGATGTGAACAGCGAGCGCGCGCGAGCGTCGTAGAAATCCGCGCCCGCTTCGGCGTCTACATCGATGCTCGGCGCGTTCAAGCCGAGCACCACAGCGTACGTGGGACCCATCCTCTTTCCGACGTGAAGGACGGAGCGCTTCGTCGTAAACAAATCACCGATGTCATCTTCTAAATTTTCCATCGGTAACGGCGGTACGAGCGGACGTAAACGCACCGTCAAGGTCTTGGGTTGGCTCAAATCGCGCGTCTCGACCTCTTTGATTCGCACCAAATCACCCTGAAATAATTCAAGCGCGAGCGCCGTCATCCCGGACAGCGCCACGTGCTCGCGAGCGACGACGTCGGTGGATTCCACCACCGTGACGCGGAGAAACAAGGAGGGGACGTCATCGTCCGAGCGCGTAAAATCCAATTCGCGCTCGGGACAGTGTTTAAAGGCGCGAATAAAGGAACCGTGCCTAATTTTGTGCTCGCGCGCGGTTTCGGCGTCCACCATCGCCACCGTCGACTGACACACGTCCACTTCTTGCTCGAAACGCTCGAACGACCCGGTCGCGGCGTACGCGACGGAGCGCGTACGACACTCCAACAAATCCGCGCACGCGCTCAAGGCGCTTTGAAATCGCAGAATCGTCGACGTTTTGTCGTCGTCGAGCGTCTTCAACAAATCATCCAAATCCAGACCGTCGTCTGCGCCAGCCGCGCCTGCGGACCGAGCCGCCGACGCGCTCCACGGTTCGACGATGAGCTCTGTGTTCGGCGCGAGTCTAGCGACGGGATCTGAACCTCGCGGAGAGATCGAGAGCACGCGAAGAAACAACGGCTTACCGCCGCCGCCGGCGTAAAACGGCACGGCTTGTCCCAATGCGGCGAGTCCGATTTGCGATAGCAAATTTGCCTCGATCGCGTCGGCCTGCGCGAGTACCGCCTCCCAGTCGTCGGCGGATAAGGGCGCGACGGTGACGCTCTCCGCCGTCGGAAGATTCCCTCCTCGGCCGAAAGAGAAGATCGCTTCCTCTCCGTCACGAATCCCGAGAGCGCTCGCGAGCGCGTGGGGGACGCCAATATCTCGCGTCATTTCGCCGCCGGGCGTCACGCCCCCCGCCCAAGCCACGTGCACGACGCCGCTACCGTCGCCCTTTTTCGACGCGCGTCCGAAATCCAAAGTCGCGTGTCGCGGGAAATCGCCTCCTGATCGTTTCGAGCTACGTAAAGTCGCCGAAACGACGTCCGGCGGCAACGTCACGAAAGCGCACCGATCGTGTATGATTTTGACGACGCGCGTCGACCCATCGACATCGTCTGCACCGTCGTTGAATCCCGCGACGCGCGCACGCCCCGCATCGCCGTCGCCGCTTTCCACCCTCATCTCGCGCGCGCCGCCGCCGCCGGCGGATACGGAATCAATACGACCACTTGGCCGCCTTCTTCTCCGCCTGTAACTGCGCGGGCGTCTTCACCACAGTCTTCCTCTTCTTCGGTTTCGGTCCCTGTCTAGAAGGGTCGAGCTCGACGCCCTCCGGCGCCTGTAACAATCGGAACGTTCCTCCCGACGACGTCGCGAGTCGACTAAATTCGAGCTCGTTCTTCGCGTTCACCTCTTTCGTGATTCGCGCGTTTTGTTCGTACACCGACACCGCGCTCGCGCTCGCGTTCGCCCCTCCGCGCTTCGGCGGCTTGAGAAATTTCCCCTTGCGCTGTTTGATCACCTTGCCGTGTCTGTTCGCCGCCGTCGGCGTCTTCTTCCCCGCGCTCGCGCTTCGCCCGCTCGCGCGCTTCGCCTTTGATTTCAACCCTTGACCTTGCGCCATGCGACGGCGTTCGGCGTCCGCACGCCGCGATTTCCTCGAACGCGAATCGATCGCTTCCGTGCGAAATCTCCGCGTGCGCCTCGGCGAATCGGTCCGCGCGTCGCTCAGACGACACCCGTCGTCGTCATCAATCAATCAATCACATCAACACATCAACGCGCGCGCGACGCGACGCGTCGGTAACCGTTCGATCGTCCAATGTGGACTTTTTCTTTTTCCATCGCATTTAAACACGACGAACGACCAACACCGACCATTCCGTACGCACGAGTCCTCAATGGTGAGTCACACACCACGACGTCCCACACACCACCAGCACTTTTCGTCGCGAACGCGACCGAGACGACGTGCCGCGAACGAACGAACCGAACCGAACCGAACGGAACCGAACCGAACCGAAGACGGGACGCATCGGTGGAGGACGCGCGCGCGACGACCGACTCGACTCGACTCGACTCGTCGCGCGGCCGGCATCCATCCCATTCATCCCTCGACGGTTGGTGGGGGCGAGACGGAGGAGAGAATTGCTCGCTCGATTACTCGCGATTACGATCGAGCGAACGTTCGGACGACGAAAGCGACGCAAAGGCGCGACGCGAGGATGACCAAGGTGAGATCTGAGACGCATCGACGGGCGCGAACGGCGTCCGACGGTGGTGGTGGCGACGACGGGGACGACGCCGGAGGGGGGCGGCGAGACGGCGGCCCGGAAGCGACGACGCGGGCGGACGGCGCGGTCAAAACGAGCGTCGGTGGGAAGAGACGACGGGGACGACCGCTGAGGAGCGCCAAAGCGGTGATGCCAGGCGCCGGCGGGGGCGAGCGGCGAGACGCGGCGACCGAGGCGTGCGCGGAAGAGTTGCAAAGGTCGTATGCGGCCCTCGGTCGCGAATTGGCGCGAAGGCTCGTGATGTATCAAATGAGCTATTACCGGTCCATGGGACAGTTCCCGTACTATTACGGAGCGCCTGGACCGATGGCAGGGGATTACGGCGCGATGGACTTCAGATTTCAACCACAGAATCGCCCCGCAACCGTGCCGGAGACGACGAACGCGCGCGCCGAGGGCGACGCATCGCAAAAGCAGTGGCCGATCGTACCTCAAGTTTCCACCGCGATATGCCCTCCGAAGAGCGATTTAGTTCGATCAACGCCTCCCGGTGAGTTCGGCAAGCGAGAGGCCGTGAACGCCGGCGTTCAGGAGGCGAGCGCGGCAAAGTCCAAAGCTAAAGCGGAGGCAAAGGCGCGACACGACACCGGTGCGGCGCGATCGTCTCGCGACGATGAGCGAGCGGCGAAGAAGGCGAACGAAGCCGCGGCGAAACGCGTCAATGAGGCGAAAGCTCTTTTAGATCCATCCGCGGCGTTAGATCGAAGCGCGCTCGCTCGTGATTCCGTTCAGAAGGACATGCGACAGAGACGATCGACGGCGCCGAGTCCCGAGTCGAGCAACGGCGCCGAACAACCGGGTTCGGAGGCTATCGGCTCAAAAGGGAGTAAAAGCGCGGCGGCGTGATAGAAATATTCGCGAAACGTAGAAATATGTTGTTACAAAGCGCAAACCGAACGTCATGCACGCTCCATCTTTTCGCCACACGTGTATCTCATCGCGCGAGTTCGGGGTGTGCTTGTTCGAAAGGAATCGGCGCGAGTTTGAGTTCGCCAGTCGGGTCCAAGGATTTCGCCAGCGGCACAGCGAGAACATCGTAGTTGTGGCGAAGTAAGCTTCCAAGCTTACGAAATTCACGCACCCAGTCCGAGGCGCGCTGAGAGATGGCCTGCGCTTCGGTAGGGTTCGTCTCGACGAAGCGCACCAACTCTTCAAAGTTGCTCAAGTCTTCCTTCAACGGCAGGTAGTGCACGTACGGCTTGAGTTGGTCAAAGTAGGAATCCTTCATCGCCGTTTCGTGATGAAACAGCACTCCCGGCATGGAAAGCTTCGGGATGACCCCACTCCACGTCGTTCCACCGCCTCCACCGAGATCTAGTTGGTACTTGTACTTGCCCATGATGTTCTCCTCGATGTGATCCGTCGTTACCAAACCAAAATGCGATCCTCCGGTGCGTCGTTTATTCATCCAGTTGAAGAACTTGGCGTCAATGAGATCGGGATTCAACTGGCTCATGAACACCGCGCGTAATCTCGGACCAATGCTAGAGCCCGCGAGTAGGGCTCGCATCGCCGCCTTTTTATCAGGCGCCGCCTTGATTTGCCTGATGAAGCGCGACGCCTCGGGCTTGGCTCCAGGGTCTCCGCTTTGGTAAAAGTGATAATCGCTCCCCCGCCAGATGGCTTTCGGGATCAAATTATCCCATTTATACACCTCCTTGTTTACCATGGCGTCCATGTTGAACAAACCGTAGTATCTGCACGAAAAAGCACTCGCGCCCGCGCCGTGGTCGCACCGCGACATGTCTTCGACCTGCTTGGGGTACTCTAAAAATTCGCACAACGGTTCGGTATCTATGGTCACCGTCATGTTCCCCGATGGGCTCACCGTCTTATACGGTGAGATACACCCTCCCAACGCGATGAGCGTGGCCGATCGCATGCTCGGCATCACGTTCGGATTCTTCGGACTGCTTCCGAAAGCGAAAATCGGTTCCCAGGACTCTGGGTGACAGCGCGACCTACCGCGGCGTCCCATGCACCCCGTGACCGGCGAATCGTTCACTTCAAAAAACACGCGGAACGGTGGAGATCCGGGCGCAATTCGCGAGGGATAATATCGCTCGATCGTGCTCACGATAAAGTCCTTTGCCCCGTGGGCTCTCCCGTGCAAGCCCGACTTCGGCGCGCGCAGGGTGAACCCGAGCTTGGAGTCCCACGCGAGCGTCATCAGCGTCGGTCCGTACTCGCGCGCGGTTAACGGTCCACCCCTTCGTCTCGACAACACCTCGGACGAGCCCATGAACGCCAACATCGCCAAGAGCGTGATCGCCAACGCCGCCTTGAACACGGTGAACACCCATCGCGACCGCGAGGTGAGTAACGGCGTCGAGCCCGCGTCCTCCTCCGTCGCGGCCGTCCTCGCGCTGACATCACCACCATCGCCTCGACTCGCGCTCGCCCCGATCAAGGGCTCTCGCTCCGTCGCCACCATCGCGCGTCGTCGCGCGCGTGTGTCGTGGATGAATTACCGCGACGCGAGGTGGTTCGGTCGACCGAGGTGCGGAATACCGGAATACCGTCCGTATACCGGTCGGTCGTCGTGTGACCCACCATCCGGTCGGTCGCCGCGTGTGCCCACGGGCGGGTCCCCTCGCACTCATTCGCCGGTCGTGACTCGTCGGGCATCACCACCGCGTGTGCGCGAGGGGTGAGGTGTGTGCTCCAATCTCTTTTAGTCGTACGTACCACCACACTACGAAAGAACGATCGCACTTCCATGAATACACAAACAGAACGCGCGGCACGAGTCCGTCGGCGACGGCGACGGCGACGGCGACGGCGAATGGATGGCGTTTGCGCCGCGCCGCGCCGCCGCGGTCGTCACTCGTCGCCGCCTCGTGCGAAGCGTCGTGCCGAAAAAAAAACTCTCGGACGCGGACGTGCACAGCACACGACCGTACACAGGATGATGTCCGCGACGACGTCCTCCATCCGTCTGCCGCGAGGCGCGGCGCCGTTCCTTCGCCGAGGGCAAAAGTCTCGCGCGCAGCAGTCGAGCACGACGCGCCGACACGCCATCGTGAGCGAAGAGGTGAGCGGGGGGTCCAAGACGGGCGCCGCGTACACCGAATTCGCGTCGCTTTTGGACAAATACCAGTACAACTACAAAGTCGGCGACGTCATCACCGGCAAGGTGAAGGCGTGCGACGGCAAAGGGGCGTGGATTGAGATTGGCGCCAAGTCTGAAGCGTTGTGCCCGACGGCCGAGGCGTCTCTCGGTAACATTCGTAACGTACGTTATTCGCTCGATTTTTTTCTAGTCGCGCGCGATCGAGTTCGTCGTCGGCGCCGAGACGCGAGGGCGCGCCATGGGAGGCGCGCGGGATATAACCTAGGGCTTCGAGGGAGTAGTGGCACAAAATATGAGACTGACGTACGAAACTCTGTGTTTTCTGGCTCGACGCAGGCTGCTTCCGTTTTCGACATCGACTGCGACTACGAATTTGAAATCATTCAAGACGACAACGGCGAGGGGTGCTTGACGCTCTCCGTGCGCCGCATGGAGCTCGCCAAGGCGTGGGATCGCTGCCGCGAGGCGCAAGCGGAAGACGTCGCCCTCACGGGCGATGTCTTGAGCGTGAACCGAGGTGGTTTGCTCGTTGAGGTTGAGAAGCTTCGCGGTTTCGTGCCGCAAAGCCACATCGGCGTGCGCACGCTCAACCGCGAGGAGTTGATTGGCCAGCAAATGCCGTTCAAGTTTATCGAGGTTGACGAGGAGAAGAACCGCTTAGTGCTCTCGCACCGTTTGGCGACGGACATGGTGTCCGCGGAAGGCTTAGAAGTTGGAGATGTTGTGGAAGGCTTGGTGCAAGCGGTCAAGCCGTATGGCGCTTTCGTGGACGTCGGTGGTCAGAGTGGGTTGTTGCACATTTCCCAAATTTCGCACGAGCGCATCGTCGCCGTCGAAAACGTGCTTTCTCCGGGCGATCGCATCAAGGTTTTGGTCATGTCTAAGGATGCCGAGCGCGGCCGATTGTCGCTCAGCACGAAGAAGCTCGAGCAGAACCACGGCGACTTGCTTCGCAACCCGGCGGCTGTCTTTGAGACTGCGGAGGAGATGGGTCGTCAATTCCGCGAAAAGATGCAAGCTGCCGAGGGCGTCGCCATGAGCGTCGATGAGGGTGAACAATAGACGATTTGTTACCCATCGCTCGCCGCGCTGATGCCGTTAACAATTTAACCCATTTCTTTTGTGATAATCTGAGAGTAGAAATTACCGCTTACCACGTTGACGTGCGCGCCAGTCTCGACTCGAACACGTGCCGCGCGCCGCATTCCGCGCCGCGCGCGCGTCGACCTCGAACACCGAACGCGATGCGTGCGATGCGTTCGACCCGCGCAACCGCCCCCGTCGAGAGGACCGCGTCGGCGAGGACCGCGACCACGTCGGGAGGAACGATGAAGATGACGATGACGAAGCTTCATCGACCGCGACCGAGAACGGCGGTGACGCGCGCGAGCGCGGAGACTGCGCTCGACGCGCGGGAGAGCGCCAAGGCTGCGCTCTTGCGCGCGATCGAGCCCGTCGAACGCGGCGTCACCGCGACCGAGGAGGATAAAGAGGCGATCGACGCGCTCGCCAGCGCATTGGAGGTGTTGAATCCGAATCCGCAGAGTTTGAGCGCGCCGTGCATCAACGGCGAATGGGAACTCGTGTACACGACGTCGGCGAGCATTTTAGGCACGAATAAACCATCCTTCTTGCGGCCGAGTGGGAAAATTTACCAAACCATTGACGCCGAGTCTCTGCGAGCTCGCAACCGAGAAACGTTTCCGTTTTACAACGCCGTCGCGGCGGATTTGACGCCCACGAGCGACTCCACCGTGAAAGTTCAATTCAAGAGGTTTTTCGTTTTGAACGGTTTGATCAAAGTCACGGCTCCCGAACGCGCGAGAGGAGCTTTAGAAATTACGTACGTCGATGACGACGTGCGAGTGTCTCGAGGCGACAAGGGTAATTTGTTCGTGCTCGTCATGCACGACAAGACGAAACGATTGCCGAAAGACGAAGTGAATTAGACTACTACTAGTACACTGTTTCATAATTACCTTCGCTCACGTCACTGGCGAACCGTAACAAAGCAACTCACGGGCCGGCCGTCGGGCAGGTGAACCACATCGTCTACGAGCGAACTCCAACCGTCAACTAGAAAAGCATCGCGCAATTCGTGAGCTTTTAAGAGATCTTTCTCTTTTGTGGGACGTCCGACGGCCGTGCGCTCGCATCCTTGCATGAAATGGAACCAAGCCACGGCGCAGCGGCCCGTCAACGCCGTCGCCAAACCTCTCATGAGAGGCTTGTGCAGGTAGCGAACGGCGTACACCACGCGCACGTCCCCCCAGCGCTCGTTCTCGATCAACATCTTAATCGATCGAAACACCTCTGCCGTGGAAAGTTTCGTTAAGTTTAAATTCAACGGCCTCACTCGGTCAGTGACGCCGTGCCGCTCCGCGAGCGCGGCGCAGCGCGACAAACCTCGCGCGTCGTTGTCGATCGCCACAACGTTCCATCCTCGACTCGCCGCCCAGACGGCGTCTCGGCCCGCGCCAGAGCCGAGGTCGACGCACGTGGGCCTGAGCGCGCTGTTCTCGAGTGCATCCAGGCGCAGGTGCAACGACTCCTCCACTCTCGGCAACCACCTCGCAAGCTCCGGCGAAGGTTCCCACAACCTCAATCGATCCTTCGCCTCCACCTCGCCGCGCTCGACCTCTAAAATATCACCACCCGGCGACCCCGCACCGTCGCGCTCGACGCTCGCCGACTCGCACGCGTCGAAAAACGCGTCTGTTCCCTCAAAGGCGGCGCAGAGACGCCAACCCACACCCTTAAAGTCGCGCTCGAAACGCCGCGCTTGAGCGAATAAATCATCCTCGTTCGTCGGATCAGTGATGAGAACGAATGGCATCGTGCGAGGCGGTAGCGCGTGCGCGTTGCCGTCGTCTATCTCGCGCAGAGGGACGTTCGCGCTCCATCGAAGCCGTCTCGAGATGAAAGCGGCGGGCTCTCGCACGTCGAGAAACGTCGCGCGCCCGACGCCCGCGTCCGAGACGTCAGCGCGAACGCCCGACTCGCGACGCACGCTGAGCAACCACCGCTCGAGATTCGTCTCGATCGTGAAGACGGCGTCGTCGGCCATCGACGCGCCGCGGTGTGAGAACGGGCTAACTGTATCGACAGCCGTCAGTCCGGTCGTTTCGCCGCGGACCGGAGGACGTGAAGGCGAATGGGTTCACGCGATGGCTACAAATAGTTTGTTACAACAGATGGATGGTGTGATGATGGTAGAACTAATATCATACGTCGTGCGCGCGCGGGCGCTCGGCGTTTAGCGGCGCGAGCCCGCCGTCGCTGGAAACGCTGTCGATGACAATCGCCCCGCCTTCGGCCGATCCGCCGCTGACGATCACATCGAATTGATCGTCCGCAAAGTTGTTGGTGTTCGCGCCTCTCGATAAAAGAGTCTCCGCTTCGACGCTTTCCAGGGATTTGTCGTACGCCGCCGCCATGTTTACCAGGGCCGCATCGCCCGTTTGATTGTGCCTAGAGCCGCTCGCCCGATTCGAAGGCACTGGCGACGCGACGCCGGGTTTGTATTTTCCAGTAAACCGATCGCGCTGTTGTTGTGCAAAGTTTTTGATGTCCTGATAGACGTCTCGAACGTCGAACAGTTCGAGGACGTTTTCACTAAATTTGCGTGGCAGCACCTGTTGACCCATGTTGTATTCTTCTGGAGGGAACGCGTAGGAATGAGCTATGGCGGCGAAAAACATTTCTATGCAAATGCAAAACGCCTGAATGGAGTTCGCCAGCGTTGCAGCGTCGTAGTCGGATGCCCACGTTTGATCGTTCACGGAGATCACTCCTGTCTTGACGAGCACCGCGAACGCCATGGACTGCCAAAACGAGAAGAAAACGACAGCCTTGACGCTCACGAATTTCCAAAACGGATTGAGAGGCGCCAACTCTCTGTACATCACCTTGTATAGCAAAATTAAACAATACATCGCCCACGCTTGACTCAAGTTGTTGATGAACATCAAGTACGGGTACGCCACCCACGGGTTCAAAATCTGCCCCTCGCCGTATACCCCGTTCGCCTCTGAGATGAACGCCAGCGCGCTGGTCGCCGGTCGCACGACGACGTAGTTGATCACCCCGTGCCGACACAATCTCAAAAAGTCCTCACCCATTCGAGGAGGTCGCAAGAATATGGAAAGCGGCCAAATGTGCGGTTGAGTCGGCTTCCGCTGCACGATGTACGACAAGCCCGGTGAACAAAACTCCTGCAAATACACGATGCAGTACGTGTAAAAGTTATAAATGACGTACGCTTCGTAAATCTCCCGCACCGTGTCGAAATAAATCGTCTTCGACTTGAATCTAAGCGCGAACCATCCATCCACCGCGTAAATCGGAACCATCCAAAGAATCCGTATCACGTGTCTTTGAAGTCTCGGCGCCCTATAATTCTCCAAGTGCTGCGTCACCTCGTACAGCGTTATCGGCAACGACAACGCGACGAAGACAAACGCTATGAACCACGCGATGGTGAGCGTCTTGTACCCAGACTTGATCATATCATACGACACGAAGGGCAACGCGATGACGATCAGCGCGCAGACGAGCACCCACAACGTCTTCAAAACCTTCCGAAACACCGTTCCGAGCGTGCGCTCGGACGTCATCGCGCCGGACGACGTCCCCATCGCTCCTTGCGCGACGCTCATCTCGCGCGAACGCGCCTACCGGCGAAGGGCGAACTCGAAGACGCGACGCGACGCAGGAACCCTTCACCGCCCGTCGTCGCGACGACGACGTCGACGACCGCCTCGGTCGATGCCTCGCACCGTACCGAACGAGACGGTGCGGCGTCCGCGAGCGCCCGCGCCCGCGACTCCGCGCTCTTGGACGTCGCGCGCGACTCGTCGATCGCGGAACAATGAAGACGCGCAACGGCCGACCGGCGTCGCCCGACGACGTCACCGCGCGACGCACGGTGCGACGAGCGAGGGCGCGAGCGACGACGGCGATGGAAGACGTCGAGTCTCGACTCGATCGAGGGTTGATGGGGACGTCGAACGAGGACACGAGCGTGGACAGGCTGGCGTTTCGGTACGTGTTCGTGCCTTGGGACGAGACGCGGGCGATGGAGGAGCGCGTCATGGTGATCCCGGTCGGTCAGGAGATGGAGTGCCTGTTGAACGAGCTTCGCGCGCACTTTCGATCGGCGGGGGCGCGAGACGGCGCGCACGCCAAGGACGAGGCCAAGCAAAAGGAAATCTTGAGGGCGCAGCTCGAGGGAAACGCCGGCGCCGGCGGCGACCGGGGTCCGTTGTCGGATGATTTAATGGCGGCGGCGATGTCCATGCAGATGGCGCAACCGGTGCCTCTGCTTCCAGGATCGAAGAAGACTGGACACGTGCACGTGAACATGTACGTGGATGATCGAGGAATCTCGAAGGGATTGCCGACGAATACGCGCGCGAGTATGCTCAGCGCCGAAGCCGGGTCTCCGCAACAAGTGCTCGGCGACGCCTTCATCGCGCGCATATTCGACGACGACGACGGTTTCAAAAGGTTAGATTTCACCCTGGACGAGTGCTCGAGCGACGCCGCGTGGATGAAGAAGGCGAAAGCGCTCGCCACCGATAGACAAGCCAACGTGGGAGACGTGCAACGCACGATGGCAGAGTTGAGCGGGAAGGGTGTGGTAGATTTAGACGCGGAAGCGGCGCCAAAGGCACCGACAGATCCAACACAACTCCCTGGTCCGCACCAGGATTTCGAGTGGAGTCAAGACGACGACGAAGTGACGCTCAAGGTGCGCGTTCCCGCGCACACCGCCAAGACGGATGTCTCGTGCGTCTTTGGACCCGGTTCTCAGAAAATGTCGCTTCAAATCAAGACTCTGAGCGAGATGGAGGGCAAATCCATGCGCGTGGTCGATAACGAGGGCGATGTCGACCTGCTCTTTCAAGAGATCATCCCGGATGAGTGTTCGTGGTCGCTCGTCACGAATAGCGGAGAACGCGCCCTCGAGGCGTCTCTCGCGAAGAGACAACAACTTCGATGGTTATCATTTTTGCGACGAGGCGGTCCGCCAGAGACGACGTATTGACGCGATAGAGTCACGAAGATTCATTTTTAATTTCAAAACACACGTCTTCCTCTCACGTCGCGACGCGTTCGTCTCTCTCCCCCGCCAGTCGACGACGAACGAATGAGACGAGCACTACACGACTTCACGGCGCGCGGCCGCGTCTTGTCCGTCCGCGCGTCGTTCGAACGCGCGCGAACGAACGTCTCGTGCGCCCCACTCGTCTCGTTCGACGGATGACGAACACTGATCGCGGCGCGGCGCCACCGAACCCCGCCGCCGCCGCGTGCAACGCTCCGACTAAAAACGCCGCCCTGCGCGAGCGCATCGCCGAGCTCGTCCTTCTCGGACGCGTGAACGACATCGACGGCTTCGTCGCCAAGTTTGTTCCTCGCGACTGCGACGACGAGGACGTGTCCGAGTTCTCCAAATCGCTCCACGAGGATGCCGAGCGCTGGGCCTTGTTGCGCTCGGAAATCGAGCGCGTCGACGCGGGGGCACCCGGCGCGCGTCTCATCGCCGGCGACGAGGTGAAACGAGCGGAATTTAGATTTGAAATGCCGCGCGCTGAGGGTGGCGAGGACGACTCCGAATTCATCATCGACAGAGAGGTGGCGTTCGTCGATTACGCCGCCGCCGGCGAGCCCGCCGATTGGCGCGCCGAGGGGTGACCGACGCTCGACGCGCGAGAGACGAATGGCGGCTTAGGTCGTACCCTAGTGAACATATTATTAACGTACCTCGCGCGGCTGGCGACTCTTCTCGCTTCGCCACTTCCGTGTCCCGTCCCGTCCCGTCGTCGTCGTCGTCGTCGTCGTCGTCTCAAAGTGGATACACGACGTCGACTCGTCGCCACACGGCGACGCGCTCGCTCGCGCGTCGAGCGTCGAACGCGTCGGACTAGGCATCGTTCTCGATCGAGTCATCGCGCGCGTGAACCGGCTCGCGCGCGTCTCTCGACGACTTGTATTCAGGCGTCATCGACTGCGCGGTGTCTCGAGGTTTCATGAAATCTTAGACTTAGAGTTTAGATTACCGTTTTTAGTCTATCACCCATCTTAGTACTTCTTGCCCTTCGGCGCGGCGCCCGCTTGGGCTTCCGCAGCCTTGCGAACCGCATCCAAGGTGCCTCGCCTCGACTTCGCCGACATGCCGAGCTTGGACGTACCCGTGAGAGTGTACCCAGAGGAGGTGGCCTCCGTGGAGGAGAACGCGATGCCGGACTCGCGTCCGAGACCACCGCTGCTCGCTTGGGACGGAATCGTGATCGCCAACGCCGACTTCGCCGCCATGGTCGCCGCCGCCGTGAACGCGACGAGCGCCGAGCGGCGGGAAGCGGACTCGTTATCCGCCGCCGCGACGGTCGCGCTTCGTCGCGCGCGTCGCGCGCGCACCGGCGCAGCCTGTTCGACGCACACGCACGAAACGGTCAGTATCAATCCATCGCGCGCGCGTCAGTCACCACACACGCGCCACCCGTCGTCCCATCCATCATCATCGACGTTTCACCGCGCCTCGTTCGTTCCGATCCATCCATCCACCGATCCATCCATTCATCCATCCATCGATCGTCGCCCTCCATCCGCGCGTGCGTCCCGCGTCCGATCATCTCGCGCGCATTCGCGCGCGTACCGCGCGAAGGGCAGTGGTGTGAGAGGTCGTCGCGAACATCGTGGTCGTCGTCGTCGTCGTGTGTCGCGCGCGCGCGCGCGCACACCCGTCACCACGCATCCACCGGCGCGCCCCGATCGCGTATCTCCCTCGACCCTCGAGGTCTCGTTTCACGATTCACGACTCGTCGATGCGCCCCCACCACACGCGACGCGCGATTGTTCGATCGAGATCGCGAGACGACGCGCGTGCGGGGGGCTCGAGCGGGGTATGAGAGGGTTTAGGTGTACTGTCGTCTCGGTCGTCTCGTCGATGGACGATGTGCGTACGAGTGTACGGACGTGTCGTACGCGTGGATGATTGGACGTACGCTCTCGTACGTAGTCAAGAGTGTGGGAAGACGATCTTTTGTCTGAGAGGACGACACTCGTACGAGGGTCGAGAGAGAGGGTTCGGGCGTGGCGTGAAGTCTCGCGTGGATGCATGGCGTGCATGAATGAATGAATGCATGAATGGATGCATGCATGAAAGAATGAATGCATGCATGACTCGAGAGACGTGGACGCGCGCGAGGGGGGCGAAGGAACGAACGAAGGCGCGCGGGATGTCCACGGCGGCGGCGCGCGCGTTGGCGGCGGTGGTGGACGCGGGACGTGATGGTGCGTATCGAGACCGCGGGTGGGGGCGCGAGCGTCGAGGATTGGATTGGATGGATGGATGCGTGCATGCATGAATGGATGCATGAATGAGATGAATGGATGCGCGCGGCGGCGATTCGCGCGATGAGACGACGTGGGAAGACTGACGATGAGACGACGCGATGTTTCGAATCGCGACGTAGCGTCCAAGAGCGCGGCCAAGGGACGCGTGTTGTGCCAGTTGGAGGAGGACATCGACGTCGATCGATGCGGGGACGGGGAGGAGTCGAGCGCGTTGGAGGTGTCGCCGATTACGGTGTACGAGACAGCCTACGTCGAGGCGCAGTTGCGAATGATCGCGGTGAACGATAATTTCATCTGCTACGGCATTCGAAATGGACTCATACGCGTGTTTTCGAGAAAATCCGGCAACGTGCGATCGTTACTTCGCGGTCACTCGGATTCCATCTCTACTTTAAAGTTTCTCTCAAACACGGATGTGTTGCTTTCGGTGGACGTGCAGGGTCGAGTCATCGTGCGAAAATTGACGTTACAGGGGGCCGGTTCCGACGACGGACCCGAGTCTTCCGTCGACGATACCGCTGCATGGACGATCGAATCTCAAAACTTGGTTGATTTCGATTTCCAAGTGAACACGCCGGACGGTCACTTACCGCCCGCCGCGTGCTGGTTGCCGCTCGACTCTCGCAGACCGGGCACGTGCGAGTTCGCGCTCAGCGCGGCGACATGCGTGGTGTGCTATGAATGCTCTTTGATGGCGAAGGGTGATGCGACCGCCATGCAGATCGATCTCGAAGCTCCACCGGCGTTGCGTGGTTTGCAGGTGATCGAGTTTGACGCTCCGGTGTCGTGCGTTGACAGCGCTCCGGTGGGGCGTAAACTCGTCGCCGCGAGTGAGGGTCGAGCGTACGTTCTCGTGAAAGAAGAGGGTGAAATCGAGTTTGAGTGCACGGATACGCTCTCTTGGGGCGCTGAAACCGCCATCTTCGCGTCGGCTGAACGCGTCATTCTTGGAAACGCGAACAACACCGAGCTCATCGTCGTTGACGTGACGCAAGAGCCACCGCACGCGGTGCAAAGAATCGTCTTCAAGTCCGACAGCGACAAGCTCTTCAACGTGTGCTTACAGCACAACCCGGAAACGGGGATTGTTCTCCTGTCCAACACACGCTCGAACTCTGTGTACGCCTTGCACTTTGACAAGACGTTCGACTATTTCGCGCGGTTCGAGACGTCGCATCCCATTTTAAGCTTTGATGCGCACACGGAGCGAGATGCCGATGGTGGGGCGATGATGCAATTGTTCTGCTTACAAACGCAAGCCATTCAAACGCTCACGATGTCGGTCGATGCGTGCGTGCCGCCGGAGGGCGCTGTCGAAGCGGCCGGATTCATGGGTACGCCCAAGCATAAGACCCTCGAGACGTCGTCGTCGGCGACCCTACTCACTCCGGACATGTTTGGTGGCGCTGAACTCGCGGGTGACGACGAAGAAGATGATGAAATCGTGGCCGTGGCTCCCCCTAAAAAAGAAGCTGTCGCTCCCGCCATGGCAGAAGAGGTTGTCGAGGAATCTGAGGGTGAAAGTGAAGACGACAAGGATGAAGAGTTCGAGTCGGCGAACATGAGCGAGAGCGGTACCGGCGGCGTGGTCGCTCAAAGGGGTGTGGAAATGATGGATATGAAGCAAATCAGAGCCATCGTCCGTGACGAATTACGTGAACTTCTCGACGAAGTGAAGGCTGAGCGTCGTCAAGCGGCGGAAGAGCGCAAGGCGGACATGGAACGCGTGCGCAAGGCGAACGAAACCGCGGCGGCCAACCTAAAGAGAGATGTCACCAACGCCATTGCAACCCTCTTGCAGCAGCATTCCAAAGAAAATGCGAAGACATTAGAAAACGGTATTGGACGTGCTCAATCTTCGGCCGCTACGAGCGCGCAAACTGCTATGAAATCAATCGTTGGGCCGGCCGCCGACGCCGCTGTTCGCGCGCAAATGGAAACATCCGTGGTGCCAAAGATGGAACAGGCGTGTAAGACCATGTTTGTCCAGATCAAGCAGACTTTCGAGCAAGGCATGAGGGATTTGAACACGGAGCTTCTCGCCGCGAGAGAATCCGCAGCCATTTCTCAAGCCACGCCCTTCGTCTCTGGTTTGAAGCAAGCCACGAGTGAGGTCCGACAAGCGGCGACGGCGCTCATGACGGACATCCCCAACCAAGTTTCCCAGGCGTTGGCCAAAACTTCTGCTCCAGCGCACGCGCCTGCGGGTATGACTCCACCGTCCGGGATGTCAAAGAGTGCTCCGCAAGGGAAAACGCTCGCGCAGATCGAGCAAAGGCTTGATCCGACGGTGGAGATTGGCCAGCTGTTGCAGGCGAACCAAATCGATCGCGCTTTCAACGTGGCTCTCAGTTCGAGCAAAGTAGAGGTCGTCATGTGGTTGGTGAGCCAAGTCGCGAGCGATAGAATTTTCGGTCAAACGCCTTGTCCGCTATCCCAAGGCGTGCTGCTGTCGTTGGTGCAACAGATGTCGACTGATTTATCGACGCAAGACGCTCCAAAGAAGCTCGATTGGATTCGAGACTCTTGTCTCGCCATCGATCCCGCCGATCCCGTGTTGCGTCAGCACATGCGTCCGGTGCTCAGCACGGTGCACCAGGCGCTGATGGCCGCCGCCAACTCACCCAGAAGCGCGCCCGAGGTTCGCGCCGGAACGCGGCTGTGTATTCACGTCGTCAACAGCATGCTTTCTTCCTTGTGATTTTGATTTTACCAGCGTTGTGACTTCGTCTCCGTCACCCGCGTGAATGATTCACGGTGAATCACACATTTGATGCGCTAAAATTGTGATGTATATGAAGAGCGAAGACGTCAGTCGACGTGGCTCGCGCCACTACCCGTCGCACGATGTTCACCGTCAACGCGCCCACGTACGCGAGCCTTCGGGCGTTCAAGCCGAACCAGGTGCGTGAAGACTTTATTGCGATGCGCGCGTCGACGGTCGTCGTGCCCATTGCGTCGTTCGGTCGCTCGAAGCGCTCGAATCAACCGGACGGGCGCGCTTGAGGGTTTGTCGAGCGTCGCGCGGGGCATCGACGGCGCGAGTGAGGGGGTCGGCGCGGTCAGGCTCGAATCGCGAGCGGTGGTATCGCCGTAAATATTTTAAAGCTCGATCATCGTACGGGCGGTCGGACCGATGTTGAGGCGCGCGGCGACGACACGCGGCGAGTGTGATGGTGCACAGGGTGTGGGGGGTTAGGTCTTTAAGGCGCGCGGCCACGCGAGACGACGATTCTTTCCAGAGAATGCGGTGACTGACCAGAACGTCGACGTGTTAATTCGGTACAGGTTTCCAACACTACCGCCTCGCTTCCGCGATCCAGCGGCCGCGTCGGTCTCGTCGTCGAGGCTAACAAGAAGGCCGCGAAGAAGACCAAGGCTGTCCTCCTCAAGACGTCCGACGTCGG
>Ga0208410_1000631_pt1 | contig 19970 bp, 8 predicted proteins | sample ETN02SmetaG_3_FD_185787 | JGI IMG/M metagenome (GOLD analysis project Ga0208410, IMG submission 185787) | Marine microbial and viral communities from oxygen minimum zone, Eastern Pacific Ocean - ETNP2014F10-02SV257 (SPAdes) (version 2) | ecosystem: Environmental > Aquatic > Marine > Oceanic ... | reverse complement strand
CAGGACTCGTCGCGTGTCTGGACGCCCGGATGCGGATTCGGATGCGCCGACGCGTCACTCGTTCGACCGCGCGTCGGTGGACGATGGCGACGATGCGACGCGAGCGCTCGGCGTACGCGCGATGTCGAGAGATGCGCGCGTTTTACGTCGGGAGAGGGGCGCCGATGGCGATCGCGTCGGGCGCGAGCGTCGCGAGATTGGGGACGGGGACGACGGGGACGGGCGGCGGCGGTGATGACCGAGACGGTGACGACGACGCGCGCGATGGACGAGAGATGCGCGATGGGAAGATTCGCGTGAAGGGGCGGACGTCGTCGGAGGCGGTGACTGAATTCGTGACGTACGCGTGCGCGACGAGCGAGGGTGGGTGCGCGTTGGCGAGACGAGAGACGACGAGAGGCGCGGCGGCGACGACGAGTCGGTCGAGGGAGCTCGCGCGGGACGATGGAGATGGAGAGGCGATGACGGCGATCGCGATGGATGAAGACGCGAGGAGGGTGTTTTGTGCGTCGAGGAGTGGACGCGTGGTGCGCGTGGATGTCGTGGAGGGGGGAGACGGGACGACGACGACGAGACGCGTCAAGGCGTGGTCGCCGCACAAGTCGTCGCCGGTGTTGGACATGTGCGTGGACGCCACGGGGACGCTGTTGTGCACGGGGAGCGCGGATAGATCGGCGCGGGTGTGGGATATCGAGCGCGGGTACTGCACGCACGCGTTTCGAGGGAGACACGGAGGCGCGGTGACGGCGACGGCGTTTCATCCGAATCCCAGGGCGGCGCGCGCGTTCACCGCGGGGGAGGACGGCTCGGTGGCGATGTGGTCGTTGGTCGGTGCGGAGAGCGGGAGCGGGAAGAAGGGGAAGAAGGGTGTCGCCGCGGACGGGTGCGTGAAATTCATCCAGGATGCGCACGTGAGCGCGGTGACGGCGATTCGCGTCGACGCCGAGTCCAACACGCTTCTCACCGCTGGACGAGATAAAGTGGTTCGCGCGTACGATTTAGACACGCTCACGCCGAGGAGCACGACCGCGGTGCACGAAACGATCGAGGATTGCGTCATTTTACGCGCGTCATCCGCCATCGTGCGCGATGGAAAGGTGAAACCGCCGCCGAATTCCGCCGGCGTGATTTTCGCCGTCGTCGGCGATTCTGGACGCGTTCGCGTGTGGCGAGAGGGCACGGCGAAACACGCCCTCGAGTCCGCGCCGTTGGTCGCTGAGAAGACGCTCACAAAGGGCGGCGATGACGAGGAAGATGAGTTCGAAGCCGCGGCGAGCACGTTCACCAAGTGCGCGCTCACGCACTCGGGCGACGGAATCATCGGCGTCAGCGGCGACGCGCGCATCTTGACGTACGTCGTCAACGCGGAGACGGGTGCGTTCGAGATTGAAAACGAAATCGTCGCCAACACGGACGAAATCATCGGTCTGTCCTTCGTCCCGAACGCGAGCGAAGAGGCGGCGATGAACGTCGAAGGCGACGACGAGGACCCGGATGAGACGAGGACTCTGGCGAGAATACCGCGCGAGATGGCCGTCGTGACCAATTCACCCACGGTGCGCATGTTCGATCCGTCCACGATGTCGTGCGTCGGTTCCCTGAGCGGACACAGCGCGGTCGTGCTCTGCGTCGATGCCGCGCTCGCGTCCGATGGGACGGCGCTCATCATCACGGGCGCCAAGGACCACGCCGTGCGATTGTGGGACGCCGCCTCGCGTTCGTGCGTCGCCGTCGGTGAAGGCCACGTCGGCGCCGTCGCCGCGGTCGCGTTTCCACCGAAGTCGTCCAAAGGCTTGCGATTTGCAGTATCCGGTGGTTCCGATCGCGTGTTGCGCGTATGGGACGTCGAAGGTGCGCGCGAGAGCGACGACGGCGAGATGAATGCGACGGCGGCGACGGTGGCGCACGACAAGTCGCTCAACGGCGTCGCCGTCGCTCCTCACCTTCGCATGGTGGCCACGTGTTCGAGCGATAAGACGGCTAAGATTTGGAAAATGCCAGATTTAGTGCCCCTTGCCACACTTCGAGGGCATCGACGCGGAGTGTGGGCGTGCGCGTTTTCGCCGTCGGATCGCGTCCTCGCCACCGCCGGCGGCGACAAGACGGTGAAGATTTGGAGCGTCGACGATCGCGCGGGAAGCGACTTGAACGGCGCGTGTCTTCGCACGCTCGAGGGTCACACCGCGTCCGTGTTGAGCATCAACTTTCTCTCTCGAGGCACGCAGTTGCTCACCACCGGCGGGGACGGTTTGCTCAACCTGTGGAACGTCACCGCCGGCGCGCGCGTCGTCTCGGTGGACGCGCACGAGGACAAGGCGTGGGCGCTCGCCGTCGCGAGCGACGGTGATTGGGTCGCCACGGGCGGCACAGACGCGTCCATGTCGCTGTGGCAAGACTCCACGTCAGTATCCACCGCGGAGACGGCGCAAAAACACGCCCTCGCGGTGGAGCGCGAGCAAGCCTTCTTCAACGCCGAACGTTCGGGCGAAGTCGCCAAGGCGATCGAATTAGCTCTGTCGCTCGAACGACCCGGCGCGTTGTTGCGTGTGCTCACGAGGATGCTCGAGGAAGATTACGAACACGGCGATGCGAGACTTCGACAGTGCGTCACGCCTCTGCGCGATGAAAGCCTCACGCGCATGCTCAAGTGCGTTCGCGAGTGGAACACCAACGGACGCACGTGTCACGTGGCGCAGCACGTCCTCGCCGCGATATTCCGAACGCACTCCATGGAAGAGTTGAGCAAACTGGAAGGCATCGAGGACATCATGCACGCGTGTCGGGCGTACACGGAGCGTCACCGATCCCGCCTCGAACGGCTGTATCGCGGGACGTTCATGGTGGACGTTCTCCTCTCGCGCACGGGCGCCATCGTCGACGACGAAGAGACGGAGGAAGAGCTTCGCAAGAGTCGTGAAACCATCGATGACTTCGGTTTCATGCGCGCCGACGGCGCGGCCCCACCGCCGCGTCTGCTCGCGCCGGCGGTGCCGCAGCCGATAGCCGCGGTGAGCGAGGAGGACGACGACGACGGAGAACCCGCCATGGACGTCTCCGACGAGGAGATGGAAGATGACGAAAATGAAGATGAGGGAGAGGAAGAGGAAGAGGAGGAACCGCAGGCGAAGGAGGAAGTCAAGGAAGAAGACATCGCGATGGGCCCGCCGAAGAAGCTCAAACGCCTGAGCATTCTCAAACGCGTTGCGTCAGACGTGGAGAAACGACAAAAGCTCCTTCGCGACCCGTCGCCGCGACACACGCGATCGGGGAAAAAACTAGGATTTAAATAAATAGATTAGCGCGTGGGACCGATGCAATGATGATGATCTGGTCGTTCAATCACATAACAACCCTCGTCTACGTTTTCGCTAGCTATACTTTCGCTCCACTCGTGCGCGGCGCTCACTCACGCTCACACATGGTGCGTAGCGCTTACTGGTGCTTCTGCGCATCGTCAAAAAAGATGATCGTTCGGTCAGTCTCTGCTTTCTACGCGCACTCGACGCATCATCGACGTCCACGCGTCGCCTTCGGCGTCTCGCGTCTCTCGTCTTCGCGCGCGCGCGCTCGCGTCGAGTCTCGACGACGCACCACGAAGCCGATATCCTTAGCGTACTCCCGGAAGCACTGACGGCAGATGTTCAAGTTGTACTTGCGGATGATCGCCCACTGGTTTTCACACACGCGGCTGCAGACACGACAAAAAATCCCTCGAGGTCAGTCTCTCGTCTCCTTCGCGTCAAAGCCCTAGGTCTTCCCATCACCCATCGCGCGCGCATCCACCCACGCCCCTCGCACGGCGTCCTCCACCCCCCGCGCGCTCTCCACCGACGCGACCGATTTCCCGCGTTCGTTTCATCGCGTCCACCGTCCCTCGCGACGATCGCGCGCGCTGTGGCGCCCGCGCGATCGGCTCCCGGCCCCCATCCCGGGGCGGGGCGCGATCCCATCGCGTCCCGTCATCGCGTCTCTTCATCGCGTCGCGCGCGCGCACCATCGGCGAGATCCCTTGCCGTAGTTGGCCGGGTGAGAGGCCCAAACGTCGTTGTTCCCATCGTGTGCGTCGCGGTGCGTGTGCGCGTCGCGAAGAGGCGGACGCGGGAAGTCTCGCGCGCGGGACGACCGCGCCGGCCGCGCGTGCGGTCGGGACTCGGTGACGGGTCGTGATCGGTGGGCTACTCTTCGAGTCATGACCTGTCACGAGTGGGTACACCATATCTCGCATCCAACGCGCCGACGGTTGGTCGACTCGCGAGAGTCTCTCGCGCGCGTCGCGTCGTCTTCGTCCGCGCGTCCGCGCGCGTCCGCGCGAATCCGCGCTCTCGGTCGATATGTCCTCCTCGAACGCGCGCGCGCCGTCGTCGGCGTCGTCGGCGGCGTCGATGTGGACGAGACGACCGATGGCGGGAGATGTCGACGTCGACGCCGCCGACGACCGCCGTCGCGCGCGTCGCGCGCGGCGCGCGCTGGCGAGCGCGTCGGCGTCGATGGTGAATGATTCGGCGTCGGCGAGCGATGGGGCGACGGCGATGGTGACGGAACCGAAGACTGGGTTGCGCGTGCCGGCGGAGATGACGCCGGGGAGCGCGGCGCTCGCGTTGGCGGGTCTCGGCGTGCGGGTGAAGCGAATCGCGGGCTTGGGGGTGAAGGTGTACGCGTGTGGGTTTTACATCGACGCGGGGGCGATGCGAGGGATGAAGGCGGACGAGACGATGGGAGCCGACGCGTTCGAGGCGTTGGCGCGATGCGAGCGAAGCGTTCGATTGGTCTTCGCGCGAGACGTCGGCGGCGATAAGATTGTCGAGGCGCTCGCCGAGCGCATTCGACCGAAGATGAGCGCTGGTTCCGCGTCGTTGAAGACGTTTGAGGCGATCTTCGACGGCGTGAGCTTCAAGAAGGGGACGTCTTTGGATTTCTCCGCGTCTTCCCGAGGCGAGCTCACGACGTCCGTGAAGGGGAAAATCGTCAGCGTCATCGACGACGCCACGTTGAGCCGCGCTCTCTTCGACGCGTACGTGGGCTCGGATCCCGTGATACCGGCGTTGAAGGCGGAAGTCGCCGCGTTCATCTCTAAAATTTAAATTGTAACACGCACTCGCTCGGCGCTCGCGTCGCGTCGTTTCGCGCGACTCCGACTCTCGCGCGCACCGCATCCCACCGCGCGCGCCATCGCGCGTTCCCAACCGCGCATTCGAGGCGGTAAATATTGATCCAGATTCCGCGCGCGTCTGTCATGTCCATCGCGCGCGCGCGCGCGCGGTACGCGTCGCTCTTTTCAAATTTTTTCGTGGGCGTCTTGGTCAGAGCGCCCGCGCTGACCCTGGTCGTTATGATCGGTCTGGTCGGCCTCGCGGCGCGCGCGATATCGCAGACGCCCGATGCGATATCGCTCGACACGTCCTTCAAGGCCTATCGCGCGCGAGGGACGATTCGCGCGAAGAGAGCCGCGGCGGTGCTCGTCGCGGCGCGGCAAAGTTCAAAAACGCCTCTGGATTCGCGAGAGACGCGGAGACGGCTCCTGGAGGTGTATTCGGGCGCGAACGCGTCGAGCGCGTCCCAGATGATGGAAAATCCGTCGATGCCACCGTCGCCGCCGTCGCCGCCGAGTCCACCGCCGCCGCCTCCGTACGCGGGACTACCGCCGACGCGTCGTCTGTCGAGCGCACTCGACGCCATGCTCTTGGGTTTGCGACCGAAATCGGGCGTCGACGGTGGACGCGGGCTCGGTGAGTTTCACGTCATCGTCTCGCAGACGGCGTCGCGAACGGTGGGTGAGGCGGTGGACCTGTTTCGACGCGCGTGCGTGATCGAACACTCGATCGAGAACGCGGCGGGATACGACACGGTTTGTCGTCGACGCGGAGGCGACGAAGGGAGCTGCGCGTCAACGTTCAGCGCGCTCAACATCGGCTTCGTGTACGAGTTGATCGGTTTACTTGATGTATTGGAGGGGTTTCAGACTCTCGGGGAGGGGTCAGAGGCGGAAGTCGCGGCGAGATTGGCGTTTATTCGAGATCGATGCGCGTACTCGCCGTTCACTCGCGAGAGCGTGAACGCGTCGCACGCGGACATGTGTCGCGACGTACGCGCGTGTCACCTCGCACCGTGTGTCCACGACGTCGTGCGAGACGCCAGGTGCATGATAGGAGAATATAAAATCGGTATGTGCGATTTCATGACGCGCGTCGATCCGACGATCGAGGAGACCCTCGCCGTGGCGAACATAAAGAAACGATTCAGCGTCTCGTCGTGTCTCGACATCGACGAACGAACCGTCGAAGATTTTCTCGACGGCGTCGCCGCTGGGCTTCGTTGGTCGCAGTCGTGGACGCAGATGGAAGCGTTCGGGGCGCCGTTTGAAATTTTATTAAACGACGGATTCTTGTCCGTCGACGATCGTCTTGACGCGCCGAAGAGCGTGCGGCTCATCTTTCGACTCGTCGACGATTCAGAGTCGGTGTCCTGGGTGAAGGGCGTCGCGCATCACGTCGTCGAGGGTTTTAACGACGACGTGTCGTCGAAACTCCAGGGCATGAGCGTGACGTGGAGCCACGCTCGGGCGTACTCGAGCATCATCGACGACGAATTGCGCAGAGATTGTAATTTCGCCGTCGCGGCGATGTGCGTGACGATCGCACTCATCACCATCAAGACGCGCTCGATCATCATCGGCATCGGAGGAGCGCTGAGCATCGCCGGCGCCGCCATCTTCACGCACGCGACGTATTTCTGTATATATGGACGGCGTTGGTTCGGTACGCTTCACCTCGCGGGATTGTTTCTCTCCATCGGCATCGGCGCCGACGACGTCTTCGTCATTCACGATCACTGGACGCACAGTGAGAAAGAAGTGCCGTCGAGAGAGCGTTTGAGCGACACGCTCGAAGACCGTCTGCGATGGACGCTGTCGCGCTCGGGGTTCACCATGGGCATCACTTCGGCGACGACGGCGGCGGCGTTCGCGAGCAACATTCCCAGCGCCATCCCTCCGATTCGGTTGTTTGGGATGTACATGATGTCGCACATTCTCTTCCTTCTCGGCGTCAGCGTCGTCGTCACGAGCGCATGCATCATTTTGAACGAAAAGTGGAAGCACGTCGCGGTCTCTCGCAATCGTGTCGTTCATTTTTATGAGATGGAAGACGTCTCTCGCGCGACGGCGTCGTTTCGGCGCGGTTCCGCGCAACGCCGCGCGACTATCGACCTCGCAGAATTCCCGACGATGGAGCGCATCATTCATCGTCGAGGATTATCGACACCGATCGGTCGGACGTCGTTCCCGGATTTCACGAATGAACACAGACCTCTGATGACGGCGTCGGATTCGTCCGGATCGACGTCCGGATCGACGTCCCCGACGCCGCTCTCGCCCGCGGCACGCGCGGCGAGACGCCGAGATGCGTTGAAAGATCTCTTCGCGCGACTCTGTCGATGGAAATGGACGATTTTGGCGCTGGCCGTCATCAATCTCGCCGTCGCCACGTTCATCGGTCGAAACATAACCAAACGAACGGGAGACGAATCGTTATCGCTGTGGCCGAAGGATCACGTCATTCATCGCTACAGCGTCGCCGCAGACGGCTTCGCGTCGACCCGATACGAAGAGAGCGTCATGGTGCAATTCACGTTCGGTCTGGACGCCTTGAACACGCGCGCGGACGACGATCCAAAGTTGGCGTCGGCCGGGACACCGTCGTGGGTATCGACGCCGAACGCCTCGTACGATTTTTCCGATCCGAGCTCGCAGCGATGGCTCTTGAACTTTTGCGACGAACTCAAATCCGACGCCATGTCCAATCGCGTGTTATCGCCCACCATGGTGAATTGTTGGATGCACGATTTAAACGAGTGGCTCAAAAACGGAGGCATGGCGAACGCGCACGCCGACGGGTTACCCATCGCGAGAGACGCGTTCCAAGACGCCGTTCGCACCTTCATCTCTCACATCAATCCGTACGCCATCTTACACTTTATGCGCTCTCGCGAGGAATGCGACCGACTTCGACCGAACGACGCGCTGTGCACCGCGTTCAGCGCGGTGACGATCAAAACCGTCACCCGGCGACTGTCATCGACGGCGAACGTCGAGCGCGAACACGAATTTTGGGACGCGTGGTTGCGTGAAAAGATTCGAGATACAAGCGCCCCCGCCGAGACGCGAGGTGCGTTTCAATCCAGCGATACGTGGGTCGTCACCGACACGGTGACCGAGTTAAAATCAGTCGCCGCGCTCACCGTCGTCTACTCTCTCGCGTTATCGTTCATCGTTCTGTTCGCGTGCACGTGGTCACCGCGCGTCGCCGCGATGGCGACGTTTTGCATCGCTTCCGTCGTCGTCTACTTCGTCGCCTTCATGACGCTTCAGGGCTGGCGTCTCGGCATCATCGAAGCCGTGTGCGTGCAAGTCATCGTCGGTCTCAGCGTCGACTACATCAGTCACGTCGCCGTCGCGTACGTCTCCACCAGAGAAAAGTTCATGACGAGAGACGAGCGCGCCTTGGCGTCGGTGCGCGCCGTCGGCGGCGCCGTCACCGCCGGATGGTTTTCCAGCGTCGCCGCCGCCTCGTGTCTCTTCGGATGCACCATTCTCTTCTTCTCCAAATTCGCCGCCTTCGTCACCGTGACGCTGACGACGAGTTTCGCGCACGCCGTCTTCGTGCTTCCCCTCGCCCTCGCCGCGCTCGGTCCCGCCTTTGTCGGCGACGGGACGCTCACGGCGTCGTTTCGCCCGTGATTTACGAGTCACGAATCACGGACGAATCGTCACGTCACGTCGCGTCGAATGTCGCGCGTCGTTCGCGCGTCCTCGCCCAAAAAGTAATGTACGCGTCGCGCAATGTCCACACACCGCGCGCGTCGTCTCGCCGCACGTCCCGACGCGCGTCGCGCCATGACGTCGTTACAAACGCAGATCGAGGCGCACGCGTTCCGTTCGCTCCTCGCGCACCTCGGCGCGCGCGCGGACGTCCAAAACATCGACATGATGAACCTGGCTGGTTTTTGTCGAAACTGTTGCGCCAAGTGGACGCTCCTGGGCGCGCAAAAGGTCGGGTATCCGATGACGTACGACGAGGCGTGCGAGTACGTGTACGGGGAGCCGTACGGGGAGTGGAAGAAGAAGCACCAGAAGAGGGCGACGGAGGCGCAGTTGCGGGCGTTTGAGGAGAATCGAGGCGGACACGCGAGACACGACGAATTGGACATGGATCGAGCGACGGCGAGCGGGGGCGGTGGAGCGTTCACTGGAGGTGGATTGACGCCGATCGATGCGTCCGTGACGGCGAGCGAGGTGTGCTGTGAACCGGCGGACGCGCTGTTGGCGAACGCGCGCGGAGGCGACGAGGCGCGCGCGTGCCGACCGGGGAACGGCGCGCGCGTTCGATTGGGCGTGCTCACGTGTTCGGATCGCGCGTCGGCTGGGGAGTACGAAGATTTGAGTGGACCGTCGGTGATCGCCGCGACGCGAGAGTACGCCGCGGTCTCTGGGTCGTTCACCGTCGTCGACGTGGCTTCGGCGACGGCGGCGGACGACGTCGACGCCATCGAAACCGCCCTCGCCGACCTCACCTCTCGATGCGATCTCGTCTTCACCACCGGCGGCACGGGGTGCGCACCGCGCGATGTCACGCCGGAGGCGACCTCGCGCGTGCTCGCACGCCAGATACCGGGCATACCGGAGGCGATTCGCGCCGCGACGTCGCTCGCCGAGCCTCGCGCCGCGCTCTCTCGCGCCCTCGCCGGCGTCGCGCGATCCGGCGCCCTCGTGCTCAATCTCCCGGGCGCCCCCTCCGCCGCCAAACAATGGCTCGGAATAGCCCTTCCGCTCATTCCTCGCGTCATGGAGACGTTGGCCGAGCGTCCATAGCTTCGCGCGCGCGCCGAGCGCGCGCTCTCGCGCGTTTGTAAGGGACATGCATTCTTCTTTCTAGGTTTATGACTCGTCACGGTGGGGACTCCCAGGGCCCACGTCGCGCCCGGCGTCATTCGCCGACCGCCGACGATGTGGTCGAAAGCAGCCCGCGTCGCCGCGCGGGCGCGCGAGGCGGTGCAGGCGCGCGCGGACGCGTCGGAACGCGCGTCGGAACGAACGAATCTCGTTCCGAGCACGTCCGCGCGCGAGGCGGCGCCGTCGGTGACGAGAGACGGTGAGGATCGGAACGATGGTGTTGGCCGAGCGCCCGGCGCGCTCGTCGGCGAAGTGATGGCGTCGGCTCGACGGGCGCGCGATGGAACGCGATCGCCGATGTTACATCTCGTTCCCGGGATCGTGGCCATCGCGGCGTGCGCGCTCGTGTTTTGGTGCGGGTCGTTGTTCGTCGAACACCCAATTTGGAAGTTTGAGCACGTGAGCCGAGCGCGCCGCGCGGCGGCGATAGGACACACGGGGCCGATGACGTGTCATAAGAACGAGGAGCTGACGGGGAGTGAGTCATGCCTGCCGGCGTTCGCGGTGATCGGGAGTCATATCGGGGGCACGAGGCAGTTGAAGGCTTTGATGTCGCAGCACGACATGCTGACGGAGGGACAAAAGACGATGCACTTCTTCAACCCGGTGTACGGCGCGACGCAAGGGACGCAGATGTGTGATCCACCGAAATTATTGCTCAAGGCATACTTTTCGGCTGTGCAAGCGGGCCACGGGGCGAAGTGGAGCCCGTACGATCCAAGCGAGACGATGAAGGCGAAACGCGACGGCGACGCGTTTCAAAGAAAGTCCGGGGACGTCGTGAGCGGCGATTGGAGCGACACGTACTTTCACTGCGCGTGCTGCGCGTCGACGATGAAAAAGATGATGCCGCACTTGCGCCCGATCGTGGTGCTGAGAGATCCCATCGGTCGCACGATGGCGCGTTACGTGGAGGAAAATCATCCGAGCGGGACGCCGTTGGACGCCGCGGGTCTGAGCGCGTGCGCGTTGAAGGAGAATGGTTTCACCTGGAGTCGAAGCGTCGGAAAGATGAAGGAGTTCTTGTCGCAGTGTTTGAAGGAGACGGACGGGAACGACCCGTCGACGCTGACGCGCGAATGTTTGGATTTCCACTCGTTTTTAGGATGGAGCATGTACGCCGACTACTTGGAGGTGTGGCTTAAGGAGTACCCCAATCTACTCGTCTTGTACGCGGACGACATAGAAGAAAACCCCATAGAGGTGGCGAAGGCTGTCGAAACCTACCTCGGGTTACCGCCGAATTCGTCTCCGTACAAAACTGCGGGATTGGGCGCGTTGGAAGACACCAACTTGGGCTCCATAGCGTTTGACGTGCAGACACAGTTGACGAAGGCGAAGGATGATAGACAAGCGACCGCGGATTTGGTGGAGTATTTCAAGCCCAACGTGAAGAAGTTGCACGATATGGCGGAGAAGGGCATCATTCCCGCGCTTCCGTACAAGTGGATGCGTCGTTACGACATTCCAGTTAAGCACGAAATCAAGGCTTTTCGAAAACTCCTCGCGCTCGATGACGCCGAATTCAAAGGATTATTGAAGAGTCTGCGGCAAACGGATAATAAGTTGGACGATCTCGTCGCGGATACTACCAGGGCGAAGAGCATCAGTGGCTCGAAAGTAGGAATCGATCAAGTTTTGGAGGGCATCGGAGGCGGCAACAAACGTTCGGCATCCGGCGAAAGCGGCGACGACGCCTTCATCGACGCCTTTCTCAATGGTGCACACTTACCGGCTGGCGATAACACTGGGTCGTCCAATTCGCCCTCTTCGTCGACGACGGTCATCGGCCGCGACGGAAAACCCGTTCGAAACGAAGGCAACGTGACGGGCGCGAAGGGCAACGTGACGGACGCGAAGGACACGGATGACTTTAGCAAGCTCAAATCCAAGTCCAAGTTACTTCAAAAGCAGGCTGAGCGCAAGGAGAGGCTCACCAAGCCGCACTGGGAGGCGGGTACCGTGCGCGGTCGTTTCTATTCCGACCTGTATGTCCCTATGGACCGCGAGATTAGAGATTCGCTCAAAGGAAACCTCTTCGTCCCCGTCGCCGTGCCGTACCTCTTTCAATTCGCCAACGAGTTTAAACACAACAAGGCGTGGATGGACATCGTTGGCATCAAGAAGGAAGACCAGGCTCGCGTGTACAGCGAACTGTGGAGGGATGATTGCACGCACTCGCAGCAGTGGTCCGCGGTTTCGGGATGTTGCGGTACGGATTGCTGCTTCGTCGGCGGCCATCGCCAAGACACAGTGGGCTTGCGAGGAAAATAGACGCCAATTCTACAACTAGACACGATGTGATTTTACATCAAACAACTCTACTAAATCTCGGCGGGGATCACTTCCTTCTCTAAACTAGGCGTCAATCGCGCGCACTCGCTGTCGATGTGCTCCGTAGAGACGTCCGACGGCTGCGCCGCGTACTCGCGCAGACGACCGGTGCGCGTCTCGGGCGCGAAATCCAAACTCGCGTGCGCCTCTTGAATCTTCGCCTTGTTCGCCAAATATTCCTCCTTGGTGATCGAACACGCCTCAAAGCACGGCCTATCCATCGCGATGTCCACGCAGCCCGCGCACGCCGCCGTGATCGGATCCTCGACGCGTCGAACGCGCACCGCGTACGTCTCTGAAACCAACGGGCGCAACTCGCGCTCGAATCGCTCGACAAAGTTTGGAAACGACGCGCACCCGCCCGTCAGGATGACGTCCATGTAACACAGCGCGCGCTGTTCGTCCCCTAATTCTTTCGTCTCCAACGCCTGCGCGACGAGTTCGGGCACACCGCACTGTCTCGCGCCGATATCGCTCGGATGAAACAGCGTCTCGGGCACCATGAAGCGTTCGTTGACGAGGGTCAAAAATTGATGGTCGGGTTGGTCGGCGCGCGGTGTTTTCACCTTCTTGGACAGTTTCTTTTTCGGTTTACGCTTCTTCGGTCCACGCGCGCCGAAATCATCGTCGTCCTCGTCGTCCTCGTCCTCGTCGTCGTCCTCGTCCGATCCGTCCGGTTTCTTTCCGTCGCCGTCGTCCTCGCGCACGTACCCTCGCAAGATGTGAATCCCGTCCGGAAGCACGTACTCCTTGCGCACCGTCCCCCCGCGTCTCGCCTTGCATTTCTCCAACTCGACCAACGCGTCGTCGGCGACGTAACACATTTTTTCCTTGACGTCTTCGATCACAACGCTCTCGTCCATCATGTTCCACTGCCTGAAACTCACGAGCTCCTTGAGATAATTCGTCAACGCCTTGCCGCCGAGGTTCAACCGTCTGATCCCGCGAGCCATCTCTCGCCCGGACACGATCGCCGTCGCGTGCGCGAACGAAAATCCACAATCCACGACGACCGCTGACCTCGAGATGACGCTCAAATCATCCGCGTCTCGCTTGTACGCGTCCACGCGATCCGCGAACCGCTTCGTCGCCAACGCGCTCGACGTCGTCGCCGCGCGACGAAAACCAAAATGTTCAAACAGCATCGCGTCCAACCCCTCTCGCGTCTTCGGAAGCGCAAACGGGGGTTCCGTGACGATGACATCGCATCGCTTCGGGTCCACGCGCAGGTCGTTTCGAAAGGCATCGTCTAAAATCTCTCGTTGAAGCTCCCAGTTCACGACGAACCCGCGGTCCACGGGACGCCGCAGCGCCAAGCCGTTGACGTCCCGCGCCTCCCCGACGCGCGCGCCGTAAAGCATCACCATCCTCCCATCGACGTTCTTGACCCGCGCCGCCGCGTTCGGGACGACGCGCGCGCTGGAGACGCCGTCCTCGGCGACGCAGAGTTTCAACGAGCCGCCGCCGATGTCCACCGCGACGGTGACGTCACCGCGAAGCGTCGACGTCTCGCCGGCGCTTCGCGCGCGATCGGGCGTCTTCGCGCTCTTCGGCGGCATGCGCGTCGCGCGGCGACGAGGGGCGCGGCGAGGCGCGGACTGACGAGACGAGGTGGTCGAGGATTTGAATGAATGAAATCATTCATGAATCGTCACCGCGTCGCGCGCGAGAGGGCGACGCGACATGTCGCGCGCGGACGGCGATGAAGGCGCGTCCTCCTCGTCGCGCGATCTCTACGCCGCGCTCGGCGTGCGTCGAGACGCGAGCGATGAGGACATCAAACGCGCGTATCGAAAACTCGCGGCGCGGTTACATCCGGATAAGCAGCGCGGCGTCGAGGACGCGCGGAGGGCGGCGCAGGCGGAGTTCGCGTCGGTGAGCGAGGCGTATGAGATCCTGAGCGACGGTGAACGAAGGAAGACGTACGACGTGTACGGGATGGAGGGGGTTCGCGCGGGGAGAGAGCTCGGGACGCGACACAAGACGCTGGAGGAGTTGCGGGTGGAATTCGAGCGCGCCAAGGCGAAGGAGGCGAAAGAGGCGGCGGAGGCGAGGTTAAATTTTCATGGGACGTATATATTCGGATTCAGCGCGGCGCATTTTGTCGAGGAGAGGATACGGGCGAGACGCGCGGCGTTTACGAATAATCCCGGTTTGGATTTGACGAGCGTGTCGCTGTCGAATTCGATGGAGATACCGTTGAGCGATGAAGACGCGGCGTATGCGGTGACGCAAGGGACGATGCGAGGGGGTAGAGGAGCCGGGAATTTCATCTTGGGGTGGCGTCGACAGTTTTCACCGTTGACGTCGCTCGACGTGAGCGCGCAAACAGGCCAGACGAGCGCGTGCACGGCGACGATACAGCGACAGTTGACGACGAACACGACGGGGGTGATTTCGTACAATTACATCGCGCAGCAAGGTTTGGGTTTGCAACTCATGCTGCAGCGTCAGCTCTTCGCGCAGACGAGAGGACACTTGACGTGGAACGTGGGACCGGTGGGATCGATGTCGACCGGGGCGACGCACGCGTTCGGTAAGAACGCCGTCAAGTGTGACTTGACCGTCGGACTCGCGGCGAGCGGTTTGGGTGGACACTTCCTTCGACAGATCGACGAGACTCGGGTATATCGCGTGGGATGGAAGCTGAACACGACGGGCGCGGAGTTGGACGTCGGCGCGACGAAACAAGTGGACGAGGACACGTCGCTCGGCTGTAGCGTCGTCGTTAGCCTTCGCGGGCTGACGCTTAAGTTTAGGATGAATAGACAGGGTCAAAGATTCGTGATTCCGATTCTTTTGACGCCGATGGTGACCTGGCGTAAATCGCTCATGGCGTTTACGCTTCCGCCGATTGCAATCGCGCTTTTGCGTTACTTCGTCGCTCGACCGATCGTTAACCGCTACGCGCGCAAGCGTCAACTGGCGGTGAGAGAGAAGAACAAGAAGAATGTTTTGACCGCTATGCAAGCGGCGCACGATGCGGTCAAGGTGATCGCCGCGACGGCTGATAAGAAGGCGCGTGACGCTCGCGAGCGCGGCGGTCTCGTCATCGAATCCGCCGCGTTCGGATGCTTCGACCCTCGACCTCACAACGTCAAGGGCGGGCCAATCATACCGAATTTCGAGTCGTGGTCCCCGTCCGAATCCGAAGACGCGTCATCGTCGACAGATCCGACGAAGCTTCCGCCTCCGTACGTCGACGTGCGGCGCGCGCTTCAATTCATGGTGGACAACGACACGCTCGATCTCTACGAAAACGTCGCCATGAGCGATCTCCTCGGCTTTTGCGACCCGTGTCCCGGAGAAGACAAATACCTCCGCGTGCGCTACCGCTATCGACGCTCTCTTCACGAGGTCACCGTCAAAGGTGACTCGATGCTCTCCGTTCCGTCCACCGAGCACCGTCTACCCGAGAGGCTCCAAGTCGACGACCCGCTCGTGTAATCGCACATCACGCGCGCGTCGCGTCGCGTCGAATTTCTTCATGATCGATTCACCCCCTTTCGCGCGCGTCACTCCTCGAACGCTCCTCGAAAGTCGTCTCGCCTCGACTCCTCGGCGTCGCGACGGAAAGTGCAACCACCAGCCGCCACCGGCCCGCCGCCGGTCCCCGCGCCTCCCTCCGTCATCGCGCGTCGCGTCGTCGTCAGACGATGAAGGAGAGTCGGAAGAAAAAGAAAGCGCACGTCAAGACGACGAAGCGTCTCAGCGCGAGCGCGCGCATCGACGCTGAGATCGCCGAGTTGGAAGGGATCATCGCCGAGACGAAACCTGCGAGCGGTGAGAACCCGCTCGCGGTGCAACCGAGAAAGAGCAGCGAGCGAGACGACGCGCTGTCGCTGACGGGAGTGCGAAAGTTTGCGCATCTGCCGATCAGTCAGGCGACCAAGGCGGCGCTGAGAGAATGCAGGTTTAAGGAGATGACAGCCATTCAGCGCGCGACGCTGCCGCACGCGTTGTGCGGAAGAGACGTGCTCGGCGCGGCGAAGACGGGATCGGGGAAGACGTTGGCGTACGTCATCCCGCTCATCGAATCGCTCTGGCGCAAGAAGTGGGGGCGACAAGACGGCGTGGGGGCGCTGGTGATCTCACCCACCCGCGAGCTCGCGATTCAGATTTTCCAGTGCCTGACGAAGGTGGGCGCGAGACAGTCGATGTCCGCGGGTCTGTTGATCGGTGGAAAGGATGTGCAAGAGGAAGCGAACAGGGTGAATAAGATGAACATTTTGGTGTGCACGCCCGGTCGTTTGCTTCAGCACATGGATGAGACTCCGTTGTTCGATTGCGTGTCGTTGCAAGTGTTGGTGCTCGATGAGGCGGATCGAATGTTAGATTTGGGATTCAGCAAGACGCTCAACGCAATCATAGAGAATTTACCGCGAGAGCGCCAGACGCTTTTATTCAGCGCGACGCAGACGAAGCGGGTGAAAGATTTAGCTCGGTTGGGATTGAAGGATCCCGAGTATTTATCCGTGCACGCCGAGAGCGTGCACTCGACGCCGCCCAAGCTTCAACAGATGGTGACGACGTGCGCTTTAGAGACCAAGCTTCAGGTGCTCTGGTCCTTCATCAGAACGCACCTAAACGCGAAGACGCTCGTATTCTTCTCAAGCTGCAAACAGGTGAAGTTTGTGTACGAAATTTTCAAGCGCATGCGACCCGGCGTGCCGTTGCAATGCATTCACGGCAGATTGAAGCAGGCGCGTCGACAGGGTGTCTTTTACAACTTTTGCAACTCGAAAGAGACCGTCCTGTTCGCCACGGACGTCGCGAGTCGCGGTTTAGATTTCCCATCCGTCGATTGGGTCGTCCAGGCGGATTGTCCGGAAGACGTAGCCACGTACATTCACCGCGTCGGACGCACGGCGAGGTACACCGCCGCGGGCAAAGGACTCTTGATGCTCACGCCCGGGGAGGCACACTTCATGAAGGAGCTCGAAGACGCGAAAGTCCCGCTCAAACCGATCAAAATAAACCCTAAGAAGCAATCGTCGAGGATCCAGAGCTCGATGCAGGGCTTACTGTCGAAAGATTCCGATTTGAAGTATCTCTCGCAACGCGCCGTGGTGTGTTACCTTCGGTCGGTGTACCTTCAGAAGAATAAAAAGGTTTTCGACATCAAGACGATCGACATCGACTCGTTTTCGCTCTCGATGGGTCTACCAAACGCGCCTCGATTGCGTTTCTTGCAACAGGGCGCATCCGCGGGCGGTGCTGACAGCGATTCAGACGAGGAGGAAGACGCCGTCGAGGCGGATGGCGACGCAAGCGACGACGATGAGGACGACGATGAGGACGATGAGGACGCGGACGACGAGGGCGACGATGAGAGCGATGAGAGCGATGAAGGCGATTCTGAAGAAGAGGAAGGCGTCCCCGCGCGTCCAAAGGAGGGTGTCATTCAGAGAAAGGGTGGCGGTAGATTCGGTCTCGTCGTCGAGCAGGGCGAGGACGACGACGACGACTTTATGAACGTCAAGCGCGTCGATCATAAATTAGCCGATAGTGATTCTGAGGACGATAAGAAGTACAACGCCGACGAGAAGGCGGCGGAAATCGCGCGTAAACGCGCGCTCAAGGGCAAGTTGAAGATTAAAGAGAGCGGTCACGGCGCGAACAAGCGGGTCGTCTTCGACGACGAAGGTACTTCCATGGCGCCGCTTCAAGCCCTCGGCGTGAAGAGTGGCATCGACGGCGTCAGTGCGCCCGGGGAATCGTTACGCGCGGCTGTCAAGGCGCACTACGCCGAAGTCGCCGCGAAGCGTAAGGAGGCGGATAGAGTCGACAAGGGCCGCGAAAAGGCACGACTGCGCGAGGGCCGCATGCGAAAGAAGCAAAAGCTCAGAGACGTTGAAGGCGAAGATGGCGGCGCCGAAGTCATTCTCGACGGAGGCTCCGACTTGGAGAGTGATTTGGATCTGGTCAGCGAATCTGAACTTGACGAGCGCGAGGTGCCACACAAGCGCGACGTCGTCGATCCAGCCGTCGCCGGCATGCGAGGAGACGCCGAGGAAAAATTAGAATCGCTCGAGGAGCGCGCGTTGCGTCTGCTCGAGGGATAGCGTTGTAGTAGTGAACGATGAAAACAAGTAGTGGTATGGTATTCACATTAATGCAGTCTTTCGACGTGCTTTATTTCTCACTTGACGTAGCAGCGTTAATCGAAGGGAAGATCGTATTGTTGGGCAGTCAAAACCGGCACGTTACCGTGGTCAGCGAGGCTGTTCGTGGCCGGGAGTAAGGCGTGTCGGCTGAGATCTTGCTTGTGTTCGTCCGCCTTGCGTTGCCACATTTGCTTATCCGCCGGGCTGATGTTCTTCCAATCATGGGAAAGTCGTTGGGAGACGACGTCGTGCTTGAGTTCCGGATTGGCCTCCTTAAGCTTGTTGCGCAAGTCCTCGGCGAAGAGAAGGTACGCGGTCGGCGCCTTCTTCGGCTTGTTCGTACCTTTTGCGCTCTTCTGTTTCTTCGCGGGACCGTACACCGCGGGTCGGTAGTTGGCCTTGAGCACCCTGTATCGGTCGAGCTCCTTCTTCGCCTCCGCCTTGCACTCGGCGAGCTCCCGGGCACCGACGTTCTTCCACAAGGCGGCTAACTGCGTCGTCACTTGCTGCATCTCCCCGCGCGTGAACTTCGCATCCGGGTGCGCGTGAATGCCTCGCATGATTTTCTCGCGGTGTCGACCGCAGAAGATCAAATACGCCGTCTTCGCTCGCACCGGCTTTTCGCCCTGCGCCTCGACGACGATGGTTCCCTTCGGCTTGTTCTTTGCTCGCGCCAGCTTCTTCAACAACGCCGACGGAAACGCCGCCTTTTGCATCTCATACGCAGCCTTACACTTCGCCGCCTCTTCCTTCACCTCCTTCAATTCCTTGGCGCTGATGTTATTCCACAGCGCCGCCAGCTTCGTCGTCACCTGCTGCATCTCGTCTCGCGTAAACTTTTGCGATGCGTCCGGTCGAATCGATCGCATGATCTTCTCCCGGTGTCGTTGACAAAAGATCAAATACGCCGTCATCGCCCGTTTCGGCGGCGTCGGTATCACCGATTCATCCGTCGTCAACTGCGCGCGCGCGAGCTCCAACGGTCAGTCCACGAGTCACGACTCAACGACGACCCCCTCTTCCGAGAAAAGAGCCGTTTGCGCCCCCTGTGCACGTCACGCGCGTTCCATCGACCCGCGTCGCGTCCTTCGCCTCGTTCGCACCTTGCCCTGCGCCATGGTTCGCTCGCGTCTGCGTCCGCGTCATCATCGTCGGTTTCGTCGTCGTCAGTCTCTCCATCGCGCGCGCGCGCGCCCGCGTTCGCGCGCATTCGCGCACGCATTCGTCCACGCATTCGGTCGATATCCACCGTCCGCGTCGTCGTCGTCGTCGCGATCCTCCGCGTCCCCTCCCCGTTCCCCGCGCGCGCTCGAACGCGCGCTCGCGCGCTCGAACGCGCTCGAACGTCTCGTCGCACCTCTCCCCTCGCGCGTCGCGTCGGTACTCGTCGTCTCCCTTCGAGGACTGCGGACTCGTCGCGAGGGATCGTCGCGCGCGAGGGGAACGCCGCGGGTCCGCGACCGGTGGAGGTGGGTGTGGTGTGGTGTGGAGTCGTGACCCGTGGAATGCGTGGGGGTACACGTGGAGTCGGGGGGAGGTACACGTGGAGTCGGGCCCCGTCGGTGGCCGGGTGGGGCGGGTGT
>Ga0208410_1000629_pt1 | contig 19990 bp, 19 predicted proteins | sample ETN02SmetaG_3_FD_185787 | JGI IMG/M metagenome (GOLD analysis project Ga0208410, IMG submission 185787) | Marine microbial and viral communities from oxygen minimum zone, Eastern Pacific Ocean - ETNP2014F10-02SV257 (SPAdes) (version 2) | ecosystem: Environmental > Aquatic > Marine > Oceanic ... | reverse complement strand
AAAATTAATATACTCATAGTGTGCTTTGAAAGGAAAAACTTCGGTTGATCCTGCCGAAGGCTACTGCTATTGGAGTTCGATTAAGCCATGCGAGTCTAAGGGGTACTTGTACCCCTGGCATAATGCTCAGTAACACGTGGATAATCTACCCTTAGGTGGGGCATAAACCCGGGAAACTGGGGCTAATTCCCCATAGATACAGAACGCTGGAATGCCTCTGTATTCAAAGCTCCGGCGCCTAAGGATGAGTCTGCGTCCTATCAGGTAGTAGTCAGGGTCACGACCTGACTAGCCAACGACGGGTACGGGGTGTGAGAGCACTTGCCCGGAGATGGTTTCTGAGACACGAAACCAGGCCCTACGGGGCGCAGCAGGCGCGAAAACTTCGCAATGCGGGAAACCGTGACGAGGGAACTCCAAGTGTCTATGCAATGCATAGACTGTTTTTCAGCCTAAATAGCTGTTAGAGTAAGGGGTGGGTAAGACCGGTGCCAGCCGCCGCGGTAACACCGGCACCCCGAGTGGTAGCCACTATTATTGGGCCTAAAGCGTTCGTAGCCGGTTTAGTAAATTCTTGGGTAAATCGTACAGCTTAACTGTGCGGATTCCGGGGACACTACTAGACTTGAGACCGGGAGAGATTAGAGGTACTTGCAGGGGAGCGGTGAAATGTTGTAATCCTGCAGGGACCACCAGTGGCGAAGGCGTCTAATCATAACGGCTCTGACGGTGAGGAACGAAACCCTGGGGCGCAAACGGGATTAGATACCCCGGTAGTCCAGGGCGTAAACGCTGCTGACTTGGTGTTGGAGATCCTACGAGGGTGTCCAGTGCTGGCGCGAAGGTATTAAGTCAGCCGCCTGGGGAGTACGGTCGCAAGACTGAAACTTAAAGGAATTGGCGGGGGAGCACTGCAACGTGTGGAGCGTGCGGTTTAATTGGATTCAACGCCGGAAAACTCACCGGGGGCGACGGTTACATGAAGGCCAAGCTGATGACTTTGCCTGATTTTCCGAGAGGTGGTGCATGGCCGCCGTCAGTTCGTACCGTAAGGCGTTCTGTTAAGTCAGATAACGAACGAGACCTCCGTCACCATTTGCTATCCTCTTCTCCGGAAGGGGAGCACTATGGTGGTACCGCCGCTGTTAAAGCGGAGGAAGGAGGGGGCAACGGTAGGTCAGTATGCCCCGAATCTCCCGGGCTACACGCGCGCTACAAAGGGCAGGACAATGGGCTTCGACACCGAAAGGTGAAGGCAATCCTGAAACCTGCTCGTAATTCGGATTGAGGGCTGCAATTCGCCCTCATGAAGCTGGAATACGTAGTAATCGCGGGTCAACATCCCGCGGTGAATATGCCCCTGCTCCTTGCACACACCGCCCGTCAAACCACCTTAGTTGGGTCTGGACGAGGGTTTGTCTTATGACACGCTCGAATCTGGGTTCAGCGAGGAGGGTTAAGTCGTAACAAGGTATCCGTAGGGGAACCTGCGGATGGATCACCTCCTAAGAAATAAGGGTTGGCTGCCTAGCGCTAAATTGATTTCGAATGTCTACTCCATACTTCTTTTAGTCTATTCTAATTGTATTATTGTGTTATATTTCCGTGAAGGCTGGAATTATCTAATGGAATTGTATTTCTGGATTCTTATTGGAGCTATTCTATTAGTCTCCTTAACTATTCTTTTAGCAAGACCTCCTCCAAAAGATAATACTACACAATATGATTATGATAATCTAGATGGAACAATAGGAGAAACGACTGGAGAAAATTCAATAGATAAAAATTCTCAAAAATCAAATACCGAAAAAGATATTGAGGAACCAGAGGAAGAAGAAGAAATTCCACCAGAAGTTATAGAGAAAATAGAGCGGAGAAAATGGGCCTTAGGTTTTGTAATGTTTGGTTCTACATTCATAATGATGGGTGCTATCCTGCTATTTTTATCAGAATTTGAGTTTACAACATTCTTAGGATCCTGTATGATGTATGTAGGAATCATAGCTTTGATCAAAGGAGCTAGTTTTGAATTACAGAAAGATAATACTTACAATGATTTATTTTCAGTTAGTTTCTTTTTGCTTATTTTCTTTATAAATTTCATCTTGCTTACTGAATTGCTCGGGGTGTTTGGAACTTACGCATGGGCAGTTGCAACAGCAGACAGAAAGGCTGGTGATTTACTTCTCATATATTTCTTACCATATGTTATTTGGAAATTGGTTCCAACATTTGGTGCTGCTGAAAATATAAAGGCGAAGAGTTCAGTTTTATTCGAAACACAGACTGTTCTTTTCCTTACTATTTTTAATTATATTATACTTATTGTTACTTCTGCAGAATATATATTCTGGCCGATATTAAACCAGTATGCAGGGCCTGGATTCCAGGTTAGTTTGTATTTGCTTTTCTTTACCATAACTGTTAGAATGATTTTGGATGTCGTAACATCGACGCCGAAAGAAGAAGATGGACCTAATTTTCGACAGTGGTTAGCTAGGAGAAAGAAATGAAAATTATTACCAACATAGTCATACTTATTGTCATAATACTAATATTGCCAGTAGACGGTATTGCGGGAAATCATAGGTACAACACGTGTGTAGATTTTGATTCGTTAGGCGATTCAGCTGGAAATTATATAGACTTAGATTTATATGAGGGATATTTTTATGTTTGTAAAATAGGTTATATTGAAGGGGAAGTTACTCTTGGCTGGGATGTCAAGAACTCGATTAATGCGAATATTTCCATAATTGTTCTAAATAATGATAATTTAAACAATTTTATTTCAGGAAATAGTTATGGCCATAGTAATATGGATTTAGCGGAGTTGTATCTTGATTGGGGGCCAATAGCTCAGTTTAATAGAGCCAATTCGGATTTTTCTGAAAATAGACACACGACTACAGATTTAGTTGGAGATAATTACTATTTAGTCATAAATTTTGGCTACCGAACAACTTTCCACGAGGAAGAAGTTAATCAAAACAATATATTTGATAATCTAAAATACTACAATAGTCTCACAAATACTCGAGATTTATCTTTTGGATCTGCCTATGTCACAGCTTCAATAGATCTTGACTATTGAAACTAAGCAATATCATAAAAAGGTGGCCTACTACAATAGTTTGTGAGCTCTGAATCTCTTGAGAAATATGAATTTAAGCAATCTCTTGAAAGAATAAAAAATTACAAGGGTCACGCTACTGAATTAGTAAGTCTCTATATTCCTCCTGAAAGAAAGATATATGATGTACAATCATATTTACGTAATGAGTCCTCACAGTCTGCAAATATCAAATCGAAATCTACAAGAAAAAATGTAAGTGCTGCAATAGAATCAATCACTTCAAGATTGAAGCTTTTCAAGGAAGTTCCTGAGAATGGAATTGTTTTCTTTGTAGGTCATGTTTCTAAAGGTGGAAATCAGACCACAATGGTCCAAGAGGTTATTGTTCCACCTGAGCAATTACCAACCTTTCTGTATCGTTGTGATTCAAGTTTCTTTTTAGAACCATTAGAAGGTTTAGGAGAAGTTAAAACTCAATTCGGATTAATTGTTATAGATCGTTCTGAAGCTGCACTTGGAATGTTAAGAGGTGCAAATATCAAAACACTCAAACATATGTATTCTCAAGTTCCTTCAAAGCATGGTAAAGGAGGACAATCAAAGCAAAGGTTTGAACGCCTTATTGAAGAAGCAGCTCACGAATGGTACAAAAAAGTAGCTCATTCTGCAACAGAATGTTTCCTTGGTAATGAGGTGGAAGGACTCCTCATAGGAGGGCCAGGAGCCACAAAGGATTATTTTATCAAGAGAGAATACTTGAATCATGAACTACAGAAAATAATCATTGATTCTTTTGACACTGGATATACTGATGAAACAGGATTAAGAGAAATTGTCACGAGAGGAGCTAACCGTTTATCTGAAGTTCAGCTAGTAAAGGAGAAGAATATTATGAACCGATTTATGAAGGAAGTATTGTCAACAAAAGGAAATTTGGCAACTTACGGATTAAAACAAATAGAAATGGCATTGGAAATGGGCGCTGTGGATCATTTATTAGTTTCAGAAGGTTTTGAAAAAATGCCTAATGTAGAGCAAGGGACTGTAAAAAGACTTGGAGATATTGCAGAAAAAAGTAAAGCTACAGTAACTATTATATCTACTGACAGTGAGGAAGGAATCTCCTTGCAGAAAGCTTTCGGAGGCTTGGCTGCAATGTTGAGATATCCAATAAGTTAAACATGTTATATACACGAAAATGCGGCGAAATAGTCGAGGAAGATTTTGGTTCTGAGCAAACACTTTGTGGTTGGTTGCAAGATACTAGAAATTTAGGCGGAATAGCCTTCTTGCAATTACGAGATATTACTGGCGTAATTCAGTTAACACTTCTCAAAAAGAAATTAGGCGAGAATTTTAAGGAATGGGCAAGCATAAATCGTGAATCGGTTATTCAGGTAACTGGAACTGTCAAGGAAAACAAAGAAGCTCCTGGCGGAGTTGAAATGCTTCCAGAATCATTAGAAATTTTGAATAATGCTGAAACTCCACTTCCATTGGGAGTTATTGACAAAATTGATAGTGAAATAGAAACTAGATTGAACGCAAGATATCTTGATTTAAGAAAAAAAGAGATAGCTGCCAATTTCCAAATCAGAGCTGCAGTATCTGGAGCTGTACATGATCATTTGCGCAAGGAAAAATTTCTTGAAGTCCAAACTCCAAAGATTATTGCATCTGCAACTGAAGGTGGAACTTCATTGTTCGAAATGAAGTACTTCGATAAAACAGCTTACTTAGCTCAATCACCTCAACTTTACAAACAAATGTTAATGGGAGGAGGATTAGAAAGAGTCTATGAAGTCGGACCTGCGTTTAGGGCTGAAGAACATAATACCCCTAGACACTTGAATGAATTTATTTCTATTGATATTGAAATGTCCTTTGCAGATGATGATATTGTAATGGGAGTAATGGAGAGATTAGTGGATAGTGCGGCAAAAGCCGTTGCAAAGGAGACAGAAGCCCTAGAAACGCTTGGAATGGAGCCTATAGAGCTTAAACTACCCTTGCCAAGGATTACATATGATGAAGCTGTGGAAATGTCGAATGGAAAAGTAGAGTGGGGAGAGGATTTATCTATGGAAGCTACAAGAGAAATAGCCCAACAGATGAATGGATTTTATTTCATAACAAAATGGCCATTATCTCTCAAACCTTTCTACATACAACCAGATGATAATCCAAAATATAGTCGTGGTTTTGATTTCATGTTCAATGAAGTTGAGATGACATCAGGCGGTCAAAGAGTTCATGATGTAAAGTTGCTTCGTGAAAGATTGAAAGAACAAGGATTGGATCCTGAAGGATTTAATCATTACTTAGATCCATTTAGATATGGAATGCCTCCACATGCAGGTTGGGGTTTAGGATTAGATAGACTAGCAATGACTTTTGCTGGCGCTAAAAATGTAAGAGAATGTGTTTTATTTCCTAGAGATAGAACACGAATGACGCCTTAGATACTGAATAAAAAAATGGTGGGTCCGCCCGGATTCGAACCGGGGATCTCCGCCATGTCAAGGCGACGTCATAACCAACTAGACCACGGACCCTATTATTTCGGACTTTATGCCTCTTTAAATAACTTCCAATTTATTTCCAAGACCAATAGATTCAGAAATAGATTCAAAGCATACTTTATAATTTTCAGGATTGCTATCTAACAATAATTGCATTTGTTTGCTTAAAGTTTCACCTAATGACTTTTCTTCTTTCCCATATTTCCAAGCTCTACTAGATGTAGACTTTAGACAATTCAAAACGGCCCAACAGACAGATTTGGTAATATTATTGTTAGAATTAGAATCATCAATATATTTTATGGCTTTATTTTTATCTCCAATTTTAACCATTTTAACTACCTTATCTAACAATTTCAAACTCTCTCCTAAGTTTGAGAAACTAGGGTAATCACTAGTTAAACTTTCTTTGATAATCTGATCATATAATTTTCTTAGTATCTCTAATGAATTATTTCCATTGTAGCCATTTGAGGAATTTTTTGAGATTTTATCAGCCAAAGAACATCCATAATCTTCCCAAAGTTTTTCGGTAAAATAAGCAAGAGTGCCTTGTTCTAATATCAACGAATCGGAAAATTCAGTAAGTAAATCCTCAACTATAGCTTCATCTATTTTACTTGCACATAATTTTGATATTAATGTTTCCTTATCTAATATTTCATTGGCCACCACAAAATGTTGACCAGATATAGTATTTCCATTAATTATCGAATCTTTCTGAAAAGCTATGGTATTCTCAAGAAATTTGGCATCTGTTATCAGGCCTTTCCTATATTCTTTAATAATTTCGGAATCTATCTTATTGACTAATGGCGATAAGAAAGTGAGTAATTCTATTTCAAAATCTAAATCTGGATCTACTGAAATCTGATCTTTCAAAAAATGACTATAGCTATTTTCCTTGGATTTCTTCATTTTCCTATTTGAAATACAAGCTTCGTTCATTAGTGATTTACACGTTATCTTTAGACAATTTGAATTCATTTGCTTATCTTTAATTTTCAAATTTGATACAACTTCATTCCATAATTCTTTTGGATAGTTAGGAATATCTCCAGTACATACTAATCCCTTTTCCAACGAATAAATAAACAATTTATATTTCTTAACATAGTCTAAATGCGCAAAACGTGACCACAATCTATGATGATGATTCTGAATGCCAATCAATTTTTCTTTAGACACCCCATAGCCTCTCATTACGTAGTTGACTTCACCATGAGGAAAGCGCGCCACCGCCATAACTGGAGCTCCAGAATCCAAAATACTCAAAGAAGCTGCATAAGCTTTCGAAAGAGGATCTTTTGGTTTTTTCCCGAAAATACTTGAGATTAATGATGGAGGATTTTTGTACTGTTCCTTTGCAAGAAGCATCTCCTCATGAACCTTATCATATATTTTTCCTCCAATATCGTTTTTATTCGTTTTAGGAAGTACAAGACGAGGATTTTCTAATATGGCGTTCATTCGTTCGATTAATTTCTTTTGCTCGAACTTTCCAGCCGTTTTTGTCCCCCTTAGTCTTGCCTTTCTTTTTTTCATATTAAAGTCTCAACTTATTCCTTAGCCTATCAAAGAAGTTTTTACTAAACCTAATTAGTGAAGCTGGATTCTTAGATGCCTTAAATTCTATTTTATCTTCAGCCCTGATAAATATTTCTTCCTTTCCATCAATAACCATAACAGCTTCTGGGTGGCCTGTAATTTTTGCTATAATATCATAATCAGCAGGAAGAATAAGTGGCCTGGAACCCAGTTTGTAAGCAGCCATTGGAACAATAAGATTAGATTTCATAGTAGGATATATTATCGGAGCTCCTACAGACATAGAATAACTTGTAGATCCTGTTGGAGTAGCTATAATCACACCGTCTCCTCGGAAACTGTCAATTAATTTACCATTAGTAGATATTTCAAACCCCTGTATTTTTGCCACTCTAGAAGTGTGCAGAACTATTTCATTAACTGCAGTGCCAACATTTAAGTCATTCAAAAAAGTATCAATACGGTGTAACTTCTCCTCAAAATATCTTCCTGTAACCAAACGATCTAAAGCTGCAAGAATATCATCAACAGGTTCAAGTTCATTAAGGAAACCAACACCTCCACAATTGATGCCTAATATGGGTTTGTTAATTTCAGATAAGATATGCAATATTGTCCCATCCCCTCCAAGAGATATAATTACATCGCCAGTCAAATCTTTAATTTCAACTCCACTTAATCCCAAAAACTTGGCTGAAGCCATATCCAACTCAAAATCATCCACGAACCCAATTACTTTTTTCAAGATTTCACGAATATTTTCTTGCTTGGTGTTAGCTACTATCGAAAATTTCACGACCACTTATCGAATAGTTATTATTAAGGTAGGCTTCATGCACATTTAATGAGATTAGGAGCACATGTGAGCGTTGCTGGAGGGTTACACAATGCCATTCCTGCAGCCCTTGAAATTGAAGCTGATACATTTCAAATGTTTAGCAAGAATCAAAGACAATGGATTGCAAAGCCTCTTACAGATGAAGAAATAACTGCCTTCAAAGAACCATTAGCTAAAACGGAATTAGGGCCTCTAATGATACATGATTCTTACTTGATAAATATGGGATCGCCTGATGAAGGAAAGGGGAAAAGGGCTCAGAATGCATTTTTAGAAGAATATCATAGATGTGAAGCTCTTGGTGTAGCATATCTAAATTTTCATCCAGGTTCACATACACACCCTAAAAAACCTATGAGGGATGATAAAAATACGAGATATGAAGCATTAGAACGAATTGCTTCACATATGAATACTACTTTAGAGGAAACGAAAGGATACTCTTCTAAACTGGTAATTGAGAATGCAGCAGGTCAAGGAACAAATGTAGGTATAAAATTTGAAGAGATCAGACACATAATTGACCATATTGATCAGAAAGAAAGAGTAGGTGTATGCATAGATACACAACATGCCTGGGCATCTGGTTATGATTGGAGAAATAATTTTGATAATATATGGGATGATTTCAGTGATATTGTTGGAATGGATTATCTTGTTGCCTTACATTTAAATGATTCAAAAAGTGATTTGGGTTCAAGAGTTGATAGGCATGATAATATTGGAATGGGAAAAATAGGGAAGGAAGGTTTCAAAAATTTCATGCAGGAAAAAAGATTGAATCATCTCGCAGGTTATTTGGAGACTCCTGGAGGTCCTGAAATGTGGAAACCCGAAATAGCAGCATTGAGAAAATTAGCTGAAGAATGAATCCTTTTGAAAGAATTAAGAAGGAAGTTGACGGAAAACTACATAATAAATTACCAAAAAAATGGAAAAAAATAGGCGATGTCATAATTGCCGATTTTTCTGAATTAACACCTAATGAGAAAACTAAAGTAGCTCAGATTTACGGAAAGATTTTAAATGTAAAAACAGTTCTACAAAAGAACAAGATTAATGGAGAGCTAAGAAAGCCAGAGAATACTGAAATATTATTTGGAAAAGACACTAAAACTGAAATAATAGAATACGGAATAAAATACAGAATAGATTTATCTAAAATCATGTGGTCGCCGGGAAATACAGGATGGAGATCTATACTAGATGGACCTGAAAATATTAGTGATTTTTACCATTTTGACAATCCAAAAGTAATCATTGATTACTTCGGAGGTATAGGTTATTTTACAGTTCAGTTAGCAAAAAGTTACCCTCTTGCTAAAGTTATATCAATAGATAAGAACCCAGATTCAGTAGAATATTTAAAGCAAAATTTAGAATTGAATAACATTAACAACGTAGAAGTTCTGAATGATGATTGCAGAAACATAAATCAAAAGGCAGATATTATACATCTTGGATATATTAGTAATACTTTAGAGTTTTTAGAGCATGCCCACTCTAACTTAAATGATAAGGGCATAGCCATTTTTCATGAAGCATACAATAACTCATGGCTTGGATTTAAGAAAAGAAGTGATTGGGGACCTATACCTACTAAATTTTCTAAATTGATGGAGGAAAATGGCTTTGAGACAAAGAAATTTGAACGTGTAAAATTTTATGGGCCAAGTAAAAGTCATATAATTGCATATTTACAAAAAATTTAATTAGGTTAACCAAAGTAGAAACAATATCCCAAAGACTAATTCTTCTCTTTATCTATATCTGCAAATAACCTTTCTAAATGATCTATGGCAGTGGGTAATCTTGACATGTCGCCATCCCAATTTTCTAAAGTTTGCATATTTTCAAGTTCAAATGCTATGAGAGTATCTGCAATAGCTTCTTCCGAAGCTTGATTAATTATTCCAGTATAAACGACAGCCAATTCTGAATAAGCTCCAGAAGCAAAAGTTATGTGGAAGTTACCAAATTGTATATCATTTAATGAAGAATCACTACGTGCACTGAAAGCATCTTCCATAAAATTCTTTACTGCTGTAAACATTCCTCCCAAAATATCGGCATCTGTCTCCTCAACATCATTTGCAGATAAATTACTGATAACAATGCCAGATTTGGAAAGTAAGAACAAATTATGCACGCGTCCAACTTTTCCCGGGTGAATTAATTTCTCTTGAAGTACGTTGACTAATTTTGTAAATTCCGTATTTTTTGAGCCAGATTTGGTGAGTCCCATATCTTCTGGTGAAAAACTTTCCACCATTTCCTTAAAATCACTCATATCTATCTTTTCTTTTTCGGCTTTTTCCTCAATATATTCTACAGTTTTTTCTATAGCTCCTTTGATAGTAGAAACTGTTGGTGGCTTCAAAAGATAATCCATAGCCCCATGCCTGAATGCTGTAATAGAATTTTGAATATCAGTTTCAGAAGTCAGCATAAATACTGGTAAATCGGGATATTTTTTCCTGACTGTCTCTAATAATTCTAAACCTGAAACCTCAGGCATATTGATGTCACTAAACATCATCATGTATTCTCGTTGCTCTAACTTAGATAAAGCATCTTTTGCATCTTCTGCCAAAATTAAATTATATTCAGGCCATTTCTTAAACATGAATTCCATTGCCATACGCACTGCAAAATCATCATCCACAGCAATAATATTTGGCAAATCTTCATTTGACATAATAACTACATAGAACTTTATTATTAGAAATTGATGCCTAGTTGATTTTGGACTTTAAAAACGCCTCTAATTCAATAATATTTAATTTTATGGAATCCAAATTACCCTCTTTTGCCGCACTTTCAATCTGCTCTCCAATATTAGTAACTTCATTGAAACCATACATTCCTCCACTCCCCTTAATATTGTGCCCAAAAACACGAATTGAATCAATAAACTCCAATGTTAGATTAATTTTAATTTTTTCTAATTCTTTTGAAGTATGTCTCACATACATTTCCTGCATCTCAGCCCATTCTTCTTTATCAAAATCATCCATAACTTCCTAAGCAGATACACTATTTTAGGTTATATTCTTAAATATTATCTATTGATAGTGGAAATTAATGGCAGAGTTAGAAGAACAGATCAATCGCCTAACATGCACCTTCAAAAATGGAAATTTAGAAAGAGAATATAAAAGTACAAAATGGGTGAAAAATACTACGTACATTAGGAATTTGATAATATTAGGTCACATAATATTTTTATTGATTATATTAGATGATATAAAGCAATTAGGAATTCAACCACTTTACGTTTTTTTGCAGATTATCTGTTCACTTCCGGCTTATGTATTAATTGTCTCTGAAAAATTAAGGGGGAAATATTACGAACTTTACTTTACTCTTGCAATCCCCACATTAATGGTGAATGGTGCTTATCATTATTACATAGATTCGAGTGCTGTATTTGCACCAGGTGAAGCTGTGCTCCCCATGGTAACATTACTATTCTTCACTATATATCCTGTCAATTTCCTCAATAGCTTTTTCATAGTTATAATATCAATAATTGGATTCTTAATATATCTCCTAGATATGAACATCATAACTGGTGCACAAGTTCCATATCTATTGGTAATGCCTTTTGTTTATGGAGTATTTGTGAAACGATCTAATGAATACAGAGACAGAATTGACTATGTTAAAACAGAAGAATTGAAAATCTTGAGAGAGCAAGCCCAAAACGCAAGTAAAGCCAAATCAGATTTCCTAGCTAAAATGAGTCATGAACTAAGAACACCATTGAACGCAATTATAGGATACAGTGAAATGTTGATGGAAGAGGCTGAAGATGATGAACTAGAAACTTATGCTGAGGATTTAGAAAAAATACATTCTTCTGGTGAACATCTTCTAACTTTGATTAATGATATTTTAGATCTTTCCAAAATAGAGGCTGGAAAAATGGATTTACATATTGAAGAATTCGAATTTGAAAAACATTTAACACAAATTGAGGCCACAGGAAAACCATTAGTTGAGAAGAATGGAAATCAATTCATTTTAGATAATAATGTTTCAATTAAAAAGCTTAGAAACGATCAAACTAAACTTAGGCAAATACTATTTAATATGTTAAGTAATGCTGCTAAATTCACAAAGAAAGGTACAGTTACTCTGAGCATAAATACATTTGAAGATAACATAAAATTTGCTGTTACCGATACTGGAATTGGTATGAATGATGAACAATTAGGAAAAATATTTGATGAATTTACCCAAGCCAAATCATCTACATCTAAAGATTATGGAGGAACTGGATTAGGTCTTCCAATAAGTAAGAAAATGACTGAAATGATGGGAGGGATCATGGAAGTCGAAAGTAAAGAAGGAAAAGGGACAACTTTTTCAATAACTATACCTGTAGAGGTTAAAGAGGAAAATTCATGACCACAATTCTACTTGTCGAAGATAATGAAATGAACAAAGATATGCTAAGTCGAAGACTGACAAAAAAAGGCTATGATGTTATTTTTGCAATGGATGGACAAGAAGCAATAGATATGGCCAAAAATAAAGCTCCTGATGTAATTCTAATGGATATGGGACTTCCCATAAAAGATGGCCTTCAAGCTACTAAAGAAATAAAAGAAAATCCAGAGACTTCAAGTATTCCAATTATTGCCTTAACTGCAAATGCAATGGCTGAGCACAGAAAAGAAGCTTTAGATGGAGGATGTGACGAATATGAAACTAAACCAGTGCGTCTACCCTCACTAATAGAAAAGATTGAACAATTTACCTAATCTGGTACAATTATAATTTTACCAAACATAGTTCCTTCTTCTAATATTTGATGACCTCTTGCACCATCTGAAAGAGAAATCTCGCAATCAATTACTGGAGTTATCGCTCCAGAATTCAATAATTTTAATAATTCCGCAAAATCAGCATGAGAACCCATTGTAGATCCGAGAATAGATAATTGTTTTGAGAATACATGACGTATATCTGTTTCTGCAATTGGCCCTTTAGTATTTCCAACAGTTACAATTCTTCCCCCTATTCCAGACAACTGAATAGAACGTGTCCAGGTGGGCTTACCTACATTATCAACTACAATATCGTAACCTTTCCTTCCAATGACTGGAAATAATTCTTTGTGCCAATTCTCATTTGCTTTATAGTCTACAACAAATGATGCACCCAATTCTTCAGCTTTAGCTTTCTTTTCAGCTCCACCTGCAACAACGTGAACTTCAGCTCCGAAATGTTTAGCTATTTGGATAGATAGTGAATTCACTCCACCACCAGAACCCATAACCAGTACATTGTCTCCTTTCTGTATTCCAGCTCTGATTACAAGCATTCTATAGGCAGTTAAGCCTGCAAGAAGAGGTGCTGCCGCCTGACTCGCAGTCAAACCCTCTGGGCGCTTGTGAACATTCTCTGCAGGAACACAGACATATTCTGCGCAACCTCCACCTATGTGCTCACCAAGAATCTTGTAGCCAGGACTCATACTATCAAGTCCTTTTTCAGTCCATGAATCCTCTTTTGTTGATATTCCAGGATCAACAACAACCTTGTCCCCTTCTTTCCAAGAACCACTACCCTCAACAACGGTACCGGAAACATCACTACCTCCAATGTGTGGCATTTCCAAATTTAGACCTGGCCAACCCTTACGAATCCAGACATCTAAATGATTAAGAGCACATGCTTCGACTTTAATTAAAACATGATTTTCCTTATTTTTTAAATCGGGTAAATCTCCATATTGCAATACATCTCTTTCACCATGCTTTTCAAAGTAGAGTGCTTTCATACAATTACTGTAAACCTGACGGTATATATTCTAAAGCTTCAAGTCTCGCTTGAGCTTTAACAAGAATCTTATTTGATTCTTCTATTATGAAATTTAATCTAGCAGCATCAGGAGGATCGATGACTCCTTGTCTGAAAAGTAAATTATCTATACGGTTTGCGGAAAGTATTTCCACATTCCATTTCTCATCATTTCCAGTAATTAATGAAGAATATTTCCATCCCTGGCCATGAGCAATTCCTCTTAATTTTATTGCTAATTCCATAGTTCTACAGGATATGTGGAAAATAGGTGATTGAGCCTGTAAAATGACAATAGAATTATCAGGAATATCAAATTCAGAAATTGCTTCCTTGACTTCCTCAGCAGTTACTTCCCGGTGCCAAGTTTTTCTACGTTGAACAGAATCTTTGCGACCTATATCTGGAAGAATAATTAGTTGTATTCTTCCTGCACAACTTGATGTTGTAAAAATATCTGGGTGTGAGTTAAAGGAATTAATGACTGAAATAACACCTTCATCTACTAGCCCTTCTGAAAGGGCATGCTCTAGTTTCTTCATTGCATTTGATTTGTATTGACTAAATTCCATTATTCTAAACTATCTTTATTAGATAAAATTGTAGCAGCTCCTAAATACATTCTATTTGTTTTATCAAGCCATAATGTTTTACAACTTTTACAGCCTTCAACTTGCATTTCTTTCTCGCCTGCCATTACACTATCTACTAAGTCTTCTATTACTTCCTCCAAAATAAAATTTCCTGCCTGACTATCATGTTTAATCTTATACAATACCTTGACAGAATTCATATCTTTAGAGCAACTAGGGCACTGCAATTCACTAAGCTCAGACGAATCATTCAAGAGTTGAAGAATCCTGTTGTGTTTCTTAGCACTTTTTTTTGTAATCTTTCCTTTCCTAATGTGCTTAAATCTATCAATATCAAAAAGAACACCTTTGCATGAAGGACAAACATATTCGTTTATTGTACCTTGCGAAAAACGCAATGAAATTGCGAGACTTGATATTGCGATAATAAGATAAAAAGCAGGCATTTCTATAGGCAAATTGTCAAAAATAAATGGAGTTTCATTGATCGCAATATAACCAGATAGCAAAGCTATCAAAAGGAAAATAACTCCCTTCAAACTCCATTTAAATTCATAAGGATTTGAAATTGTGTTCAGGACTAGTAGGTCGCACTTTTTTGGACACCACATCGTACGTTCCACGTCTGTATCCATATTATTCACCGATTAAACTAAAGGTTAGCTTCCTAATATGTCTTTGGTCTCTATGTTCCCAAATGTAAATGCCCTGCCAAGTACCCAATGAAAGTTTACCATCAACAACCGGAATACTCTCCGAAGTACTCGTTAATGCTGAACGAATATGTGCTGGCATATCGTCCTTACCTTCCATATTATGAACATAGGGGAAATCCTCAGGAACTAATTTAGAAAAAATAGTTTCAAAATCTTGTCTTACAGAAGGATCATAGTTTTCTTGAATAACTAAACTAGCACTTGTATGTTTGATAAATAAACTGCAAACTCCATTATCTAGGCCTGATTCTGAAACAAGGGCTTGAACATTCTTTGTAATATCTAGAAAAGACTTAGGCGATGTAATAATTTCCAAAGTTTTTTGGTATAACGCCATAGTAACTAATTAAGAGAGGCGCAAATAAGACTATCATGTTAACTATAATTGGCTTGGGACTTGGAGGGCCAAATTCAATAACCATGGATGGAGTAATCGCATTGAGTATGTCTGAACATATATTCTATGAAACATATACTTCTCCAATTCATTCTGAAACATTGGAGTGGATTGAAATGAAATCACAGAGAAAGCCTATTCATCTTTCTCGTAACCAAGTAGAAGAGCCAAAAGAACTAGTAGATTTAGCTAAAGAAACTAATGTTTCCCTTCTAATTGTGGGTGATGCGTTATCTGCAACAACTCACGTAAGTTTACTTCTTGACTGTAAAAAAAATGGTGTTGAATGTCAAGTAATACATAATGCATCTGTTCTTACTGCTGTGGCTGGAGTTTTGGGTCTTCAACATTATAATTTTGGACCTGTGGCTACATTAGTTTTACCAGAAGGCAATTACAAACCACTCAGCCCAATAGATAAGATAAAAACCAATATGGAAAACGGAAATCATTCATTGGTTCTACTAGATATCAAAGCTGATAATCCAGATGAAGATCCAAGATACATGACGGCTTCTCAAGCTGCAGAACAGATGATAGAAGCTGGAATACCAAAAGATACGATGGTTGCAGCTGCAGCTAGAGTTGGTAGAGAAGATCAAAACTTATGGTATGGAAAATTAAAATATCTATCAAATAAAGACCTCGGAAAAGAACCACACAGCATTGTTGTTCCTTCTAAATTACACTTCACAGAACAGGATTTCCTCGAGAGCCTGTAACCGTCTCTGTTTTAAGCCCCCTTTGAACTAGTTCTACCTAGATGCAGGGATGGATTGCACTAGAGAACGGTTCTGTTTTTTTTGGTGACTCGTTTGGTTATCAAGATACAGTTGAAGGAGAGCTCGTTTTCAATACGTCAATGACGGGCTATCAAGAAGCTCTTACAGACCCAAGTTATGCTGGTCAAATTTTAATGTTTACTTTTCCACAGATTGGAAATTATGGATGTAATAAAGAAAATTATGAATCGGAAAAAATTCAAACAAAAGCATGCATAGTCAAAGAATGGTGTAGATCGCCACATCAAGGTGAAGAAAATTTTGATGAATGGTTAAAGAGAGAAAAGATTCCTGGACTTGAAGGTATAGACACTAGAGAATTAACGATAATTACAAGAGAAACTGGAACACTAAGGGCAGTAATATGTACCGATGAAGCGATTACTCCTGAAGAAGGTGTTAAAAGAGCTAAAAAGATGGAATGGCCTTCCAACTCCAACCTAGTTGCCGAAGTATCAACTAAAAAAATTTACAAAGAGGGAAAGAAGGGACCAAATGTGACGCTCTTCGATTGGGGTGTAAAAAAATCAATTGTAACTAATCTTGCTAAAAAGAATAAAGTTACCGTAGTTCCTTGGAATTATAGTATTGATGAAATTCATAAAACAAAACCTGATCTAATTTTCATGAGCAACGGACCTGGCGATCCCGATCATCCTGAAATGAAACCTGTTGTTGACAATATAACTGAACTAATCAAGGATTATCCTACAATTGGAATTTGTCTTGGACATCAAATTCTCGGACTAGCTCTTGGTGGGGAAACATACAAACTAAAATATGGCCACAGAGGAGGAAATCAGCCTGTTAAACATGTTAAAACAGAAGATGTTTACATTACTTCACAAAATCATGGTTTTGCCTTGCATAAATTACCTAACAATGTTAGAGAAACATTCGTTAACCTAAATGATGGTACATGTGAAGGAATAAGCGGAAAGAACTGTTGGTCAGTTCAATTCCACCCTGAAGCAGCTCCCGGACCAATGGACGCAAATGTATTGTTTGAAAAAGTAGGAGAAATGATAGATGGATAAAATGAAAATCCTTGTTCCTGGTGCAGGGCCAATAATTATTGGACAGGCTGCTGAATTTGATTATTCGGGTTCACAGTGTTGTTCGGCCCTTCGAGAAGCTGGGCATGAGGTTGTTCTTGTAAATTCCAACCCTGCTACGATACAAACTGATCCAGATACTGCAGATGTTGTATACATTGAACCATTAACTGTTGAATCTGTAGAAAAAATAATTGAAAAAGAAAGGCCAGATGCCATTATACCTGGTATGGGGGGACAAACTGGACTAAATCTTACAGTAGGGCTACATGAAAAAGGTGTTCTGAAAAAATATGATGTAGATATACTTGGAACTTCTTTGAAATCTATAGAAATGGCTGAAGACCGAGATTTGTTCCGTAAAAGAATGGAAGAAATTGGAGAGCCTGTGGCTAAAAGTGGTATTGCCCAGACGATAGACGATTCATTAAAACTGGCTAAAAAATTAAATTATCCCGTAGTAGTAAGGCCTGCATTCACCTTGGGTGGAACTGGTGGAGGTATTGCATATACCAAAGATGAATTAGAGATAATTTCAGGTAGAGGATTAGCACTATCTCCCGTAAAACAATTGCTCATTGAGGAATCTATTCTTGGTTGGCTTGAATTTGAGTTTGAAGTTTTGAGAGACAAAGATGATAATGCAATTATTGTTTGTTCAATGGAAAATTTGGATCCTATGGGAGTACATACTGGTGAATCTGTCGTGGTTGCTCCGTCACTAACGTTACCTGAAGCCGCTTATCAAAAGCTAAGAACTTCTGCTCTAAAAGTAGTGAAAAGTTTAGGAATTGTAGGTGGATGTAATGTGCAATTTGCTTATAACTCTAAAACTCAAGATTACATATTGATTGAAGTTAATCCAAGAGTATCGCGATCTTCTGCACTAGCTTCAAAAGCTACAGGAGTTCCAATTGCCAGAATTGCAGCCATGCTTTGTTTAGGACATAGAATACATGAATTACCAAATAGAGTTACTGGAAATACAAGTGCAGCCTTTGAACCCTCTATTGATTATGTTATCACAAAAATACCTAGATGGCCTTTTGATAAGTTCAAACTGGCAGATCGTGAACTAGGTACTCAAATGAAATCGACAGGAGAGACAATGTCGATTGGCAGAACCTTTGAAGAATCATTGATGAAAGCATGGAGGTCCATAGGTCAAGGAGAAGGTTATCCAGAATATCTTGATTGGAGTGATAATAAACTAAAGAAAAATCTCAAAGTACCAAATGATAGGAGATTATTTGTTATTTGGACTTTCCTAAAAAATAGAAAAGCTACAGATGAATCTATTGCAGAGGTGTGCAAAATTACAGATTTCCATGCTTTCTTTATAGAAAGAATAGCCAAATTAGTCAGGTTAGAGATCCAAGCTGAAACCTGTGATAAACAGATAACGGATGAACTTTTAACTGAGTTAAAAAAGAATGGTTTTGGAGATAAGCACATCAGCCATCTTACAGGAATAAGCCAGGATAATATTCGTAAACAGAGGAAAAAATTAGATATTGTCTCAAGTTTTCTGATGGTAGATACTTGTGCTGGAGAATTTGAAGCAAAAACTCCTTATTTTTACTCAACATACGCTGATAAAAGCAAGCCATTTGAAACTGGAAAAAGCATAGTGATTTTGGGATCTGGACCTATTCGTATTGGTCAAGGAATTGAATTCGACTATTCTACAGTACACGGAGTTCAGGCTGCAAGAAATGCTGGCTACGAAGCTGTAGTCGTTAATAATAATCCTGAAACCGTTTCCACAGACTTTGATGCATCAGATAGATTATATTTTGAACCTTTAGACAGAGAAGCTATTTTTGAAATCCTAGATTTAGAAAAACCATATGGCATTGTTCTACAGTTAGGAGGGCAAACTGCAGTTAACCTAGCTGCACATATAGAAAAATATATCAAAGACGAAAAGCTAAATACTAAAATTTTAGGAACAAAAGTCAGCGATATGGAAATGGCTGAAGATAGAGAAAAATGTGGCCAAGCTATGGAGAAGAGTGGAATAAATATGCCAGAATGGGCTGCTGCCAAAAACTCTGATGAAGTTATTACATATGCTGAGAAAATAGGCTACCCTGTGCTTGTGAGGCCCTCATTCGTTCTTGGAGGGAGAGGTATGGAAATTGTTCACAATAGAACTCAACTGAATAAATATCTTAAATTAGAAACACATGCTACGCCAGAAAAACCTGTATTAGTTGATAAATTTCTGGAAGGTGCAGTAGAACTTGATGTGGATTTAATTTCAGATGGTAAAAATGTTGTCATAGGGGCAATTATGGAACAAATAGAAATGGCTGGAGTACATTCGGGTGACAGCGCTTGTGTAATGCCTCCACAATCTATCAATAAAGATACCGAAAATGAGATTATAGATATTTCAAAAAGAGTTGCCAAATCATTAAACATTATCGGAGCTGCAAATCTTCAACTAGCGATAAAAGACGAGAAGATTTACCTTTTAGAAGCCAATCCAAGAGCAAGTAGAACATTACCTTTCGTAAGTAAATCTACAGGATATCCTCTTGCTAGAATCGCTGTAAATCTAATGTTGGGTGAGAAAATTAAAAACTTGCCCGAGATATTACCAATGGAAGGAGCTTCTGTCAAAGTACCAACTTTTTCTTGGCTTAA
>Ga0208410_1000628_pt1 | contig 20035 bp, 12 predicted proteins | sample ETN02SmetaG_3_FD_185787 | JGI IMG/M metagenome (GOLD analysis project Ga0208410, IMG submission 185787) | Marine microbial and viral communities from oxygen minimum zone, Eastern Pacific Ocean - ETNP2014F10-02SV257 (SPAdes) (version 2) | ecosystem: Environmental > Aquatic > Marine > Oceanic ... | reverse complement strand
GATCGCGGCGCCGGCGTCGAGTGGACCGGCGTTTCAGATGGCGTGCGCGTTCGGGGCGTGCGTCTACTTTCTGAACGAAAAGCGCGGGGGTCAAGGAACTTTGGGCAAATCTTTTAGAGATTCGCTCATCGCGCTCGTTCTCGCTTGGCTCATCGGTTCGATCGTTCCGGTGTACATTCCGTTGTTCCCGCAAGGAGCGGCGCCCGAGTTGATTCTCGCCTTGTTCAGCTTTGTCGCCATGTGGGTGACGTGCACTTTTTTGAAGTAAGAGGACGCGGAGAGCGCGACATTCAAACGATTCTTCTAGCGGCAGCGTGTCGTTTGGCTGTTGATATTCACGACGGCAAACGATTTGAAAATTGGTAATACAGCACAATTACATCATTGAAAAAAATAACCTCAAGAACCTCGACGTCCTCTCAATCTCGATCTCTTCGACGCGGCGGCGGAGAGTATCCCGGCGGTTTCGGAGGCAAGATGTCGTATCTCAGCAGGCGACAATCCACGCCTCCGATACCGACAACGTGTTTTCTCGACGCGCGCATTCGAATGGCGCGCGATACCGTGGGGTTTCCGCTCAAAACAAAGGCGGACGAATCGGGACACTCGCGTTTCAAAAACACGCCGAGCGAGTTCCAGACTTGCTCGAGCGCCTCGTCCTCGCTCAAGCCTTGCAAACCGACCGTCGTATCTCGATCGGACTCTCTGTCTTCGTAATCGAAATTATCGTTGTCCTCGTCGGGATCCTGTCGTCGTCGATCACCCCCGCGCGACCCGCCGCCTTGTTGCCCGGCGCCGATTCGCTTACCCCACGGCGGATTCGTCACGACGAGTTTCGGTGCGTCGGGATCGATCTTCGAACCCGCGGTGGAAGATTCTAGCTTGAACATTTCGCAATTGTTTCTAAAGACGTCGATCATCCCCGCAACCCGAGCTGTCTCGGCCCCTTGACCCGCGAGCGTCACTGCGCCGGGGTGAATGTCGTTGCCGACAATCACCGGCGGCGTCGACGCAGACGCTCGTGTCTCCGCACCGATTCGTCGAGCGTCCTCCAGACACTCGTCATACTTCTGCGGGTTGTGATCGGGCCAACGCTCAAAGGCGAAACCGATGGTTTCGTCTCGAATCAAGCCGGGAGCGACGTTGGCCGCCATGAGGGCGCCCTCGATGAGAAACGTCCCGCTACCACACATGGGATCGATCAACACCGGCGGAGGCGTTCGAGAGGGATCTTGGCGCCAGTAGTCGAGCATTTCTGGCCATCCCGCGAGGCTCAACATTCCCGCGGCCGCTGATTCGCTCAAAGACGCGCGATGCATGGCGCTTCGATAGCCCCTTCGATGCAACGACTCGCCGCTCATGTCTCGATACATGATGACTTCATCGCGATAAAGCGTCACGTACAGCGGTACGTCGGCCGTGGCGTAGCTATCCGGTGGTGGCGGACGCGTTCCCGTGGCGTCCACGAGGGCATCGCACACCGCATCCTTGACTCGAATCTTCGCCGCGTGAGAGCTCGTAATCTGCGAGCAGTCCCACACTCGAGTCTCAACGGCAAATCTCAATCCTTCGCCTCGCCCATCGACGTCTCCCGGAATCACCTCTTCCCATGGTACGGTATTTTTCACAAAATCGTACACGCTCTCCGTCCCTCGCGCGTTCGGATCCAAATATCCTCGCTTGAGTTCGACGAGCACGCGAACCGCGCTTCGCAACCACACGTTGGCGTCGTACCCCACCCTCTGCGTCCCCGTGAACGACACCCCGGATTTCCCCACGACAACATCGCTCGCGTTGATCATCGGCGATTCCAACTCTCTCGCCACCACCTCCTCGAGTCCCGGATGGCACGTCGCGTAAAACCTTCGATGTCCTCTCCTCGGCGGCCGAACCGTCTCCTCCGCCCCCCCGCGCTCGCGCGCCCCGCGCTCGTCGTCTCGCCCTCCCGACCCTCGATGGCGACGATCGCGACGATTCCCACCGCCCTCGTACCGTTCATCCCGTCCCTCCCCCCGATCCCGTCGTCGTCCTCGGTCGCGTCCCGCGCTCGCGGCGAACCGTCCCGACCGCCCATTCTCCTCCTCCCCTCGCCCACCCCCCCCGCGCTCGCCTCTCGACCCCCTCGATCGATCTCGACGACCGACGCGGTCCTTCCCTCTCCCTCTCCCCTCCTCCTCGTCCTCGTTCGCGTCCTCCCGCCCCGTCGCGCGACGCAATCCGCGTCCCCAGCCGCCGCCACCGCCGCCTCCCTCATCCGACGCGCGCGCGACCGCGAACGCACCGCGCGCGCGCGTCCGAGCGACACGACGCGCATCACTCGACACCGCGCGCGTCGTCGCGCGCGTCGTCGTCCACGGCCATCGCGCGAGCTCTCGCGCGAGCGCCGCGCGCGTCGTCATAGTATGACGCGACCGGTCACCGCGACACCGTCCAGACCGTCCGTCTCGCGTCGCGTCTTCGAGCGCGGCGCGTCGAGACGCGCGGTCGTCACCTCTGTCCCTCTCGCGCTCGTCCTCGCGCGTCGCGCGCCGTCCAGGGCGTCGAACGCGCGCGATGATGATGATGATGATGACGATGATGATTTCTTCCCACCGCCCTCGACGCCGGGCGCGAACGCGTACGCGCCGACGCGCGCGGTGGACGGGGCGCGAACGCGTTTCCTCGTCTCCGCGTCCGCTCCCGAACCGGTGATGTTTCCGAGACCGACGATCGCGCTCGCGTTCGCGGTGTGCCTCTTGCGGTCGTCGTACGAAGCCGTCGACGAGTGCGACGTCTTAGCCATGGATACGTTTCAGGCGACGTCGTGGAAGTTTCGACAGAGCGAGTGGGAACCGTATAAATATCTGTACGAACCGTTGAAGATCGAGCAGGGGGCCATCGCGGATCCGTTGTATTTCGATTTCGCGACGTTTGTCCAGACGGCGACGGTCGGACGCGCGATTCCGAAATCGACGAGCGTGTTCGAGGAGCGCGTGGGAGCGGAGGGAACGCCGAGGATCGTGCGAAGAGATGAGTCGTTGAGAGATAACGATGCGTTGCCGGAGGCGATCGCGGAGAGGTGTGGGAAGAAGATTTACGAGAGATTGGTGAACGGTTTCGACAGAGGCGAGGATTTCCAAGTCGAGTATTTTCCGGGCGCGCCGAAACCGGTGTCGAGGGACGCGCGCGGGACGCAGAGGTTGGACGAGGCGATCGGCGGTATGCGCGCCATCGCGGAAGTTTTCGTCGATAACGGCTACGCGTTGAGAATTTCGGTCGATAACGATTTAAGAGCATCGAATCGCCCGGAGAACGCCGACGTCAGCCGACGCGTGCGAGTGCGCGTGAACGGACCCGCCACCCTCTGGGGCGCGAGGGAGTTGATCAATCGCGGTATCGTCACGACGAATGAGTTTCTCGGGTTCACGCTCACCGCGTACCTGGCGGAATCGGGCATCTCGAGCGCGTACACCGAACGCGTCACGGATACCGAAATCGACATGTCGTTTAGTTTATCTCTGTGAGTCTTCCGATGCGAATGCACAGCTCGCTTCTGATGCGAATGAACACCTCGTGTCGACTGGAATGTACAATATAATTATAAACAATGTTGGGCGTGTAGATGCATAGCTAATTCTTTAATACCATTATATCTCCATGGCGTCGTTTGCGGCTTGAATTTTCTCCTTTGCCAATTCAGCAATCTTGTCGTCGCCCGCTCTCGATCTCTTCGTTTTATCCGGAGATACATTTCCCGACGCGCCCGCGCGTTGAAACATTTCTCGCTCTTTCTTGGTCGTTTCGTTATCTTCTTCTTCGGTGTCGCTGGATCCCGTGGAGGAACTGCTCGTCGAGCTCGTCTTCTCCCCCGCGCTCGTCTCGCTTCGTCGAGGCTGGGCGTCGGCGACGGCTGCGAGGTCCGGTCGCACGAGTCTCAACTTTTCCAACCACTTGCCGGACATCTTCGGACGAGCGCGACGAGTGATTCGCCACACGGCGTCGAATCGCGCCGAGGTGGAGAAGTTTTGCGTCACCGCCATGGTGTGATCGAGGTTGAGCACGGCGTGCCACCAACCGTCGGGGACGAACATGATCTCTCCGGGATGCTGAATAACGTCGATCGGCGGCGGTAAACCGCGCGCTTTCCACTCCCCCGTCGTCGTTCTCGGATACATCTTGTTGAACCACGTCACGGCTTCACCGTCGAGACCGATTCCGCGCGGTTTGATGGTTTCCTTGTCCACTGATCTCGGCGGGTACAGCGCCCACCGTTTTCTCCCGGATATCAACGCGTTCCACGCGCTCGTCGCCAAAGGATCGATGTGCACCGACGAACCACTGCGCGGTGGACCGAACACGATCCATCGATACGGTGGACGGCGTTTTTCACCGACGTGCTTGAACAAATCCTCCTCGAACCAATCCGGAATGGTAAAGTCGTCGAGCAAATTCTTCGTGTCTCGCTTGTCGAACACGCCGCCGTCGAACGCATACATCGGCGAATCGTCGCGCATGTGCGTCGCATCCGTCATGTAATGCTTGATGTGTTTCATCTTCAGTCTCACCGCGTATCCATCGTCGTCCGTACCGATTTTAAACTTGACATCGCGGAACCTCTCGTGCAGCCCGTCGAGGCTCCACCGTCGTCCCTCGCCGCGTTTTCCGTAACAAGGCCAATCCTCCATCGCGTCCGTGATCACGCACGGCGTCCGCGTCCGCTCGAAACGTTCGATAAACTCTTCCTTGGTCGTCGTCTTCACCGAGATGCGCTCAATCTTATCCAGATGTCGCAACGTTCCGATCGTCGTCGTCGCGTCGTCGCCGTACGCGTACCCGTGCTTGGTCCACCCTCCACCACTGACGCTCAGTTCGCTCCTCGTCCGGCGTTTCGCCGCGTTGATCTTCTTATTCACGTGCTCCTCGTGCGTTTCGCTCGATCGATACTTCCTCCCGCTCGTCGTCGTCGCCGCGGCGGCGCTCATTTTCCCCGCCGCCGCCGCGTCCGCGGACTCGCATCTCGTGGCGTCGGATGAATTCGACCGGGACGTCGACGGCCGGCGTGCGTCCACGCCTTTGCCCGAAGCGTCGACCGCGGGACCTGAGCGTTCGTCCGTTTCCATCGCGGGCGAGAGGTGACGCGCGCGCGCGCGCGCGTGGGCGTCGCCAAACGTCGTCGTGGGTCGATTCGTTCGGTCGAATCGATTCGTTCGGTCGAATTGATCGATGGAGTTGATCGATGGAATTGATCGGTTGGATGGGTTCGATCGATCGGTTCGATCGGTATATTCGACGTGATCGATAGAATCGATCGCATCATTCGATCGATGGATGCACGTATCGATGCCATCATTCGATCGATAGATGCACGTATCGATCGCATCATTCGATCGATGGATGCGCGTATCGATGCCATCATTCGATCGATCCATGCACCGATCGATGCCATTATTCAATCTATAGATGCGGCGATCGATGCCATCATTCCCATCGATCCATGCACCGATGGATACGTTTCATCGGTACGGATCAAAGGGACGCACATTCGCGACACCGAACCCATCGACCCATCGACCCATCGACCGATCGACCGACCCCGTCGACCGACCCCGTCGACGACGGACGATTCGCTTCAATTCCGGAGATGCATTGCGATCATCACGATTACGACGATCCGCACACGCCGACGCGTCTCGACGCCCGCGCGCACGTTCCCGGTCGACCGAATCGATCGAACGCATTTTCTCATGCCCTCTCCGCGCCGCCATGCTCGCCGCCGCGCTTCCGATCGCGCCGTTCGTCGCCCCGCTCTTACCGCTCGCGATTCCTCGGAATCGTCGCGGATTGCGACGCATTCGTTCGAAATACGCCGACGTCGCGCCGGTGAAACCGGTGACGAACGCGGATTCGTTCAAGGGTGAATTTCCCGAGCGCGATGTCGCGGGGAACTCCCTCATGGCGCACGTCGGCCTCGCGTGGGTGGTCGTCAATAGATTATTGGCAGCCGCGGCGAAGATTGCAAAGGAACAGGGCGACGACGCGCCAGAGGTGCTCGGTTTGACCATGTGGGCGCTCGCGTTCCTCTTGGATCAGCACACGCACCTCCACATCGCGGGCGATGAGACGAACGAGCGCGCGGCGGACGGAAACGTCATGCAACGAGGACACCACAACGGGATCTTCCCGCTCGCGGCGCTCGCGGCCGGCGGCGGCGTCGTCATGGGAGAGAAGATCCCGTTGTGGTGCGAAAACATTCCGGATCACGGATTCGACACGCTCGGCGCGCGAGTGATCTTGAATAAGGCGTTCATCGCTCCGGTGTTCTTTTGGCAGATATTGCACGCGTTCGGCGCGTTCGGCGGCGAACGTTTCGGCGGGGGCGAGAAGACGCCGGCGCCGTCGGCGCCGACGCCGACGACGACGAAGAAGACGAAGAAGACGAAGAAGACCACGTCCAGAAAGGCGAGCAAGACGATCTCCGCCGCCGCCGCGGAGTCCGAGAACGCCACCGACGCCGCCGCGGAGAAGACGTCCTCGTTCAGGGGTCTACGCGCGAGTTTCCGCGCGCCGGCGGCGTGAGCCCCCGCCTCGTCTCCGCTCACCTCGCGTCCCGACGTCGGACGCCGTCACAGTGTCAATACACAGTGTGCAATAATATATATATGAAGCGTGTACGCATCCGCGCGAGCGCGTCTCATCGTCGTCCTCGCCGTCGTTCTCGCGTCTCGCCCCGCGCGCGTCCCGCCGCGATATTTTGACTCGATCGGGACATTTCACCGCATTTCGCGTCGTCGCGCGCGCGCGCGGGTCGCGTTCGTCTCGACGCGCGGTCGAGAGGAACGCGCGAACGCGTGGGTTCACGCGGGCGAACGCGCGGGCGGTTTCGACGGCGACGTCGCGCGTGAGAGACGCGTGTCTTTCGCCGAACGGTTCGAGCCGACGCGAGCCATTAATCGGTCGTAACGCGCGACCGAGGGGCGACGCACGCGCGAGAGGCTTCGAAGACGCTCGAGAGAGGCGTCGACCATCGTCATCATGTCGACGGCGCGGGACTTTTACGCGAACGAGCGCGAGAGAGGGGAGAGTTCGGACGATGAAGACGCGGGCGAGACGAGCGGTCGAGCGGCGGCGACGAGGAAGATCATGATCGAGATTAAACCGTTGTCGGAGATGCGAGATCGAGGACGGACGAACTCGGCATCGTTGGATGATTTCACGTTTGCGCCGCCGCCGCGCGCGCGAGGGTCGTTCGGGTCGGTGACGGAGATGGGAGACGCGCTCGAGACGTTGGCGACGTCTTCGACCGAGCCGGCGGCGGCGGCGAGAGGTCTCACTCTCGAGACGAAGGTCTCGAGCGCGAGCGTCGGGGAGACGACGACGGCGAAGGTAGCGTCCGTGCGAAACCCTCCGGTGTCTCGAGCGATGCCGAAGGCGTTCGACCCGTACGATATGTTGGACGACATCGTCGGAGGCGGAGGCGAGGCGGAGGATACGGATACGCGTTTAGACAGCGTGGCGATAGATAGAACATCGGCGTCGTCGCCGACGTCTCGACGCGCGTCGTTGCGAGACATCGGTCACGACAAGGTGCAGAGTTGGCAGGGGCGGGGCTCCGGGAGCGGTCGAGAGTCGGGACAAGTCAGTCCGCGAGGCGGACCCTCTCGACAGTCGTTTGGCGCGGATTCGGCATTTTACGAGGAACTCGCGCAGATTTCGCTCCCGGACAGCGACGTCATCAAACCGGAGAAGGAGTTTAAACGAGGGATCAAACTATTCGACGCCAACAAGCTCAGCGAAGCCCTCTTCGCGTTCGTCGCCGGGGCGGTGAACGCCGTGCACAGCGGGAATCCGATCGCGAAGAATTGCTCCGCCTACGCCACGGCGTGTAAAATTCTTCGAGACACGTCCACGTTCTTCGCCGCCAACACGAGCGAGTGCGCTCGTCTGACGCGTCACCTCGTCGTTCTCCCTTTCATCGAAGATCGACACAGACGCGCCGCGCTTCGATTCGGGAGCGCGAAAAACTTCAAAGCCGGAAACGCGGGCGCGGCGGGTCGAATGATTCGTCGTCTCATCGAGCTTTCCCCGCCCTCGAGCGATGGTAAACTCGAGGCGATGTTGAATCAGTGCGTCGCCGCGGGCGAAACGGACGAAGACATTCCCGCGGACGAAGATCCGATGAAAATGTGCGCGGCGACGCTGGAATCCATACCGAACTCTTCCAACGGCGTGCGGTGCGTCGCGTGCGGAGCGCTGCACTCAGAAAAGTCCTCAGTGGAGACGGGACAGTGCGTCGTGTGTCGCTCAAACTTCGGGAGCGTGAAAAAATCACACGGATGGTGACTAGGATAACTAGGTTGTTTTTCCCTTGTATTGCTAATCTATACGTCAGAATACGTCAGAGTGTTTTCACCAATTCGTACGCGACGAGCACGATGGCGCCGGTGGGAGCCGCTCGAGCCGCGCGCGCGCCCCATCCCGCGTATAGCGCGCCGACGCCTCCCGTATTCGCGACGGCGATGAGCTCTCTTACGATTCCTCTTCTCGATATCCCCGGGACGCTCTCCGTCGAGGATGCGAAACTCGGGGTGATGTCTCGTATCTGCACTCTCGTCTTGACCACGTCGAGCGGCGTCGTCACCGCCGCCACGACGGCGCCCGCCACGCACCCGCTCACGAAATTGATCCGAACCAATTCGTCTCGCGCCCGTTCGCCTCGTCGCCCGACCTCATCGCCGCCTAAATACGTCCGCAATCGCTCCACCGCGCACCAGTACATGGCGCTGTACGGCACGTCTCGCGCCAACGTCGGTCCCACGCCCGTCCACGCGCTTCGAACCGTGCCCAGGTACCCACCACCGCGCCCACTCGCCGTCGCTCGCAGCGCCCCCACGAATGCACGTCCACCGCTCTGTCCGTACACTCCATCGCTTCCCTTTTTCGTCGCGAGCACGCGCGTTCGCGCTAATTCTAACGGCGCGCAACCCGACACCGCCAGCATCCTGCTCCCCGCGCCCGCCGCCAACGGCGCCACGCTCGGGTCCATCCCCATCGTCTGCACCAGATATTCCAGCGCGTAATCGTAACACGGTAGATATATCCCCACCGTGGGAAACGCCGCGACGAGCGCACCGCCCGTGCCTCGCCAAAAGACTCTCGCGCCCTCTCGCCGCGCGAGCGTCCTCGCCACGTCCATCGTCCTCGTCGGCAGCGCGCACTCCGGCGCGCACATCGCGATCGCGCTCCCGGTCGTGGGGCACGTTATCGGGCACCTCTTCGCCCGCGCGCCGATCTTCATCGCGTCCGAGCCCAGGAGGGCGTGGTTAGTCTGAATTCGCGTCTTGATGACGTCCAGTGGATTGGTGACGACGGCGGCGACGGTGGCGGCGACGGAGGCGGCGAGGAGTCGCGAGCGAAGGGTGACGACGTCGGAGGACGTCGTGGGCGGGTCCGCGTCGAGCGGTGGGTCGGCGCCGCGGAGGACGCCGACGGGAGGGGGCATGAAGAGAGTTTCGGGACGGGCCGAGTCTGGGGTCGGGACGCCGAGGCGCGGGGCGGTGGGTCGGTTCGCGGTGCATCGTCGGTGTGTTCGTTCGTATCTTCAACGAATGTTGAGCAAGGAAAGCGGGGATAAAGGCGGGGGGTTGACGCGCGCGCGAGGATGCGCGGACCGTTTCGTGCCCTTGGGCGTGACGACGTTTTCCTTGCCCGTCTCGGCGCCGGCGGCGAACGGGTTGGCGGCGGGAAGCGCCCGCGCGCGAGCAGGCTCCGATTCTTCGGGCGTTTGAGGAAGGAGCACTTGATCTGGACTGAGAGCAAGCGCGCCCTGAACGACGGTCTTCGTCTCGGTCGTCTCCGTGGAGAGTTCCTCGCGCACGGCGGCGACCACGTCGCCGTCGGCGACGGTTGACGTCTGTTCCGGTCGAAGTTCATCCATTTCGATGCGCATCTTCACCATGCGCTCCTTTGCGCGTCGCGCCTCTATCTTCGCGTCCGTTAACTCGCAATCGAGTCTCGCCGCTCGAGCCTCCGCGGCGGCTAACTCTTCCTCCCGTTTCGCCAAGTCGGCTTCGACGTCGTCGTACTCGCTCACGGAGGCTCGCTGCTCCTCGAGCGTTCTGCGAAGGGTATTGTTCTGACACTCCAACTCCTGAGTTCTCCATCGAAGCGTCTGTTCGCGCGTCGTCGCCGCGCTCACCTCTTCGCGAGTCCCCACCAAAGCCTCAGACGCCGCGGAGAGTTCCAAACGGAGCGCCTCCATCCGTTCATTCATCTCCGAGATTTGAACCTCGGCGTGCATGTTTCGCTCCAAAGCCGTCGCGAACGACTGGGCGTTCTCGCGTTCGATGGAAGAGTGCTCGGATTCGAGCGAATTGATCTTTGCGTGAGCATCGCTCAGTTCAGCCTCCGCCTGCGCGGCCGCCGACTCGGCGGTCTCACGACGTCGACACTCGTCCAACCACTCGCAATTGGCGTTTTCAATCATTCTCTCGGCGTCTTTCAGCTGCACCTCCATCACACCGATTCGTAACAAGGAGTCCTCGTTCTCTCGCACGAGCGCCGACGCGTGCGCCTTGGCGGCGTCCCGAGCGCGTCTCGCTGCCTGCGCTCGAGCTCTCAACGCCGCCATCTTCGTCGCGTCTCCCTTGCGCTGCGTGCGGAGCATCTTCGCCGCTTTGTCCGCTCTTGCGTGTAATTCGCACACGTGCGCTTCGAGTCGTTGGAGCAAAGACGCTATGGCGAAGTCTTTCGAGCACGATTGCTCGAGAATCTCCGTCTGTTTGGCGCGAGCCGTCGTCTCCCTGTCGCGTTCAATCGTCAGCGCCTTGACGTGCGCCTCCTTTTGAGCCAATCGTCGCTCGACGTCCGCGAATCGATCCTCGAGAGATTTAATCTTAAACTCCGCCCCGCGTTTGAGCTCGTTGAAACGCGCATCCGCCTTGCCGAGTTCTCCCCGAAGACTCTCGACGACGGCGTCTCTCGCCGCCACCTCGCGCTTGAGATCCTCCTGATGCGACGACAACGTCTCGACGCGCACCTTGTACGCCTGCGCCCCCTCTAACCGCGCGCGTTCCATGTTGGGCGCCATCTTAGCGCGCAAATCTTCCAACATCTCCGTCGTCTGCGCCAATCTCTTTTCCAAATCTTCGCTCTTGGCGCGTTCATCCGTCACTCGCCTCGACGCCCGCTCCACCAGCGCGCAGTTATGCATCGCATCGCTCTCTCGATTCACCACGAGCGCACTCTCGGCATTCTTCGCCCTAATCTCCGCCTCTTCCGCCCGTCTCTTGAGTCTCTCCGCTGTTTTCACCGCGCGAAACACGTGCGCCTCCTGTTCGTCGCCCCGCGCGTTCGCCTCAGCCGACAGTCTCTTCATCTCCTCTCTCTCCCTCTCGCTCGTCTCCAACGCTCGTCTCACCCGTATCAACGCCGTCTCACTCGCCTCCAATCGTCCGCGCGTCTCCATCTCTCTCGCCTCCTCGCGTTCTCTCGCCTCCTCGCCTTTTCTCGCCGCCGCCTCGTCTCTCGCCGCCGCGTCTCGTCTCATCTTTTCAATCTCCTCCTCCATCCGTCGCGCTCGCTCTCCCAACGCGCGCACGTCTCGTTCATACCTCTCTCGCGCCTCCTCACCTCGTCTTTTCTCCTCCACCAACGCCCGTTCGCTCGCCTCGCGTCTCTTCTCCGTCTTCGCCAGCGCGCGCGCGCGCTCGTCTCGCGCGACATCTCTCCCACGCCTCACCCTCGTTTCCGTCCCTCGCGCGATCTCCACGTCGCGCGCTCGGTCGTCTCCTTCCCTCGTCCCCTTTTTTTCGCGTCGTCTCGTCAGCAGACGCACGTCACGCGTCGACGCATCGACCGCATCGTTTCCCTTTGCATTCGTTCCCCCTCGTCGTCGTCGCGTCCTTCTCATCAACGCCTCGTTCGCTCTCTCTCTCGCGCGCGCGCCCTGGGAGACGTACCCATCGTCTTCGCTCTCGTCCTCCATCTCGTCGCGTCGTCGCGTCGCGCGCGATCGTCGCGTCGCGCTCTCGCGCGGTCGGTCGGTCGGTCGGTCGGGGACCCCGCGCGGTCTCGCGCGAGGGACTCATCGACGAGTCATGACTCGTCGTATACGTCCACCGCACGCGATGCGAATCCAAACCGTCCCGAACGACCTCGTCGTCGAATCATCGGTCGATGGACGCCCTCGAGCGCCACCGCGACGGGTCGATCGACCGATGACGATCGTCGCGAGGCGTCGAGAGTCGAGCGTCGCGTCGCGGTGGCGTTCGAGGGCGTCTCGCGCGTCGAATGGAGACGCCATCGAATGGACATCCCGGGGACGAATTGGCATTCGCGCGCGCGCGACGCGAGTGACGACGCGCGCGGGCGTCGCGCGACCGACGGCGTCGGTCGCGTGCATGCTCGCGCGCGCGCTCGCGCGGCGACGTCGAGATCGCGAGCGCGCGCTCGCGCGTGGGTCGATGGGACACATTCTCCCGGCGGCGGTCGCGCGCGCGTGTCGAACGACGACGACGACGACGACGACGAGTCCCGTCGTCGCGCGAGGACGCGCGTGGACGACGATGAAAGTCGTCTCTTCGGGCGCGGTTCGCGCGCGCGCGTTCGCGTCGACGTCGATGACGTGGGCGGGGGACGCGCGACGCGGCGCGGGGACGCGCGCGCGCGCGGGACGCGGCGGCGGCGGTCGAGGGTCGACGAGCGTTCGGACGGAGACGACGGTGGCGTTCGCGACGTCCGGACGAGGAGAGAGGGGTGGGAGCCGGCGAGGGGTGTCGTCGTCGTCTCCGTCGGGGCGCTCGGTGGGGAGGAGAGGGAGCGAAAGGGGCGAGGGCGAGAGGGGCGAGGGCGAACGCGCGCGAGAGGGCGGGACGAGAGGCGGCGCGCGAAGAGGAGACGGTCGCGGTGGTCGCGGTGGTCGCGGTGGTCGCGGTGGTCGCGGTGGTCGCGGTGGTCGAGGTGGTCACGGTGGTCGCGGTGGTCGAGGGAAACCGCCGAGCGAGGGGAAGAAGAGGGGAGGGAAGGCGGAGCGGGTCAAGGCGGCGGCGCCGACGACGGGAGAAAACGGGAGGGACGTCATGACGCGACAGAGGGGCAAGACGCTCAAGGATGAGGGAATAGACGGACGAAACATTCGAAATATATTGCACAAGGCGTCGATCAAGATGTTGTTCAAGCAGCGCACGTCCACGTCGATGAGTGGACCGGCGCACAATCAGACGTTTATCACCGCCGTGCGGACGACGGTGCCCAAGGACGCGCTCCAAATTGTTCCTCCGGATGCCTCGGTCGCGGAGAACGGGGACGTGGAGCTCTTGAACACGGGCGTGGCGTTTTCGAAGAAGGAGTCGCAGACGCTCGCGTTGTTTGATTTGTACAAAGAGTTCAAGGAGTGCGGCGTCAACGCAAAGGATCCGCCCGACGTGCGAAAAATGAGAATGGAAGAGGCCAAGGATAGACAACAGGCGCGCAAAAATCGCAGTCAACTCCTACTGGAGATGGTGGGCGCGTCTCGCCCGATCGTGACGACGTCGCAGAAGGGTAAAAATTTCGTCACGGAAGTCAGTATGTTTATAGACGGCGGGAAGAGACTCGAAGGGCTAGGGCAGGCGATAAGCAAAGCGGGGAGCGAGGCGGAGGCCATCATAAGCGTCGTCGATAAGCCGCTCATCGAGGTCCTCGGACGCGCTCGTGTGGATGAGTTGAATCGCATCATTGATGCATCTCCTGCGAACCACGTGTCGATGATGTCGGTTCCGTCTTTGCCGGACAGGGGGATCGACGTCCTCGTCGAGGCGATGGGTTCGCCCTCCGAGCACGACGAACGAATGGCGCAACTCGAAGAGATTCAGACGGCTTTCGAGGCCAAGTTCGTCGCTCGTCAAGAATCAAAGTGGCGCAAGTCGTCCGAGGGACCATCCAAGGCGGAAGAAATCCTAAAAGCCGCGCGCGCGTCTCGCGCGGCGGAGCGAACGGCGAACGAAAACTCGGAATATATAGAAGAGGAGGAAAAACGATTACAGCGAGCGGTGGAAGACGATGAAAGTCCGCAAGGGGTGATGAAAAAGATCCGAGACGCACTGCCGATCAAAGCGATTTGCGAAGAGCTGGTAGAGGCGCTGCGAGACCATCAGGTTGTGGTGGTTTCCGGAGGTACCGGGAGCGGCAAATCCACGCAGTGTCCGCAGTACATTTTAGAGGACGCCATCGCGCAGGGTCAGGGACCGAACACGCGCATCATCGTCACGCAGCCTCGAAGAATCGCGGCGATATCGGTCGCCGAACGCGTCGCCGCCGAGCGGGACGAACCGATCGGGAATTCGGTCGGATTTGCCGTGAGGCTGCACGGCAACGCGCCGAGAGACGCGGCAAACATAGAATTTGTCACCACCGGTGTTTTACTTCGTCGACTGATGAGAGACCAAGAGTTGGAGGGAATCTCGCACGTTATGATAGATGAAGTGCACGAGCGAGACATCAACACGGATTTCTTACTCGTCCTACTCCGAGAGCTCATCTCGACGAGACCGGATCTACGAGTCATCCTCATGAGCGCGACGCTCGACGCCGAGTCTTTCAGTGATTACTTTGCGGGACCGGGCGCGATGGAAAGCGTTCCCTTGATGAGCGTGCCGACGAAACCGCGTCATCCGGTCGAGATCGTTCACCTAGAAGACATGCTCGATGGAGGAGGTGAAGTCGAAATCGAAGACGAGAGCTTGGCGAGCGAAGAGTCGTCCGACGCACCGAGGCGCGAAATCCCGAGGCATCTAAAAAAGCTCGCCAAAGATTTGCTCGCGGCTCAAGACGTGGCCCTTCAGCGCGATCTAGAAGAGGCCGAAGCGGAAGAGATGGCTGCTCGACAACTCGAAAAGATCTCGGAGGCTGAGGACGAGCGGGTGGACGTTGAAGTGTCCGAGGACGAAGACGACGAGGACGGCGACGAAGACGAGGATGAGGATTCGGAGGTTGATTCCGAGCTGGAAGACATGGAGATGAAATTGGAGGGAACATCAACAAAAGCCGTATCGCCTCGTCGATTACGAGCGTCGTCGCGCGTGCGCGCGCTTCGACGAGCCGTCGCCTTGCGAAACGCTCGCACCGGAGAGTCGTCCATGAAAGTGGGCGTCAATACGAAGAGTTTCCGCGGAAATGAAGCAAAAGAGGTCAGCGAACTGACGATTCAATTACTCATCGAGGTCGCGAAACACGTCGCGGCGCTCGAGACGGATGCTGGAAGGCAAGGAAGCATTCTCTGCTTCCTTCCAGGATGGGACGAGATCAAGTCGGCGATGTCCATTCTCGAGGAGACCACAGATCCCGACTTGTACGAGAAACTGCTGGTCATCCCGCTCCACTCGACGATTCCACAAGAAGAACAACAAAAAGTGTTCATTCCGGCCAAGGAGGGTGTCGTGAAGGTGATTCTCGCCACGAATATTGCAGAGTCATCCGTCACCATTAACGATGTCCTCGCTGTCGTCGACAGCGGACTCGTTCGGGAAATGTCCTGGAACGCCGAAAGCGGGATGTCGACGATGCAAACGGTGACCACATCACGCGCGAGTGCAACGCAGCGCACCGGTCGCGCCGGTCGAGTGGCTCCCGGGTCGTGCTACAGGATATATTCTCACGGAACCCTGCACGCGATGGCGGAACGACCGACGCCAGAGATTCAACGAACCGCGCTCGAGGCGACCTGTCTTCAAACGTGCTCGATGACGCACGACGGTGTGCAACACTTCCTCTCAAAAGCCATGGATCCTCCCTCGGACGAAACGGTGGAATATGCCATGGACAGACTCTTCAAACTTGGAGCCATCAAGCCTAACGAAGCGTCGGGTGGCGAAATCTTGACGCCGATGGGTCGGCTGTTATCGGTGCTCCCACTCGATCCGGGAACGGGAAGGATGTTGATTATGGGCGCGGTCATGAAGTGCCTCGATCCGGTTCTCACCGCGGCCGCGTGTTTCAGCTCTCGAGATCCGTTTTACGTTCCTCCGGGAATGAGAGACGAAGCTCGAGAGATTCGACAATCATTTTGCGCGACGTCCGATTTACTCGCCACCGTGCGAGCGTACGACACCTTCCAAGACGTTTTGAAAGAACAGGGCTGGGACGGTGCGCGACGCTGGGCGAGCGATAATTTCGTTTCCATCGTCGCCCTCAACACCATCACGTCCGTTCGGTCCCAACTCTTGCACGAGCTCAACAGAATCGGACTCGTGCAAGACTACGATTTGGACGGCCGTTCGGCTTCGAAGAAGACTCTGCGCTACGATGCCTCCGTCAACTACAACGCCAGTAACGAGTCCCTCTTCACCGCGGTCTGGGCGTCGGGTCTTCCCGGCAACATCGCGTCGCGTCGTCAGTTTGGCAACTTTGGCACGCTGCGGACTCGCGTCGAGGAACACGCAGGCTTGCACCCGTCGAGCGTGGCTTTCCATCGCAAGCCTCCGCGCGATCGCACGCCCTTGCCTCGTTGGTTCCTGTACAAAGAGATGATGCTCAGTTCACAGGTGTTTCTGAGAGACGTGACGGCGATGCGTCCGGAACAGCTCATGTTGCTCGGCGGTCACGACCTCTCCAAGCGAGACTTTTCCGGAGACGACGCGTCGTCCTCTTCCGAGAGCGCATCCCCTCCTTCACCACCGCAACCCCCCCTTCTCGACGAATCCGGCCAACCCACCGTCGAAGAATCCACCTCCGAGGAAGAAAACATCGCTCGTCCGCGCACCATGCTCGACGACTGGATCGTCGTCGATTCTCAGTGCGCCGACACCATGGACCTCCTCACCGACGTCCGTCGAGAGATCGACGCCGCGCTCGCTCTCAAGGTCATGTCCCCCAGAAAACCCCTCCCCGACGCCAGCGAAGACATCGTCGACGCCGTCGGCGCTCTCTTTCGCATCCTCGACGAGCGAGACGCCTTTCGCCAGCGTCAGTTTCGCCGACGAGACGCCGACGACGCCCGCGCGCGCCACCGCGACCGCGGTTTTCGACGCACCACGCGTCGATGACGGATCCCTCTCACCACATCTCCCCCAGCGTCATCGCTCATTCTCATATTCACACCACACCGCACCACCATCCGCGCGTTCGTCCCCGCGCGCGCGTCCGTCCCCGCCGCCCCTCTCGTCGGGGTTGTCCCCACGAATCACACACGATCGCGCCTCCGCACTCGTCTCCGCGCCATGTCTCCCGCGCACGCGTCGCCCTCGACGCGCGCGACGTCCGCGACGCGTCTCGTGCCGCGATCGCGTCCTCGCGTCGCCCCTCGCGCCCGCGCGCACGGCCACGGCCACGGATCATCATCGGGCCCACAGCGCGGGTTCGTCGAGGAGATGCGACGCGTCGCCATGTCCCTGCACACGCGAGAACAAGCGCCGAGAGAGGGGGGGAAAAACACGGACGCGACGAAGAGGGAACAGGCGCCGGTGGCGCGATGGACCCCGACGGTGGAGGGATATTTGAATTTTTTGGTGGAATCGCGCGCGGTGTACGACGCCATGGAGCGCGTCGTCGCCGCGCCGGAGAACGCGCGAAAGTACGGAGCGTTTATGAATAATGGATTGGAGCGCTCGGAGGCGTTGAGAAAGGACATCGCGTACGTGATGGAACGATTCGATCTCCCGCCGCGAGAGGCGAGTGGGCCGGGGAAAGAGTACGCGGAATTGTTGACGGCGTTGGCGAAAGAGTCGCCGCCGGAATTCATCTGTCATTATTACAACGTGTACTTCGCGCACAGCGCGGGGGGACGAATGATCGGGAGAAAAGTGAGCGAGATGATCTTGGATGGGAAAGAGCTCGAGTTTTATGAGTGGCGAGAGAGAGGTGGTTTGGAGGCGTCGTTGACGCGAGTGAGAAGCGCGCTCAACGACGTCGCCGAGGGATGGTCGAGGGAGGAGAAGGATCGGTGTCTGGAGGAAACCGGAAAGTCGTTCGAGCTCTCGGGGCAGCTCTTGCGATTGATCGCGTGATCGATCGATCGATGAGAAGATTCAAAGATTGATTTTAATTTTATTTATTTTCACGAGTTGCTGTATTACAATGCGTTTGAGGTTTAGTACACGTCCGCGTCCTCCGCGCGTCACACCAGGCGAGGTTTCGCGCCGCCCGGCGTGAGAATCATCTCGTCGTTCGAGGCACTGTCGATCGCCGCGCCCTCGGTACCGACGATGGTGGACGTCGGTGAGATGGATCGCGTCTTGATGGGGGTTTTCGGACTCTGGATGGGCGGTGGAACGGGGATGTTGCGATCCGCCCGGGCGGCGGTTTCCGACACGCTCGAACTCGATCCGAAACGACTAAAGCCGTTCTTCTTCTTCGTCGATGTCGTGATGGTTTCTCCCACGGAGTCCACCATGCCGTAGAATCTCAACGCGATCGGTATCACGTCCTCGACTTCGTCGGGCGCTTGCGCCTTGACCATGGCCATGATCTTCCTTACCTGAGACTCTGAAAAGTCGGCGCGAGGAATGGGATCGGGCAGAGGCGCGATCTTGCGAGGAACCATACCGGGCTTGATGCCGGCGTCGATGAACTCTAAGATTGGCTGTAAATAGTCTCGATAATACGAGAAGAAATTGTGCGTGCCGTGCGTGGAGTAAAGCTTGCATGGCAAACCGTGAGCGGTTCGGATGTCGTTGAGAACTTTCGCGTGCGCGTACGGCACGACTTCGTCCTCGAGCGCGTGGACGATGAGCGTCCTCGCCTTGTATCGTCCAATCCACTCGCGATTGTCCCATCTGTCCGTCATGATGTGCGCAATCTGTCCGAGAAGCGCCAAACCGGCTTCCTTGACGCTCGTGAACGGCGAGTGTAGGATGACTCCGCCCAGGCGCGATCCGTGAAGGCTTTCGACCGCCGCCGCGAGTTTCGTCGCGGGTCCCGTGCCTAAGGATCGACCGAGGACCCAGATGTCGGAAGGATTGACGTTACACTCCTCCGAAACGTACACGTACGCCGCCGCGACGTGTCTATCCACCGACGCTTCGTACGCCACGCCCTCAGACGTTCCGTAACCCGGGTACTCCACCAACAACACGTTGGCTCGCCAACACTCTGCGTCTCTCGAGCAGAGCGTGTGAATGTGACCCACGTCGCACGCGTTGGCGTGGCAGTGAATAATCACTCGTTCCGCTTTCGTTCGTCGACACGGCACCCAAACGCACGGAAAATCGTACCCTGCGCCGCTTCTCAACCTCACGCAGTGCGCCGGCGACCAAGGGTGCGACTTATCGTCGTACGACTTTGGTGGCGCCTGAAAAATCGCTCGATTGATCAGCGACATCGACTCCACGCTCGGCCACTCGTCTTCCCACAACATTCGACCTCGAGCGCTCCCACTCGTCCCGCGTTCGCTCTCTCGTCTTCTCTCCGCGCCGTCGCCGTCGCTCGCCCCGTCGCCCGTCGAAAACGCGTCCTCGTCCGACGACGCCGACGACCCGGACGACGTCCCCGCGCTCGCCTCCGCGGCGACACAAAACGTCCCCGACGACATCGCTCGCGTCAACGAGTCCACCGCGCGATCGATCCGTCGCGCCGCCGCTCGTTCCCCATCCGTCCCGAGATCGTCATCCGAGACGCCTCGTCTCGTCTTCCCGTCTCGCAATCCACACCGCGCGAACATCTCGCGTCGACGCACCGAGCGCGACGACACGACCAACGTTCACCCCTCACCGAGGATCCACCCCTCACCGCGCGACCGATCGCTCCGACGGTTCCGATGATCGATGATCGAGATCGATTCCACCGACCGATCGATCGTTCGTTCGTCCCTCTCTCCCTCTCTCTCCCTCTCTCTCGCCCCACGCGACGGACCGTTCGCGCGCGCGTCGACGCTCGACGCTTTCGACGATACCGTTCGCCCGCGCGCGTCGTCCGCCTCCGCCGACGCGCGAGAGTGACGCCGACGGTTTGCGAAATTGCGCACAACTAGGTCCCCGAGAGACGACAATCGGCGAGTCATGACTCACGAAAAAGGGACTCTGTACTGGCCCCCTATCCAGAAAAGATATTTTTCAATACAACCGCGCGCGCGCGTCTCCGCCCGGTC
>Ga0208410_1000627_pt1 | contig 20043 bp, 21 predicted proteins | sample ETN02SmetaG_3_FD_185787 | JGI IMG/M metagenome (GOLD analysis project Ga0208410, IMG submission 185787) | Marine microbial and viral communities from oxygen minimum zone, Eastern Pacific Ocean - ETNP2014F10-02SV257 (SPAdes) (version 2) | ecosystem: Environmental > Aquatic > Marine > Oceanic ... | reverse complement strand
ATTACATACAAATAGTTTTGATGAAGCTCTTTCCCTTCCATCTGACGATTCTGCTAAATTAGCTTTAAGAACACAACAAATCATTGCGCATGAAACAAATATTCCAAATTACCCAGATCCGTTTGGAGGGAGTCATTTAATCGAGGAAATGACAGAAAAATATATTGAAAAATCATTTAAAATTATTGAAGAAATTGATTCAATGGGTGGTGCTATTGAAGCAATCGAAACAGGCTGGATTGAAAATCAAATTTCTAGAAGTTCATATGAATATCAAAAAAATGTAGATAATAAAACAAATATAGTTATTGGTGTAAATAAACATAAAGATGAAGCCCCAAAAAATATAGAGACCTTTAACATTGATATAAAATCTGCCGATAAACAAATTAAGTCATTGAAGACCTACAAAGAAAATCGAAATAATCTTGGAGTAAATGAAAGATTGAATAATCTTAAAGTCATCGCTAAATCTAACAATAACATTATGCCTGCTATATTAGATTGCGTTAGGAACCAATGTACCTTGGGAGAAATATCAAATACTCTTAGAGATATATTTGGAACTCATGGCTAATTCTAAAACTCAAAAATATTTTGGTTTAATAATATCTTATTTATTGCATCCAATGCTTATTACTTTTTTTACGTTTTGGTATCTTATTTATTATTCCCCAATAATAAATGAAACTAAAAATTCTGTTTTTTTAGTTTGTTTAATTTTTAGTACTGTACTTCCAATGGCGACTTTCTTTTTTCTGAAAAACAAAAACTTAATCACTGACCTTGATGCATCGAAAAAAGAAGAACGACTTCTCCCAATGGCTTTTGGGGCATTGTTTTTTCTTATTGGTTTTACATTACTTAGAATGGTGAATGTACCACTACTAATTCAGGGTATCATGTTTTGTGGCTTAATGAATACTATTTTAGCGTGGTTAATAACAAAACATTGGAAAATTTCCATCCATGCTCTATCTCTTTCTTCAAGCGTGACAATATTTTGGATTTTTGGTTATAAATATTTGATACTCAATATAGGACTTATTATTTTGGTGACGATAGCTAGAACTCTTACAAATGCTCATAATCTATTACAAATCATTGCTGGAATTCTTATAGGTATTATTTCTACTTTTACTTATTACTATACTCTATTTATTCAATTATGATATTTACTCAATTAATCCAAACAAATCTACGTACTAAAGAATTAGGTAAGAACGTTGAGTATTATAATCGGCTTGATTCTACAAATGAAGAAGCATGGGAACTTATTGATGAAGGCAATCAACATGGTTCTATTATTATAACTGAAAATCAAATAAAAGGCAAAGGAAGGCAAAACAACAATTGGTCTATGGTTGCAGGTAAAGGTCTTGCTTTTACACTAATACTTGATAAAAAATACCCCCAATCTTTCTCAGGTTTCTACCCTCTTGCTGCCGGGATTTCAGTTGCTGAGTCTTTGAAAAAACGAGGTGTTGAGAGTGCACTAAAATGGCCTAATGATATTTATTACTCTAATAAAAAAATAGGTGGAATCCTTTGCGAGAGCAAAATAAGAAATAAAGAAATTGATAAAATAGTAATTGGTATTGGGATTAATGTTAATGAGACTATTGAAGAACACCCTGACAATATACATAATGATATTTCAACAATGTCCAGCATAACAAATCATGCCCATCAAAGAGAACTAATTGTTGCTGAATTTGTTAACTACTTTGAGAGGCTATTAAATAACATCTCTGAAAATTCAAAAATGATAATAGATGAATGGCAAAATCTTTGCATGCATATGAATCAAAATATTTCATTTCATGAAAAAGAAAAAACTAATGAAGGTGTTTTCATTGGACTAAATAAGGAGGGCTATGCCAAAATTGAAATTGATGAAAAAATACAAACTTATAGCTCTATACATCTAATTTAGATATTTAATAATTTCTACTTAAATAGCGCTAAATTTTATTATGAATAAAGAAAAAATATTAAACTGCTTAAACGACATTCTAGAACTTGAATTAGCTGGAGTCGTTAGATATACTCATTATGCCTTTATGGTTCAAGGCCCTTATCGATTAAGTGTTGTTGACTGGCTAAGAGAGCAAGCAAAAGAATCTTTAATGCATGCAGAGATGGTAGGTGAACATATTACAAGCTTAGGAGAGCATCCTACACTCAAAATTGGAGAGCTGTTAGAGACACATAAACATTCTACAGAAGACATCTTAAACGAATGCTTGGAACATGAAAGATCTGCTATTAAAGCATACTATAATCTTCTAGAAAATATAGATGGAAAATCTATTATGCTTGAAGAATACGCGAGAACAATGATCGCCACAGAAGAGATGCATGAAGCAGAACTTAAAAAAATGCTAAGAGATAATTTTTAAATTATCTCTTAAGAATCATAAGCCGCTATACCCGTAACTGATTGACCTAAGATTAATGAATGCATTTCATGGGTGCCTTCATAAGTAAATACTGTCTCAATATTAGTCATATGCCTCATTGGAGAATAATCCTCCATGATTCCATTACCACCTAATATTTCACGACAAGTTCGAGCAACATCTCTAGCCATCTTGCAGTGATTTCTTTTTGCTAATGAAACTTGATCAAATCTCATTTTATTATCATCCTTTAATCTACCTAATTGATAAACAGTTAACTGAGCCATAGTAATTTGAGTGATCATTTCAGCAAATTTAGCTTGAGTTAATTGATACCCTGCAATTGGCTTACTGAATTGCTTTCTTTCGAGAGAATAATCTAACGCAGTCTGATAACAATCAACCGCTGCGCCAACCATACCCCAAGCTATACCATACCTAGCTTGAGTTAAACATGAAAGAGGGCCTTTAAGACCTTCAATATTTGGCAGTCTTGAACTATCTGGTACTCTTACATTTACCATAGAAAGTTCTGATGTAACAGAGGCTCTCAAACTCAATTTCCCATGTATATCATTTGATGTAAAACCATCCATTCCCTTTTCAAGCAAGAATCCTCGAATAACTCCTGAATCATCTTTTGCCCAAACAAGTGCAACATCCGCTAAACTTCCATTAGTGATCCACATCTTTGAGCCATTAATAATCCAGTCCCCTCCATCTTTTTTTGCTGTAGTTACCATACCACCGGGGTTAGAACCAAAATTTGATTCAGTTAATCCAAAACATCCAATAAGACTACCCGCGCCAAGCCCTGGTAACCACTTTTCTTTTTGTTCTTTTGATCCGTATGCATGAATAGGATACATAACTAATGATCCTTGAACACTAGCGAAAGAACGTAATCCTGAATCACCTCTTTCAAGTTCATGTAAAATTAAACCATAGGCAACATTACTAACTCCCGCCCCTCCGCTTTCTTCAGGTAGCGCTGAACCCATAAAGCCTAATTCACCAAGTTTTGAAGCTATTTCTAAAGGAAAAGTACCTTTTTCAAAATGTTCATTTATAACTGGCTTGAATTCATTTGAAACGAATTCATGTGCTGTTTTTTGAATAAATAGTTCTTCTTCAGTTAATAAATCTGAAATATTATAAAAATCTGGACCTATAAGTTTCATTACATTATCCTTATTGCGTTTGTTAAAATTAGTTTAATAAAGTAAAAAAAGTAAACTTTGATGGTAAATAGATTATAAAACTAATTTTTTTTGTTCCTCTAGTCCCATAGAAATTATATAAGGATTACTACCCTGAGAATTTAAAAAATCAGTTTTTGTTTTTAATTCATTCCAATTATGATTTATGAGAACCTGTGCCACAGGAGCGCCTAATGAATTTCCTGGTCCAAGTAGGACAATATGATCAGGACAAAACTCTTTTAAAGAAACAGATATAGATTTAGAAAAATCATATGTGCTTGTTATCTGATCGTTCAAAGTGTAATTATATAATTCTTTTTCATCTGCTGACCAGGGCGACCAGATATTCCCTCTTCCATCTACAATTGGAATATTAGGCCTATTAAATATTTTATCATCTAGTAAAGAATGAGCTAACGAAGGAACTCCTGATAACAAATCAGTATGAAAAGCAGAATGAAATGGTATCTGGAAGGGATATTTATCTATAGCTGGTAATGTATTTAAAAGATGATCTAATTGATTTTGTTCACCAGCAATTACAATATATCCACCTAAGTGGATAGAAATCTTTGCACCTACTTTTGAAATTTCTTGCAATACCATTTCTTTACGATCATTATCAATACGCCATTGCTCATCAACGATAGGGTATATGATTTGGCCACCTTTACCATGATGTTGTGTAATTCCTCCCATTGTTTGAATAAGTTCAAAACCATCCTTATAAGAAATTGCACCTCCAAGAGCTAAAGTGATATACCAACCCATTGAATTTCCACAAATAGCAACTATATCATATTTATCCTTATTGATTGCATCATAATCTTTTAAACTGCAAGAATAAATTAATGGAGAGGCATTTTCTCCAGTCATATGGACTTTTGATCTAAAAGAAGATTTATCTAATTCTAAGATTCCTTTGAGTTTCTTTGATACTCTCAATTGATCTTGATCCTCAATCATTGAAACTAAACTAGAGTCTATATCTTTTAAATAATTAGATGTATCTCTTGAATAAGATCCTCTACCAGGACAAACAACAACAATTCTTTTTTTATTCATTTTTGTATGTACTAAGTGCATGACTAATTATTGATTCTTGACTAGGTAATGTAGATGTAGCCGCATCTCCTAAAGGAATAAAGCTGTCTTCTGCTGCATGAAGTTTTATTGACATATTATTTTTTGATTTCGAATATAATGACGACATTAGCCCCTCTCCATAAGAACCAGACCGTCTACATTCATCAACAATTAACACTTTTTTTGATGGTTCTATATCAATTAATAATTGATCAATATTAATATCAGATAACCAACATAAATCGATGATTTTTATTTTCTTTTTTAATTGTTTTTCTATTTCTGGCTGGGCTTTTAATGATAGATAAAGACCATTCCCATAACTAATTATCGTCAATGCGTTTCCCTCACCATAGATCACATATTGCCCAATTTTATGCTCCTCCTCAATATCTGGATACTTAAAGCACCATTTATTATCTTTTGGCTCATAAAGATCTTTTACCATATACAAAGCTATCGGCTCAATAAACACCACTATTCTCCCATTTTTATAGGCATGTTTCATAGCGGTTCTTAACATCTTTACAGCATCAGCACCGTTTGATGGGCAAGCAACAATGATGCCAGGTATATCTCTAAATATTGATAGTGAATTATCATTATGGAAATGCCCACCGAATCCTTTCTGATAAGCTAATCCTGCGATACGAATTACCATTGGATTTGTATATTGATTTTGACTAAAAAAAGATAATGTAGCCGCTTCACCTCTTAATTGATCTTCAGCATTATGAAAATAGGCAAGAAACTGAATTTCTGGAATAGGTAAAAAACCATTATGTGCGAGCCCAGAGGCAAAACCAATTATGGATGTTTCATCTAATGGACTATTAAAAACTCTTCTTATTGAGAATTTATCATAAAGGTCAGCCGTTATATGGTATACCCCACCTTTTTTTGCTACATCCTCTCCGAATATTAAAGCATTATCATACTGTAACATAATATCTAATAAGGCATAATTAATTAATTTGGCCATATGCATAGGCCTGCTTAACCTATTATATTCCCTACCAAAGAGTTTTTCTCTATCTTTCTCTGCTTGAAATTTTGGATGATTTTTTCTGATTTTTTCAGGAACAATATGAGACATTACATCAGAAGCCTTCGAAAGCCTTGGCTTTGTTGTTGCTTGATCAAAGATAAAATTTATTCTTTTTCTAGCATGTTCATATAAGTTTACAACTTCATCAGTAGATAATAACCTATTATCAATTAATGATAATGCAGAAAGTAATAAGGGGTCTTTTTTTTCTGCACTTTCAATTTGGCTTTCATCAAGATAACTTAATTCAATATCTGAACCAGCATGACCCATAAGTCTGACTGTCTTCATATGCAAGAATACGGGCGCACGATTAGAACGACAGTAGGAGTCCGCTTCCCTTGAAACCCTAATAGTATCAAAGATATTTAACCCATCACAGCTCAAATACTTTAAGTGGTCTTGATTTGAAAAAGTGCTTTCAATCCATCCTTTTGGCGTTGGCACTGAAATTCCTAAGCCATTATCCTCGCAAATAAAAATAATGGGAACATTCCCGCCTATACTTTTTATCCACCTTGATGTATTAATTCCTGTTAATGCGCTAGCATGATTTGCACTAGCATCTCCAAAACTACAAAGGACAATACTATTTGATTTTAATTCTCTTTCTTTGATTTTTAAATCTTTAGCCCTATCAATCCCAAACGCAGTACCGACTGCTTTGGGTATGTGGCTCGCAATAGTACTGGTTTGGGGGGGGATATTTAATGATTTACTTCCAAGTACCTTATGCCTCCCACCACTTATAGGATCATCAGAGGAAGCCATAAATGATAATGCCATATCATAGAGTGGTGTACTCCCGGCAAGTTGCTTAGATCTTTCAATAAAGAATGGACCACTTCGGTAATGTAAAAAAGCTATATCTGTAAACGGGAAAATATTCCCAAATACAGCATTTGATTCATGCCCAGAGCTACCTATGGTATAAAAACACTCGCCTTTTTCTTTTAACTCTCTTGCCTTTATATCCATGTGCCTACTAAAAACTTGGCTCTCAAAGATGGATATTACATTACTTTTACTCATCCCCAAGTCTGATAATGATATTTTTTCTATTCTTTTGGATTGATGGTTATTTTTTAGAAATTTTAAAAAATTATGATCAATAATTTCAGCTCTATTATATGGATTCATATCAAAGGTGTTAAGGATTCAAACCTAATAATCTATAGTTATCTATTTCTTTTTTATCAGTTTGGCTGGAATACCTCCCCAAACTTCGCCAGCCGGTACATTCGTATATTTTGGTACTATGGCTCTTGAAGCAATTACTGCTCCATCGCCGATTACACAGCCAGGATTAATTTGAGAACCTAAACCAATAAGACAATTATTACCAATTACAATAGGAGAAAAAACTAATTCGTTTTTCTCTGCTAAATGAGGTGTAATGATAACCTTTGAACCAATGATTGTATTATCTCCAATTGATACAAGATATGGATCATTGATACGATCACTGCTTACAAATGAACCTCTGCCTATCTTACAACCTAATGCTCTATAATAAAAATCTGTAATCCACGATGGTACCATGTGGTGGATACAAGGTTTTGCCAAACGATCTAGGACATTCAAAAAACCCCAACGAATTGATGTGGCTGATAAAAAAGGAACTCTTGTAGCTCCTATTGAAGGTTTAAAAATAAAACTTAAAAAAGACGTAAGTATAATAGTAGAAAGCATCCAAAGCACATAAGCTAGTCCGACGCTTATGCCTATGTATAACGCGCGCTCAAAGTTTGAACTATCAAATGTTTTTTCAATTGTAGTTAAAACTAAATAGATGCCTGGAATTGATGCTAAGCCCCAATGTATACCTGTGTAGAATACTACGATTGTAGTCAAAAGATTTTGTGTTATTTTCCACAACATAGAATAGAATATTTAATTATTCTTGCTCGTCCCAATAAATTTCCTGCCATAGCTTTGTTGTCTCAGGAAAAACATTTAACATAATCTTTTTTAACACCCTTGCATATTCTTGTATCTCAACTTGAGAGGTTGGTTCATCTCTAAGCTCAATAAAATTCATTATCGATTGAAAAGATGCGGTCCACCAAACTTGAGTATAGACAGTTAGAGGAAGGATACTCCTAGCTTGCTCTTTAGCCATGCCCATCTCAATCATTTTCTCATAAGCTTCAATTGAATTACGTTGCGCATTATTCCAGAGATCTTCAGCACCTTCTTGGTTATCTACTAATCCGTCACTAGCTTGTTTATTATCTTCCGATTGTGCGCGAAAGTTTTCTGGCATGTAAAAATCTGAATACTCAACATACCTGCCACTGATCTCATTCCATGCATGATCTTTTGTAGGATGATCAGATGTTGTTTCTATACCAACAACATGCTTATACCATTGCCTCATCACAAACTCAGGGGCTTTGATTATCATCATCACATGCTGATGCCTAAATGGTGAAAAATGCTTATGCTTGATAAGAAATTTAGATAATCTTCTATCTTTACTAGTGAACTCTTTAGACCGACCACCAAAAGAAACTCTCGCAGCATTTACAGGAGTTAAGTCGTCACCCAAAACATCGACTACTTCGATATAGCCTTTGTCTAGTACTTTTTCAATGTTACTCATTTTATTTCCAATCGTAAATTATTCTTTATTTAATTCTTTATATGTTTTATCAACTGATAAATTATAACCAGCAATTATACCAGGTTCAATCAAAGTTTTTTCTTTATTGAACTCTAATTCTTGACCATTAAGATTTATTGATTTCCCTCCAGCCTCGTTTATCAAACAAACACCAGCACATACATCCCACTCATTTTTAGGACGAAGTGTTGCAAAAATATCTGCTTTCCCAACAGCAGTTAAACCCATTTTATAAGCTACACTCCCGATAGGTTCAAGTCTTTTAAAGCTATTTTTAAAAGGCTCCCAGAGACCTCTACGAGTCTCAGAGCGACTATTTAAGATAGTCATTTCCTTTATACTATCTTTTTTTGTGACCTCAAATCTTTCTTCATTTAGAAAGGAACCGCAACCATGACTAGCATAAAAAGTTTCATTTGTAGCTGGATTGTGTAAAATCCCAACAACTGGTTTACCATTATCAACCAGCCCAATACTCACTACAAATTGTGGCACACCTTCAATAAATTCTTTTGTACCATCTATTGGATCAACGATCCAAACCTTCTTTTTAGTAAGCCTCTCTTTTGAGTCTACGGTTTCTTCAGATAGCCATCCATAATCAGGCCTTGCATCAAGTAAAGTTTTTTTTAGAAAGTCATCTGCTTCATTATCCGCTGTCGTTACAGGGTTATGATAGCCTTTTTCTTTGATTTCATAATCATGCTTATAATATTTCATGATTATATCTCCGGCACCCTTAGATGCCTCTAGAGCGATATTTAGATCATCGTTAAGCTCTTTTTCAAGCATTTAGTTCACTTGCACCATTTTTTGAGCTTGCTCGATTATTTTACCATCTTCCTTATTAACTAAATAAATATTAGAACCCTTATAAAAAGAAATATTTTTGTAAGGCTTATTATCAATGAAATGCATTGCTGCTCCGTCTTCGATAGCATAAACTGAAGGAACTTTATTGTCTTCAATAAATTTGTGAACGCTAGGCCTTCTATCTTTTTCAGAATCATAATGCGGACAACAGCTACCAGATAAAAAGCCCATACAATCAATAACGTTTAGATTGCTAGCCCACGAATCTGTTACACCAGTATCAAACCAACAAATAGCGCCCGCACTTACACCGGATAGAATTGTACCTTTTTTATAGGCTTTCATTAATAATTTATCAAGCTTCCACTCTCTCCAGACAGCAAGCATACTTTTAGTATTACCACCTCCAACATAAATTATATCTGCGCTATTAATTAAGCTATCAATGCGAGGGGTTCTCTGAAAAAAGTTTAAATGACTTGGATTACAGTTCAATCCATTAAAACATGAATAAAAATTAACTATGTAAGATTTATCTTCAGCACTTGCTGTAGGTATGAAAAGCACATTTGGCCTTTCAATATTTGATTGTTCAATAATGTATTTTTCAATGACTCTTTGATTTGGATTTCTACCGAAACCACCGCCACCAATAGCTATTATTTGTTTCATATATTCTAGATTGTTTAATAATTAATATTGAAAATTAATCCTAAAATAAATTCTAAATACGTGTAATAATTATTTTTTTATTTACCTTGAATAGAACTACAAACTTCGCGTATTTTTAAATGGAGTGGGAGTTTAGAAGGAAAATAGATTTCATATTTTTTCTGACGATATTGACAACTTTTTTATCATCCCAAAAATAAATGGGACAAAATTTCTTACCTATCTACTCTCCCTTAATATAGTAAATAAAATATAGCCTTTTTGGTCAGGTGATGCTGCACTATAAGTATGCTCGTTCCTGCTACTAAAGACTAAAGACAGGTGGTTTAAAATGAAAAAAGAAATTTTCATAAATGAAAGTATGGGAGAAACAAGGATAGCGATCCAAGAAGATGGCCAAATCGTTGAAGTATATATTGAGCGTCAAGATAAGCAACGTATGGTTGGTAATATATACAAAGGAAAAGTAGAAAATGTATTACCAGGTATGCAAGCAGCATTCGTTGATATTGGGTATGATTTAAATGCATTTTTACCCTTTTCAGAAATAGCAAACCCTGACTATATCATCGAAGATGAAGAAGATGGGAATAAGAAGAAAAAGGGTAAACCAGATAACATTGAGGTTGATTTACAAACAAACCAAGAAATCTTTGTCCAAGTTATTAAAGAGCCTTTCGCTGGAAAGGGACCTAGGGTAACAACCGAAGTTGCCATTCCTGGGAGATTATTAGTTCTAGTACCTCATGAGAACTATATTGGAATATCCAAAAAAATATGGGATAAGTTTGAAAGAAGAAGGCTAAAGAAAATTGCACGAGGTCTCAGACAAAAAGATACAGGGATAATCATAAGGACTGTTGCAGAAGGTAAAAGTGAAGAACATATCGTTAATGATTTTAATTCTTTATTAACTAGTTGGAACAAGGTTAGTAATGTTGCTGAAAAAGAAGAAGCACCTGCACTGGTCTATGAAGATCTAGAGACAGCTTCAAGCGTGGTTAGAGACCTTCTAACTCCTGATGTTGAAAAAATAATAATTGACTCTAAAAGGCTATTCAAAAAAACACAAAAATATCTTGAAGAAGTTTCACCTAGCCTCGCTGACCGTCTAGAATTATACAAACTGAAAATCCCTCTTTTTGAGAGCTTTGGAATTGAATCAGAGCTTGAAAAATTGATGAGACCTAAAGCATGGTTAAAAAGTGGCGCCTATTTAATTATAGAAAAAACAGAGGCAATGGTTGTAATTGACGTAAACAGTGGAAAATTTGTCGGTAAAAAATTACATGAAGATAACTCGCTTAAAATTAACCTAGAAGCTGCTAGAGAAGTTGCCAGACAATTACGATTAAGAGACCTTTCAGGATTAGTAGTAATAGACTTTATCGATATGCGCCTTGAGGAAAATAGAAAAAAAATATATCATGAACTTAGAAAAGAGCTTAGAAAAGATAGAGCAAAAGTAGCGGTATCACCAATTACTGAATTTGGATTGCTTGAAATGACAAGACAAAGAATTCGAGTTAGTCTATTAGACTCAATGAGTGAAGAATGCCCGACTTGCCATGGCTCAGGTAGAATCATCTCCAAAGAGGCACTTATAACTAGAATAGAACATTGGCTTCGTAGGTATAAAAGCAAACACAGAGATTTAAGAATAATTTTACAACTTCATGAAGAGAATGCGGACTACATTGCAAATGATAAAAAAAATATTTTACGAGGCTTGATGTGGAAAAACTTTGTCCATATTAAGATCGAAACAAATAAAGATGTCGCTAGAGATGAGTTTAGATTTATAAAATCAAAAACAGGGAAAGACATCACAAATGAGATGTCACTTGATAAGAGCGCATAAGTAGTTTAAATTCGCCAGCTCTTAAAGTTATGTATGCAATAGTAAATATATCAGGTAAACAGTTTAAAGCTGAAAAAGGCTCTAAGCTTTCTGTGCCAAAACAAGAACTAGAAGAAGGTAAAAAACTTGTTCTAGAGGACGTTCTAATGTTGCATGATGGTAAGTCTATCCAGTTTGGAAGTCCAAAAGTTGCAGGAGCAAAAGTCACGGCAACCGTCCTGGAGCATGGTAGAGAAAGAAAAATATTAGTTTACAAAAAAAAGCGAAGAAAAGGCTATGCACGCAAAAATGGTCATAGGCAATGGTTCACAAATATTGAGATACAAAATATTCAAGTCTCAAAAGCAAAGCCAAAGCCTGCTGCTAAACCAAAAAAAGCTGAGCCAAAAGAAGCAAAAAAAGAGAAGTAAGTAATATGGCACATAAAAAAGGTCAAGGTAGTTCAAGAAATGGTAGAGATTCAAACGCAAAGCGTTTAGGATTAAAGGTTGGTAACGGACAATCTATATTAGCAGGTTCAATTATTCTCAAACAGCGTGGTACAAGAGTTCACCCTGGAAGTAATGTAAAAAGAGCGAATGATGACTCTCTATTTGCATTGAAAGATGGTGTAGTTGAATTCAAGCGTAAAGGCAGAGACAGAAAAATAGTAAATGTAATTTAATTTCATTAGACTGTGAAATTTTCAAAATTATTAAAGCCTCACTTTTTGTGAGGCTTTTTTGTTTTAGAATATTTTTCATAGTTTCTAATTAATATTCCAATAAAATAATGGAGATTTAATATCATGGGAAGAAAAAAATTATCAATGATTGGCGGTGGGCAAATTGGTGGAAACCTGGCTCTTATTGCTGCTCAAAAAGAATTAGGCGATGTAGTCATTTTTGATATACCTCAATCAGAGGGTATGGTAAAAGGAAAAGCTTTAGACATCATGCAATTACGTCCGCACGATGGCTATGATTCAGAATTATCTGGAACTTCCGATTATAAAGATATTGAAGGATCAGATGTAGTTATTATTACAGCAGGGATACCAAGGAAACCAGGTATGGATAGAGAAGATCTAATGTCAATTAATTTAGGCATTATGAAAGATGTTGCCTCTAATGTAAAAAAATATGCTCCTGATGCATTTGTTATAGTCATTTCAAACCCTCTAGATGCTATGGTTTATGCTTTTCACAAAGTTTCAGGTTTTGATAAGAACAAAGTTATTGGGATGGCAGGGGCACTAGATTCTGGAAGATTTCGTGCATTCTTGGCCATGGAAACAGGGTTATCTGTTCAAGATGTGAGCTGTATGGTTCTTGGAGGTCATGGGGATAGCATGGTTCCAATAACACGATTAGCAACAATAGGAGGAGTGCCAGTAACTGACCTTATTGACTCTGAAAGATTAAAAGAAATTGAGGACAGAACTAGATTTGCCGGTGGAGAGCTTGTCAAATTATTTGGTAATGGATCTGCATTTTACGCACCAGCCCAATGTGCAATTGAGATGGCAGAAGCATACTTAAAAGATAAAAAAAGAGTTATCCCGAGTGCTGCATTATGTGAAGGAGAGTTTGGGATTGATGGCTATTTCATTGGCGTCCCAACTGTTATTGGTGCAGGTGGAATTGAAAAGATTATTGAGTTTGAACTAACAGATGAAGAAAAGTCGGCATTAGAAAACACTCTGAATGCAGTCAAAAAGACTGTTGCAGAGACAAATCTTTAAAAACTCAATTATGTCTTAAATGGAATAACATTATTTAATATATGAGAATACTTCTAGGGTTATGGCTTTTAGCTTCATATCTATTCCCTCAGGATATTTTTGTCCAGGAGGAAGAAAAGAATCTCTACAGATCTGCAGTCGAGTATAGCTTTGATGAAGTATTAGATAATGGCGCTTATACATTTATCTTAGAAAAAATAAGTGGAATTATAAATATTATAGGTCATGCTGGTTCTGGAACTCACTTAATTATAGATAATAGAGTTCACGCATTTAGTAATAAAAATGCTATCTCCATTTTAAAAAATAGTCAAATAAATGTTTACCATGATAAAACTGAGAAAATTATACGCGTAAAAAAGATATCAGATAAATATGATCATAAAATTATTTCTAAGATCGACCTTCACCTTCCGATTAATTCTAACCTTAGAGGAGAAGTTAAAAATAGCGATTTAACTATAAGTAAAATTCGAGGAACTATTGCTCTAAAAACTGAGAGCACTGATTCTGAATTAGATAATATGTCTGGAGATATAAACCTAAGCACGAGAGGTGGAAATATAAGTACCAACAAATTATCTGGGAATCTTGAATTAGCTGTAATCAGCGGTGATATAAATATTTTTGATTGTAATGCAAATACAGTGACTACAATAGATAATGGAAATATTTTAATCAATGGCATGAAGGGAAACCTCAAGTCAAATACGACCTTAGGTGAGTCACTAATTACAAATTTTGAAGGTGAAAACTGTGTTTTTAATATTAATGTGGGAAACCTCAAGGTTAACGAATGTAATTCAAATTTAAATGCAAATATTGATATTGGAAGTATTAGCATTAATAACCTGCAAGGTTCGGTATCTCTTTTTACAGGAAAAGGTGAAATTAATTTAAATAATATTATAGGAGGCGTTAACTGTAATACAAATTTTGGGAACGTGAATGGTTCGAATCTTTTTGGACGTGTAAATGCAAATTCTGAATTGGGTGATATAGTTATTAATAAAGGTTATAACTCATTTTTAAATGACCATTCTATCAATTTAATTACGCAGCGTGGTTCTATTACTATCCGTCTGCCATCTGAACTTCCATATGCAATCAATTCCCAATGTAATAATTTAGAAACTAGAAGTGCAATAAGCTCTGAAATCCCATTAGAAGAAGAGTTTTTAGCAGCAAAAGTAATTGCTCAAGGAAAGATCAAAGAAGGCACCATAAGCTGTAATTTATCCTCAAATTATGGCCCTATATCTATATATACAAATTAACAGAATTTGATAAATGAGATTTAGACATTTAATTTGGATTCATCTTTTTTTTATTACCCTTTATGGAGAATCCAAAGAAACTGAGTCTATTAATAATCAATATAACTTAAAAAAATATGACGCCCTTCGTATTTATTTTGATTGTAGTATTGGTAATCTAAAGATAAGACCTAGTAATAATAGGTATATAGTAACTAGCGATATTTCTTACAGCTCAATTCTCTCTAAACCTGAAATTAACCTTTCAGATAAAAATAACGTCGCAAGACTAGATTTTAAAGTCAGCCCAGAAGGTATAAGCGCGAATGCTAATACATTTAATAGCTTATTAGATAAGGGAAATGATAACTATATAATTAATTTTCAAATGCCTACAAAAATATCGACTGATATGAATTTAAGCTTTGGGCTAGGTAAAGTTGATCTTGATTTTTCAGGTTTAAGAATTTCAAAACTAACGATGGATTGCGGCTTAAGTGATGTCACACTTATCAGCAAAAAATCAAATATAATAGATTGTGAAAGTATAAAAATTTCAACTGGAGTTTCTGATTTTAATAGTGTTGGGTTAGGAAATTTAAATTCTTCCTTCTACCATTTTGACGTTGGAGTTGGTTCAGCTGAAATTGATATGTCTGGGTCCGCAAATAGAGATACAAAAGTTAAAATTGAAGTAACATTCGGTTCTCTTGAATTAAAACTCCCTAAAAACACAAATCTAAATTTAATTGTAGATCAAAATCTTCTTAGCTCCGTAAATATAAAAGACTTAGTCTCATCTGGAGATGGGAAATATGAAAGTAAAGAGAATCAAAAACGTTGGGCGTCAATGGACATTGAAATTTCAGTTGGTGTGGGTTCTATTGACGTATTCATAGAATAATATAATAAATTTATTTTTTTGATTCGTTTACCGATTTAATATTCCTTTTTAAACCCATTAATTTTGTTCGTTTTGCAGCTGATTTTTTAAATGTGGTCGAAAATTTTTCTTGGTCTATCTCAAGCCATTTTTGATCAGTATTATTAATAATATCTGCTCTAGGTTCAAAATATTTTTCTTCACTAATCTTTGAAAAAGAAATATTCCATGGACATACTTCCTGACAAATATCACATCCATATATCCACCCATCTAAATCATCGTGCCCTTCTATGAAATCACCTCTATGTTCAATTGTTAAATAGCTTATGCATTTCCCTGAGTCTAACTCATATTCACCTAGTGCATGAGTTGGACAAGCGTCAATACACGCAGTGCAACTTCCACATAAATCTTTTGTGAATGGATCGTCAGGTTCTAATTCAAAATCAATGATTATCTCACCCAAGAACAACCAACTCCCAAAATCAGTACTAATTAAATTGGTGTGCTTTCCTTGCCAACCCAAGCCAGCTCTTTGCGCCCAAACTTTCTCCATAATTGGAGCAGTATCAACACAAACCAACCCTTTGACGTTTGGTTTTTTATTTTTAATAAATTCTAATAAGGAGAATAATTTTGATTTAATAACCAAATGATAATCATCTCCCCATGCATAATTACTAAATTTAAAATCACTTGTTAAGTCAGATTGATCTTTCCCAACGTAGTAGTTCATTCCTAAGGATATCACAGTTTTAGCTTCTGAAAAATAATTAAATATATTACCTCTTTCAGATTTTCGATTTTCAATCCATTCCATATCAGCATGTTTTTTTTGATCTAGCCACTGATTCAAACGCTCTTGCTCCTGTTTTGTTTTGGCAGCTTTAGCAATCCCAACTTTATGAAATCCTAGCTCAATCGCCTTTTCTTTTATTAAATCTGAAGTAATCATTAGTTAAATAAAAATCCTAAATAAGCCATAACGGATATTCTATTATAATTATTGGAGACCTTAAAAGGCTTTGAATTATTTTGCTTTTGATACTCAGTTTCTTCTTTGAAGCTTTCATACCCAATAATTATTCCGCCAATGATTCCATTACTTAACGGACTAGAGATATTGCAACTGAACTCATAACCATCATCTTGAATAGACCCGTAAAATAATATATCTAGATCCGCTTCATAGAAAGAATCAATTTTAGGTTTATACCAAGATTCATACATTATACTGCTATCACTATAATAACTATAGATCGATAGACCTTGCATATCTATTCCTAAATACACCTCATTGGATTGCTTCAATTGATTTGATAGAGTGATATTTGACCCAAGTCCAACATCAATTGATAAATCATTTGATATAGATTTATTTAGACCTAAAGAAAAATTTGAAATTAAGTTTGTATTTGAATAGTAATCAATCTGCCCTAACCACATACTCCCATATAAACCATTTTTATTTTGTATATTGGTGAAAACTTCCATATCTATTCCATCATCAGCAATATTAAAAAATCCACCTAAATTATATTTCTCCCCTTCAATTATAATATTGTCCATATTTGATTGAGCATTTAATGTAACTAAATAAAAAAATCCTGTTATATAAACTCTTATTCTCACTGAAAATAACTTATTGATTACCCATGACTATTTTTTGATACCATAGTATGCCAATTATAGTTTTAACATCAGTGATTTTATTAGACCATACAAGGTTTAACGCTTTATCTAATGTAGTTGGCATTAATTCAAGAAACTCATCAACATCTCTATTCTCTTGAGTTTTTATTAAATCCATTGCTAAAAATATGCTCATTTTTTCATTAGCAAACCCTATTGCGGGATGAATTGTCGCAATAAAATTTAATTTATTTGTTTTGAAACCAATCTCCTCTTCCAGCTCTCTTTTTGCACATTCTTCTGGAGTCTCACCTTTATCTAATTTACCCGCAGGAAGCTCAATAAACTCCTCACCTACTGAATATCTAAATTGCCTAATCATTGCAATATCTCCATTAGGAAGAATAGGGATAACTACAACAGCTCCAGGATGGTTTATCCATTCTCGAGAGCTAGTTTTGCCATTTGGTAGGATGACATCATCTTTCCTAACATCCAAAAAGTCACCACTGTAAACAATCTTAGAATTAATTTTTTTTTCTTTTAAATCAGACATTTTTAAAATGATACCTAATTATCAAAACTTTTTAGAATTCGTCTTGCTTTTTTTAACCATTCCCAATCCGAAGCATAATTATCTACAGATGGGGTTCTTTCGATAACCATCTTTAATAAATCTACCGCTGCCTTTTTCTTTTTATCTTTATTTAAAGCCTGAGCAAGATAGACTACTTGAGCTATTTCAGCCTCACCAGTATCATAAGCACGTTGTAACCACATTATTGCATCTTTATTACTTGGCCAAGAAAGAATAAAGGGCACGTAAGGCGATTTGTAATGCACTGCTCCCAATAGAAAATACCCTGCTCCGTTTTCATAATTTGGATCTAATTCAATTATCTTTTTAGAGTGGAATCTCATTTGATCTGCTACTCCTTCCCTAGCAGCAGCAAGAATTCCATATTCCTCCGCCCAGCTACCAAGGTTGACTAAATACCAATAACGATACTCAACAGACTCAGGGAATTTTTCAACATATTCTTGCCCAAGGTTTTTACCTTTTTTTAAAAACTCTTTTTTCAGCTTCTTATCTTCAAGAACAAATTTTGATTTAAAATAGTAAGATTTTAGAAGGTATAAAGAGGCTTCATCTTTATCTTTATCATCATTTAATGCATTCTCAAAATAAGAGATGGCTTTAGCTATTGGCTCAGATTTTGCTTTATTTTCAACGCAATCTGAATGCCTTAAATTATATTGGACTACGCCTTTTTCAAGTTCAGATTGGCATAAGATAAAGGAAGATAAAAAAAAAAGACTAAAAAATAGCTTATTAAACATTTCTATTAAAAATATTCGATGTAAATAATTTTTATTTCACGCTTAAAATAATCTACTTTGTCTTCATCAAATAATAAATTATTAAAATTTAATTCTAGATGGAGATGCTCAACAAAAGTCCAACGAATAGCGGCATTTAGATATCCACCACGACTAATGGCTAATGTTTCCGTTGTCATATTATTTTCATTTAGAGCTGCATTATACTCCATTAAAACAGAAAATTCTGGATTTAATTCAATATCAAATCCAAAAAATAAATTTGGATCTTCATCCCCATCATCTGTTTCTGTAAAGTTATAACTCACACCACCATGCAAACCTAGATTACCTAACCCAGTCTTCCAGTTTTTACTTGCACTAAAGTATAAACCATATGCTTTCATATCATAACGATTCAGAGAATCACCCTGATTGAAATTGCCAAACCCTTGTGTATTTAAACCAAATGCTACTCCTGGAGAAGTAATAGACTCGTCAATGAGCATATATTTTAAGTTAGCTTCAGGTCTTGGATACCATCGAAGGCTATCATCTCCAATCAAATTTGGAGAACCATATGAAAGACCAAATTGAAACCTATCTGTAATACCTGCTCTTAGACCAAGAATCATACCTCCACCATCTTGTATCCGCATTCCCAAAGAAAAACTCCCTCTCATTAAAGTTGCTGCGGTTGGGACGGTAATCAAATCAGTTGGAGGTGGATAATTTTGCCCAGTTGGGTAGGTTTGCCCAAGTATTAGATTAAAAAATATAAGTAGTACTATGATAAATTGTTTCAATAGCTTTTCCTAAACTCAATTGCCTCAGGATAAATTACATCTCCCATACGCGAGGTCAAAGAACGTACATTGTTAAATGGTACTGTAAGTAAACCATCGTTATTAGATAACCTAAATTGAATACCGTTTTGATTAGTCCCTACGAAATCAACTTCTAATGATTGCCCAGACTTAAGGACTAATTGATCAAATACACTATGAGGAATAATCGGATTATTTGATGTTATAATCCTCTTTTCCTTGATTTCTTTTTGAATGATGTCGTATTCATCTAATATGTTCCCCGTCCTTGGTGGTGGAGTTCGATATAGCTGGTCAGCAGGCACCATATCTAATGCCACCTCTGAAACTAATTTATTATCTCTACCATATTCCCAGATCTGAGTAACATTAGACATTAAATCGAACTTGTAATTAAACTTTCGAATTATTTCGCCAGAAGGTAGTTTCCTCCATCTTTCTTCTGATAAGAAATTTAAATAATCGTAATCCAATTCAATCTTACCATATTTTAAACCATCTATTGTTTCAAAAATAATTTGCGTTACTTGTTCTCCCCTAGGAATAATAAAAGTTGAACGCTGATCAACAAGATTGACACTTTCTTTTTCTATAGAATTTGATTTTTGGAACTCAACACTCCATGGTTCATCATTGCTATATACAACTAATTCTAAAAATTTCCCTTCACTATTTACCTCACCTTTTTT
>Ga0208410_1000625_pt1 | contig 20060 bp, 14 predicted proteins | sample ETN02SmetaG_3_FD_185787 | JGI IMG/M metagenome (GOLD analysis project Ga0208410, IMG submission 185787) | Marine microbial and viral communities from oxygen minimum zone, Eastern Pacific Ocean - ETNP2014F10-02SV257 (SPAdes) (version 2) | ecosystem: Environmental > Aquatic > Marine > Oceanic ... | reverse complement strand
CAGAAGAAACTCCAGCTAATGAAACCTCTATTGGTAATAAAGAAAAAGGAGAAAATAGAGAATTAAATAAAAAGAAAAAAAAGTAAAAAGATAATTAACATTTATGATTCATTTTTTTGAATATAATTAAAGGATAAACTTTTTGTTTATCCTTTTTTTGATTTAATTTGTTTTTAAAATTTTTATGAATTACAGGTCAAGAAAAAAAGCATATATACTTTTAGCAGATGGAACAATTTTTTATGGCAAATCAATTGGCATAGAAGGCACTTCTTATGGTGAGATATGTTTCAATACGGGAATGACTGGTTATCAAGAAATATTTACTGACCCCTCATATTTCGGTCAAATAATGGTAACAACTAATGCTCATATAGGAAACTATGGTGTTTTAAATGATGAAGCTCAATCAGATATAATTGCTATTTCAGGTTTAATTTGTAAAAATTTTAGTTTTTCATATTCTAGAGTTAAGTCTAATAACTCTTTATTTGAGTATTTAAAAAAGAATAAAATATCTCCTAGATATCATATAAAATTTGATACAGGCATGACACGTCTTGGCTTTGATTTAAAAGATGCTGATAAGGTTTTTAATAAAATAAATGGAGAAATATCTTCTTATATTGAAGGAATTTATACACATTTTGCTACTGCAGATGAAGGTGATCTTTCTTACGCTGAAAGACAGTTGAAAAACTTTAATACTGTTATTAAAAAGGCTGATGAATTTGGATTGAGTTTTAAATACATACACTGCTCAAATAGTGGCGCTTTATTAAATATTGAAAAATCTTATTTTAATATGGTCAGAGTTGGAATGCTTCTTTATGGTGCCTTACCATCAAATGAAGTTGTTGATAGCATAGGAATTCAGCCTGTAATGAGCTTTTGTGGAAGTATTGTAAATGTTCGGCAAGTAAAGAAGGGTACGCATATTAGTTATGGAGGTGTCTACAAAACACTGACAGATTGTAACATTGCTGTAGTCCAAACTGGATTTGCAGATGGTTTTCCAAGACCTTGGCATGAAAAAGGATATGTTTGTTACAAAGGAAATAACTTTAAAATAGCAGGTAGAGTTTGTATGGATCAATTAATGGTTGATTTTGGAAATACTCTACCAGATTTAGGTGATGATGTATTGTTCTTTGGTGAAAACCAAATGGGGAAAATCCCAGTTGAGGTTATTGCAGATCAAATAGGTAGCACACCATATGTACTTCTTACAGCTATTGGGGGTAGGACAAAACATATTTATATTGATTAATTGGTTATGTTGAAAAAACTATACAATCAAAAAAGTAAAGATCTACTAATTAAAAGACTTGAGTCTGAAGAGTTCGAACGTATAACATGCTCGTTTTATAAATATTTTAAAATAGATGACCCAACAAGTTTCAGAGATGAAATATATTCCTTCTTTGATTCTTTAGAGATATTAGGGAGAATATATATAGCATCTGAAGGTATTAATGCCCAAATAAGTGTCCCTGAAAAAAATTGGGAATCATTTTTAAAAAAGATAAAATTTTTTGTTGATGTTCCAATCAAAACTGCAATTAAAGATGGCCTTTCTTTTTTAAAATTAGTAGTAAAAGTAAAAAAAGAGATAGTCGCTTATGGTATTCCGAAAAATCAATATGATATGAATATAGTAGGGAAGCATCTAAATACTGAAGATTTTAATAAAGCAATAGAACAGGATAATACCACTATCATTGATATGCGTAATATTTATGAAAGTGAAGTAGGCAAGTTTGATAATGCAGAAATACCTCGTGTAGATAAATCAAAAGATCTTTTGCCAGAGGTGCGGAAGATGTTAAAAGGCAAAGAGAATCATCAGGTATTACTTTATTGTACAGGGGGGATTCGATGTGAAAAAGCTAGTTCGTTTTTAATAAATGAAGGTATAAAAGATGTAAAACAACTACAAGGTGGAATAATTCAATATGCTCATGATATAAAAAGCAAAGGTATAAAATCTAAATTTATTGGAAAGAATTTTGTATTTGATGCTAGACTTGGAGAACGCATCACAAATGATATTATTTCTAATTGTCATCTATGTAATGAGCCATCTGATAATCATAAAGATTGTAAAAATGATGCTTGCCATATACTGTTTATACAATGTGAAAAATGCGATGCTGATCTTAACGGCTGCTGCTCTGTTAAATGTAAAGAAATAGCATCTTTACCTAAAGAAAAGCAAAAATTGATTAGAAAAAATCAAGATAATATTGATAGGCGAAGATATTTTAAAAGCCCAAAAGAATAATATTTACTAAAATGAACTTTCCTATTTTATATACATTTCGTCGATGCCCTTATGCTATGAGAGCTCGTATGGCATTATATCATGCAAAAATAAATTATGAGCATAGAGAAATATTATTGAAAAATAGGCCAAAGGATTTATATGAAATATCTCCAAAAGGTACTGTGCCAGTGCTTGATTTATTAAATGGTGAGGTGATTGATGAGAGTTTTGATATAATGAAATGGGCTATATCAAAAAATAGATCTGAAACATTATTTAATAGGGTTAAACAAGAGCAAATTGATATGATATCATTAAACGATAATCAATTTAAAAAATGGTTAGATAAGTATAAATATCATGTGAGGCATCCTGAGAATTCATTGGATTTTTATAGGAAAAATTGTGAAAAAATTTTAAATAAATATGAAAAAACTCTAAAAGATTCTAGATATATTATAGATAATGAAATTTCCTTAGCGGATTTTGCTATTTTACCATTTGTTCGTCAATTTGCAAATGTTGATATCAATTGGTTTGATAGTAATTACTTTCATCTATCGGCCTGGTTGAAAAAAATTATGGATTCTGATATTTTTAATCAGATTATGAAGAAGTTTGAGGTTTGGGATGAGAATGAAAGGGGAGAACTAATAATATTTGATAAGTAGTTTTTTAATTAATCCTCATCTGGGTTTCGTACCCAAGACCTTCTATCTTTAAAAGATTTTATTTTCATATCAGCCCAGTCATTTACAATATGTTTAATCCTATCTAGTTGTTCTGGATTATCTTTAATCGAATCATCTAAGGTCTTTAGCATTTCATTCCTTTGGTCATCTACATCATTTGCACTTCGATTATCATGCTCAGCTAATTCATTTTTTTCTTTTGCATATTTTGATTGACGAAGTTCAACTTCTTTAACTTGGCCTTGATTACTCCATGTTATTGCAAATCCAATAATAATTAGAGCGATTATTAGTATTATTCCACTATCCATTTTTAAGTCCCTATCATTATAGGTTGAATACCTAAGCCTACCCAGTAAAATATAATCATTACAATAATGATAACCAGTGCTGCTGGCCAAGCAAAAGTAGCCATTCTGATGAAATCTTTAGCATCGAGCAATCCAGCAGAATAAACTACGGAGCTAGCAGGTGTACCGATTACTAACCAGAATGCCATAGATGTAGCAATAGCCAGAGCAACGCCCACAATTATAGGATTTGTACCAGAACTTACTGCCATTTCAAGGACTACGGGCCCAATTACAGCAACAGTAGCACCAGCACTCATAAGGTTAGTCATTAAAGCACCAATTAGAGCGACAAGAATCGCAAGAGGTAGACCCTCTTGAATATTAAAAGTTGTTAATATGTTTATTAAGCTATCTGCTAACCACTTAGCTGCACCACTTGATTTAAATACAGCTCCTAGGCTAATTGCACCTGCATAAAGCACAATAACTCCCCAACTTATATTTTTTTCATAATCAGACCATGATGTAAGGCCTAATAACATAAAAAGAACTGTTCCGGTCATAGCAACACCTCCTAAGCCAAGCGGGAAGCCGAGTATAGGCGCGATTAAGTCTTTATCTGTTATCCATGCTATGATCATTAAAAGTGCGATTCCTGCAACCATCCATTGATCTCTAGTCATTTTACCATGCTTTTTCAAATCTTCTCTTAATGTATTAACTGCATCTGATAAATCATCAACCTCAGGTTTATATAAAAATGGAAGAAGAAATGCAAAAAATAAACCGAGGAATAAAGTATAAAATGAACCCATCATCATCCACTCCATAAAGCTTATCTCATATTCAGGTCCTAAATTTCCAAGAAAACCTATCATTATAGCATTCCGTGCACCACCTGTAGGACTCATTGGTGCGCCAACCATGCATCCTATAGCGATGGACATCATTAATAATTTTCCTAGCTGAGTAGCATCTCCAATCTTTTTACTTGTCAACGTATATAGCGCCATCGCAATAGGTAAAAACATAGGGGCTATTGATGCTTCACTGATGAAAGCTGAGGGGATTGCTGTTCCAACTAATATACCAAGAACAACATTCCTTACTTTTGTTCCAGCTAAGTTCATAACAAGCATACCAATGCGTTTATCAAGGCCATATTTGACCATAGTTGCTCCCATTGCCAAAGACCCAGCAATAAACCAAACTGCATCATGGGCATATGTAGCTACTACATTTTTTGGTTCTGTAATTCCAAAAAATAATTGAACGAGTCCAATAAATAATGCTACCGCAGGCATTGGGAGAGCTTCTGTAGCAAAAAAGACAGTACAGCAACCTAGTAAAGCAATTATTATTTTCATATTAAAAGCTTTATTAGCAATTTCATCTGGACTGAGATTACTAAACAGCTCTTGGGATTTTATTATCATTGATTCGGGAGTAGGCATAGCCCAAATCAAAACAAAAACGAGTAAACCAATTCCAAACCATTTGAAATCAGTTGTTTTATCGAAACCGCCTCCAGATTCTTTTTCATTTGACATATCTTAAAACTCGTTCAATATTTTCATTGATGCAAGAAAAAATTAATTTCATAAAATGAAATATATTATATTGAAATACTGCATTAACAAATTTTAGAATAACCAATGAATTCCATTTACATAATCATTTGTATTGTAACGTATTTTTTATTTCTCTATCTGATATCTTTTTTAACTGGTAAAAATGATGAAAATGAATCCTTTTTTTTAGGAAATAAATCTTCACCTTGGTATATAGTGGCATTTGGGATGATAGGAACATCACTCTCTGGTGTTACTTTTATATCTGTGCCAGGTTGGGTAGAATCAAGTCAATTCAGTTACATGCAAATGGTATTAGGGTATATGTTAGGGTATGCATTTATAGGTACAGTATTAATGCCTTTATATTATAAATTAAATCTCACATCCATTTATACATATTTGGAAGAACGGTTTGGAAGACTATCATACAAAACAGGCTCTATGTTTTTTATTATTTCAAGAACTATCGGAGCGTCTTTCCGTTTATATATTGTTGCGAGGGTATTGCATTTAAGTATTTTTGAAAACTGGGGTTCCCCTTTTTTTCTTACCGTACTTGTAACTATTTCCCTAATATGGCTTTATACTTTTCGTGGCGGAATAAAAACAATTATATGGACTGACACTCTACAGACATTTTTTATGTTATTAGCTTTAATAATTTCAGTTTATTTGATAGGTAAAGACCTTGGCTTGAATTATGCTAATATTATTCCTTTTATTAGTGAAAGTGAATATTCAAAAATATTTTTTTGGGAAGGTGATCAACATTTTTTCCGTAGATTTTTTACTGGGGCTTTTATAGCAATTGTGATGACCGGCCTTGATCAAGATATGATGCAAAAAAACCTTAGTTGTAAAAATATAAAGGAAGCTCAGAAGAATATGGTTTACTTTAGTATAAGTTTAATTTTTGTAAACCTAATGTTTTTGTGTCTAGGCGCACTTCTTTATTCAATAGCTGGTAAATATGATATCCAATATTTAAAACCAGATGATCTTTTTCCTGCTGTTGTTTTAAGCGAGACACTTGGATTTCCAATAATTATCATCTTTATTTTAGGATTAATTGCGGCAGCATACTCAAGTGCAGATTCTGCCTTAACATCATTGACGACCTCTTTTAGTATAGATATATTAAATATAAATATTAAAGATCGTGGTAGCATAATCACTCGTAAATATGTTCATCTAATTTTTTCTGTCATAATATTTTTGGTTATTATCCTTCTTGATATTATAAATGATCAAAGTATAATTAGCGCTATTTTTAGTGTTGCAGGATATACATATGGACCGCTGTTAGGATTATACTTTTTCGGATTATTTACATCATATAAAGTAAATGATAAATTAGTTCCATATCTTGCGATTTTTGCTCCAGTTCTTAGTTATTTAATTCAATTATACTTTCCAGTAGGATTTGAAATATTATTAGTAAATGCTTCAATAGTTTGTGCTGGTCTTTTTATTATTAAGAAGGATGATTTAGCATTAGAAGTATAGTAAAAATATCATTTTTATTTTTTCTTATAATTATTAATTATGAGTGTGTTAATGCTCAACCTAAAAAGTTTGAATATTCTAAAGTAGTTGATGTGCCAGATCTTTCATTTTTTGATCATATTTATACTGGATTAGATATTTTAGAACAAATGGACTTTAAATTTTTAAAAAATAAAAACGTAGGTCTTTTTTGTAATCATACTGCAGTTAATAGAAACAATACTCATTTATTAGATTTAATTGGAAAAAATAAAACAATTAATATAAAAGCAATATTTGAACCAGAGTTTGGCATCTGGGGAGTAGATGATAAAAGGGCAAAGCTGATTGGAAGTGAAAGAATAGATCCTGTTTCAGGCGCTAAAATATTTAATTTACTTAAAAGAAGTTTATATCCACCTGATTGGATTTTAAAGGAACTTGATCTAATTGTAATTGATATTCAGGATACAGGATCAAGATATTCAACATTTATAGCTTCAATCACCAAACTTTTTGAGTCAGCAAGTAAGCATAGAATCCCTGTGATTATACTAGATAGACCTAATCCAATTGGCGGTGTAAAAATTGAAGGGCCACTGCCGAGAACTAATTTTCAATCATTCGAGGCCTACCATCTTTTGCCAATAAGACATGGCATGACAATAGGGGAAATTCTGTTAATGGTAAATGAGATGGGGTGGGCAAAAGACCTCATGAGAGTAGAATTAAGTATAATTCCTATTGTTAATTGGGAAAGAAATCAATATCTAGATGAAACAGGTCTTCCTTGGAAAAAACCTGTTCCATATATTAATGATATTAATTCTCTGATAATGTTTTCAGGAATGGATCTATTGCGCGGAACAAATTTGAATGTCGGATTTGGGACGAAGTCTCCTTATCTAATCTTTGGATCACCTTGGTTAGCTTCAAGTTTTTTTAAAGAGAAGTTAGACATGTTGAATTTGCCTGGAGTTAGTTTTGAAGAAATTGAGTACAGGCCTAAAGGTTCAATGTATTACAATCGAGTAGCAAAATATAATGGTAGGTCTTGCAGCGGAATTAAAATTAATGTTATTGATAAAAACTTAGTAAAGCCTTTGGAGACTGCTACATCAATAATTACACTTATTGAAAGACTACATCCAAGAGAGTTTCAGTGGGCAGCACATGGATATATTGACAAGCTTTTTGGTTCTAATCAATTAAGATTGTTTGTAGCACAAAAAAAGCCACCATCATACTTGTCTCCGCAATACATGCATGATGAAATAGAGTTTAGTAAGTTTAGAAATAAATTTCTTTTATACTGATATTGAAAGTTTTTCAAATAGTTTTATTTTTTTCTCTTTCTTTTGGGCAAGTACTTCCAACAATTCCAGCAAATATTTTTCGAATAACAGTTCAAAATTATAATCGTTCTGAGGCCTTAGTTTTAAATAATCAACAATTTGGTATGCATGGCATTACCAGAGCTTATTTTGATAAAACAAAAAAAAATAATATCGGTTCTTTTATAAGTACAAATGATTTGTATCATATTGGTGCAAGCCCTTTAAATGAATTTGTTACTATAGAATCATTTCTTACCAATTTTAATAATAGTTACGGGACAAGTTTGCCTGTATTTAATGCTGGTTACATTGATACTTCAAGATTAGTGATTTCAAATGGAGTTCTATCTGAAACCAGAAAACAAGAAGAGATTGGACGAAAGATCAAGATAGATTATGGTATATCAAATGATGTAATGCTAAGCGTAGAAATACCTAATATAACGTCTCTTAAAGAAGATTATAAAAATTCTGCTAATATAGATCGTATTTATGGGGCAGATGATTTAATCGACTATCATATTAATGCAAAAACAAAAGTTGATTCCTTTTTTCAAACCAACTCTTTTATAACTTTGCCAACTGGAATTAGGGATACATTAGAAACAATTTATGACAACTTGTATAGTTTAAATGGTGATAATTCTGTCTTATGGGTATTACATGGTAAAGATGATCCATTTTCAAGAGGATTTATTGATCCTCGGTTCATGACTCCAAATTTTAGCGCAGGTGATACTGCAAATTTTGATAGTTTAAGTCATTTTTATTATCGAAAAAATCGTTCTTCATCTGGTGTCGGGGATATAACATTTGGTGTTACAGCACTCTTAAAGGGTACTCCTTCTTGGAAAAATATAAAATCAGGTGTTTTATATGGTAGGATTTTTGTTTCTATTCCATTTGGTTTTACCATTGAACCTTTTAGTTCAGTAGGTATTAAGCAATTATCTCAATTAAATATCGGTTCAGGAGTAAGCAGAATAAATATGGGTATTTTTGGAGAATATAATTGGAATAATAAAACAAATACTAGGGTATATGGCGCAATAAGTTCAGTAGCGAGCGCACCTGAACTATTATATACACCAGTCAATATTTTCTCAGGAGCACATTCAAACCCTGACTCTATTATTAGTAACATTGGTGAAACATATAAGTTTAAAGAAGGTAATTGGTTTAATAGTTTAATTGGTTATGATACTGAGTTAGTAAAAAATAAATTTTTAATAAAATTAGAGTCTTCCACTTCAATAAAATTAAGAGATCGTTATACATCTTTGGATGATGATTGGGATCGTTGGATGGAAAGTCATGATGGTTATGATTCTGAAATTAAAAAATGGGATTTTTGCATAGAAGCATGGTTTTTAAATTCAACCTCGCAAGAACGGATTGGTCCTTTTAATTTTGATATTGTATTAGGTTATAAAAAAACTATTAGTGCTAAAAATACTTTTGAAGGATATAAATTGTATTCCGGTATTACAACATACATTCAGGGATGGTAGTAATTGAATAAAAAAAAAGTATTTAGTTGGACATTATATGATTGGGCGAACTCTGCTTTTGCTACGACAGTAATGGCAGGGTTTTTCCCTATTTTTTTTGAAAAATATTGGTCTAATCCTGAGCTGGTTGATCAGAGTACTTTTTACCTTGGTGTAAGTAATTCAGTTGGTTCATTGATTGTTGCTATGATGGCACCATTCTTAGGCGCTATCTCTGATACTGGTTCGACAAAGAAAAAGTTTTTATTCACTTTTGCGTTCTTAGGAATACTAGCGACTTCATTATTATGGATTGTTGAGCAAGGAGATTGGCAACTTGCCGCTACTTTGTATGCTATAGGAGCAATTGGTTTTGCGAGTGCTAATGTTTTTTATGATTCACTATTGCCATCCGTAGCTAAAAAATCTGAATTTGATTTTGTTTCTTCCCTTGGTTATTCCATGGGATATCTTGGAGGAGGAGTATTGTTTGTTATAAATATTTTAATGTACCAAAACCCTCATTGGTTTGGAATACCTGATGCTACGACTGCTATTCGGTTATCTTTTGTATCAGTTGCGGTATGGTGGGCTATCTTTTCTGTTCCAATTTTTCTCTTTGTACCTGAACCAAAGAATAATGAAAATGTTGATTTCTTTAGAGCGGTAAGTCTTGGATGGACTCAATTAAAATCTACTTTTAAAGAAATTAGGAAAATGAGAGTTATTGGGTTATTTCTTTTTTCTTATTGGCTGTACATGGATGGGGTAGACACAATAATTCGTATGGCAGGTAAATTAGCTCTTTCAATGGGCTTTGAAGCTAGCGATATGTTACTTGTGTTAATCATTGTTCAGTTAATTGGTTTTCCTGCTGGTCTTATTTTTAATTGGTTCAGTTCTTTAATAACACCAAAAAAAGCTGTTCTGGTTGCGATCTTATTTTACACAATTGCAACTGGCTCAGCATATTTCATGACTTCAAAATTACATTTTTATATTTTAGCAGGTATTATTGGGTTATTCCAAGGAGGTATACAGGCTATTAGTAGGAGTCTTTTCGCTAGATTAGTTCCAAAAGGTAAGGAGGGCGAGTTTTTTGGATTTTATAATATGCTTGGAAAATTTTCTGCTGTTGTGGGACCAGTATTATTAGGGACTGTAACTCTTGTTACTGGGAATGCTCGAATGGGTTTATTTGCATTGGTTATATTATTCGTTGGAGGAGGCTTGTTATTGATTAGAGTTGACTTTGATGAAGGTGAAAGAATTGCTAAAAAATTCACTGCTTAAGTAATGGTTGATTTTTATTGCATAAAATTTTATTTGATAACTAACTTTAGTTGTGTAAGGCCCCGTCGGTGTGGCGTGCTCTTCAGAGAAAATCGTTTTTCTCAAGGGTGAGCTGACGGGGCTTTATTACATGCAAATATGAATCACAAATCAGATATAGTACGATATTCTCAATTGGTAATGCCTCAAGATGCTAATGTTGTAGGGACATTGTTTGGAGGTCAAATGATATCATGGATGGATATTGCAGTCAGTAAAGCATCGCATAGGATATTAAAAAATTCCCCAGCTGATGCAGCAGTGACCAGAGCGATAAATGCTACAGAGTTTAAAGAGCCAGTCTATGTTGGAGAATGGGTAAACTTTGAGGCAATAGTAACAAAATTAGGTAACACGTCAATAGAGGTGAATGTTAAGGCCTATGCTGAAGGTCGACATGATGAGAGAAGATTAGCTTGCGTTTCAGAGTTTACAATGGTCGCTGTCAAACAACAAAAAAACGGATCATATACAAAATGTATACATGGCCAAACTCTCAAAACTTGATTTAAGGGGTTATCTATAATGTCAAATGATAAGACTTTTTCACCTTCTGCAGCATGGACAAAAGAATCTCATATTAATTCTTTAGATCAGTATAAAAAGATCTATAAAGAATCTATTTCAAATCCTGATGAATTTTGGGCTTCTATTGCTGAGAGAGTTCACTGGTATAAAAAATGGGAAAAAGTAAGTGATGTTGATTACAAAAAAGCAAAAATTAATTGGTTTATTAATGGGAAATTAAATGTTAGTTATAATTGTTTAGATCGTCATGTAAATAATGGTAATGGGGATAAAACCGCAATAATATGGGAAGGGAACAACCCTTCTGAAGATAAGGAATACACTTATTCTGAATTACTGATTGAAGTCAAAAAATTTGCAAATGTTCTTAAATCATTAGGTGTAAAAAAAGGTGACCGTGTATGTTTATACATGCAAATGGTTCCTGAACTATCTATAGCAATGTTAGCTTGCTGTCGTATAGGTGCCGTTCATTCTGTTGTATTCGGAGCTTTTAGTGCTGACTCATTGCGTGATAGAATTAATGATTCCTCTTGCAAAATTTTGATAACTCAAGACACCGGTGTTCGAGGAAAAAAAGATAATATACCAATGAAAGAAAACGCAAACATAGCGCTTAGGGAAACTCCTTCAATTGATGCAGTGGTCGTTGTAAAAAGAACTGGTGTTGATGTAGAAATGCTTGAAGGGCGTGACGTTTGGTGGCATAAAGAGTGTGAAAAAGTGAATGAAGAGTGCGAACCTGAAGAGATGGATGCTGAGGACCCACTATTTATTTTGTATACTTCTGGTTCTACAGGAAAACCTAAAGGAGTTCTTCATACTTCTGGAGGTTATCTAGTGTATGCTTCTTATTCTCATGAGCTTATCTTTGATTATAAGGAAAAGGACATTTACTGGTGCACTGCTGACATTGGTTGGATAACAGGGCATTCTTATATCGTTTATGGTCCATTATCAAATGGAGCAACTACTATTATGTTTGAAGGTGTACCAAATTTTCCTGATTTTGGAAGGTTTTGGGATGTAGTAGATAAACACAAAGTAAATCAGTTCTATACTGCACCTACTGCTCTTAGAGCTTTAATGAAAGAGGGTAATCGTTGGGTAGAATCAAGAGACCTAAGTAGTCTAAGAATACTTGGTACTGTAGGTGAACCTATCAAAGAGCCTGAATGGAACTGGTACTATAGAGTTGTTGGCAAAGAAAACTGTCCAATTGTTGATACTTGGTGGCAGACTGAAACTGGGGGAATCCTTATTACTCCATTACCAGGAGTAACTCCAACAAAGCCAGGATCTGCAACACTTCCATTTTTTGGTATAGAGCCTGTTTTATTATCGGATGATGGTAAGGAAATTTCTGGAAATAGTGTACAAGGTTTATTGGCCTTAAAAACTTCTTGGCCTGGTCAAATGCGGACGATTTATGGAGATCAAAAACGATTTTTTGAAACTTACTTTTCTCAATTTGGTGGGTATTATTTTACTGGAGATGGCGCAAGGAGAGATGAAGATGGATATTATTGGATAACTGGTCGTGTAGATGACGTTCTTAATATATCAGGGCATAGAATCGGGACTGCTGAAGTTGAGGGAGCAATTGGAAAAGCGAAGGATGTTGCAGAGGCTGCAGTGGTTGGTTATGATCATGACATTAAAGGTCAAGGTATATATGCTTTTGTAACTCTAATGACTGGTGTTACTTCATCAGATAATCACTTATCTGGAATTATTGAGTCTGTAGTAAAAGAAATTGGTCCTCATGCAAAACCAGATAAGATTCAGTTTACACCAGCTCTTCCTAAAACTCGCTCTGGAAAAATAATGAGAAGAATTTTAAGGAAAATCGCTGAAAATGATCTAGATAATTTGGGAGATATTTCAACTCTAGCTGATCCCAGTGTAGTGGATAATCTTATTTCAGGCTCTCCTCAAGTCTAGCATTGACATTACGTATTCTAGATGTCAATAATTTGATTATCTGTTTCATTATATCTGCGTTGCTTTCCATTAATTCATAAAAAACATCTTGGTTAATTTTCAGTAATACCGAGTCTTCTTTTGCTATTGCATTTGCGGATCTTTCTTCATGATCGAGTAATGCCATCTCACCCAGAGATGCTCCTTTTTCTAAAGATGCAATTTCTTTATCTCCTTTAGTTATAGCGACTCTTCCTTTAATGACAATAAACATTGAGTCTCCAGAGTCACCCTCTTTAAAAACAGTTTGATCTTTCGCAAAGTTTCTTGCTTTAGAAATTTGGGAAACTTGAGATAATAATTCTCCTGGAATATTTTGAAAAAGATCCACTGTTTTTAATAAAATAGTTTTTTCTAAAATGGTAAACATAGTTTTCTCCGTTTGCTTTTGGAATTTTTCTAAAGGTATACTTTTGTTAAGGTCCTTATGTTTTATAAAAATTTCTGAAATAATTTGAGTAGCATTGATACTATCCCAGTTAATGTATGGCAAATCATCGTTTTCATTTTTCAAAAGATAATCTACACTGATTGCCGATTTCCATTGATTTGTAGATTCTGACCAAAGCTTTAACCATTTTTTTATCGGATTTTTCTTTTGTTCTTTTTTTATGCTTTTTTCTTTGTAATCAGATTCTGGATCAACAATTGGCATTAAAATCTTTCGTGTATTTTTATCAAACGTAGTGTCAAAAAATTCTAATATGTATGGAAGGTCTTCATCATTCCCAGCTATAATATTTTTTATATGTGAGTCTATTGGTGAATTAGGAAAACTTAGAGTAACTAGCTTCAAAACTATGTATAATATTTTTTCCATTTCGTTTGCTATTTGATCTACAATTAATGTGGCACTTGTAGTATTTGAAATAGATAGTTTGAAGCAGAATAATCTAAAATATTGATTTGCAAAATCATTAACCGTTTCAAAAAAATATTCATTAAAAGGAAAAGAATGAGATTGTCTTTTTGCTATTTTTAAAAGTGCATCGGCTGCTGCAATAGACATATCTAGATCGTTCTTATTTATTTGATTTTTAATTAGTTTAATTACTTCACCATTGCTGTATTCTGATAGGCAATAAAGTATTCCTTTTTTAAAGTTTTTGTTAATATCTCTATTTTGTAGTTCGGTTTTAAGATTACTTATTACAGTTTTTTCTTTAAAATTCTTTAGAACGCGTCTTGCATCTTGCGCGCATTTAACGTTTTCTAGGTTTGAGATAATTGCTTTCATATAAAAAGCATCTAATCTCTCTCCAGAAACATTTAAAGCTGATTTACTTATTTTTGTAGATGGATGGTGTAAAAGATTATTAAGTAAATCTCTGGTTAAAAGCTCACTTGAGTTTTTTAGATAATCCAGGGCTATAGCGGTACTGTCTTCATCTTTTACATCAAGAAATTCATCTAATCTCTTTCTTGCTAGTTTATTTTCTGGTTCTATGCGCAAAATAGCTACGGAAGAGGCAGCACTAATATGGGTATCTGAAGAGTTGATATTATTATATAACCTTTTCTTTTCTTCCCTAATGTTATCATCTGCAAGAAAGGTTATTCCTAAAGCACCTATCTCATTTTTTTGATTAGATAATTGAATTAACACCTTTTTATCAATAATACTTTTTCTATTAAACGCTAATAGCAATATTTGCTTTTGTAATATAGGATTATCAGTCAGAAGTAGTTTGTTCAGCGTTTGACGCCACTGGTCCATCTCTAAATCTTTTATAAGTTCTACCGCAAATAATTGTTGATTAATATCATCGCTTTCTAGAGTCTCATTAATCGTTTTAATGAAGTGATTATCTGTATGATCTATCTGAATCTCGCTAATATTTAAATGGCGATGGTTGATTGCTTTTTCAATAGATAAAATATATTTCTTTTTAATTCTGAAGTTGTTTGCTAGCCAAATTAGAATGATAAAAATTACGGGAGCACTAAGCAAATAAATTTGATCATCCTTGAGCAAATCCTGTGCAATTATGAAATAAATTGTTAATCCAACTATACCTTCAGCAATAGATTTTATTGATGAGTCGATAATTGGTTTTGCTTTCCTTGACTTTTCTTTTGGCACAGTAGTCCAAAGCATTTCATTGGATGCACTTTGAATAGAGAATTTGAATGACTGATCAAATAGTCTAGCTATGAAAATCCCTGATAAATTTGCTAATGTGAGAAATGATACAGATCCAATTATTAGGCCAAGGGGCATTATAATAAGCCCACCTAAAATACCAAACCTATGAAGAATGAACCCTGTTAGAAATAGTTGCATTAATAATGTTGTACCATTGAGGTACATATAATAATCTCCAAAAAAGGCTGCAAGTTGTTCAGGAGAAGAGTATGTATTGGCTGCAGTAATTTTAAATTGAAACTCGATTATTCTTGAACAAATAGCTGCTGCACATACCATAATTAAAATTGATTTTAAATATGGATCAAAAACAGTTTTTGATGAGTTGTTTTTTACTTTATCTCTAGAACTTTTTACTTTTTTTACTCTGAAAGAATTCAAAAGACTTGCAAAAATAGCCATAAGAGCAATCATTAATATTGTTGGTACCAATAATTCTTTTGCCCCATACTCTTTAACAAAAGGTCTCATGAAGTAGCCGGCGCTTATTCCTGCAACAGAACCACCAATGCCAATAATGCTGTAGAGTCTTTTTGCTTGGCGAGAATTAAATATCTCCCCAGCTAACAACCAAAACTGGAAGATTGTAATTGATATTATGACATCAATCCACGCATAAAAGATTGGAATTACAAATCCGTTTAAATTTGCACGAATAATAAATAGCGTAATACAAAAAAATATTGAAGAAAAGATTATCGTTTTTACAAGGTCAATATTTGCAGCAATACGATTATAAATTGTAATTACTATTACCATTAATCCTGCAACGAATGCAAACATCAGTGGTAATAATGATTTGTCAAATTGTGTTAGAAAAAATGTGTCTCTTGCGCTAGCACCAGTAATACTAGAGCCGACAATACAGAAGAACATCGCCATAAGAATTAATATCTGTGAGCGTTCTTCTTTTTTTATGTTTATGATTTTTATCATTATTTGATTAATGAAAAAGGTACAGTTTTTATTTTTTTATATAAAAACTTTAATATCATTTTCATGCTGCAATTGTATAGCAAAATTACATATAGTAATTTTTATATTAAAATTTTCAATAAATGAAGTAAAAAGGAATGTTAATGTCATATATCGATGAAGTAAAATCAGTAAAAATCTCATTAAAAGAAGTTAATAGCGATCTAATTTGTTTTGGAGTTTATAAAGATAAATCAATGACTCCATTAGGCAATGAAATAGATGAAAATCTAAAACAGGTCATAGATAGCGCTATCGAGGTAGGAGATATAAAAGGCAAAAATGGAGAGGTTAACTTTTTTTATGTTAATAATCATAGATATGCATTAATTGGCTTAGGGGAAAAAGAAAATATTGACTCAAACTCTATTCGCTTAGCAACCGGTTCTGCTATTAGAGCAGCTATTTCAAAAAAAGCAAAGACTGTCACGTTAGATTGTTTTTGTTCTGGATTAGATAGTTGCCAGGCTATGGGGGAAGGTGCAGTATTAGGCAGTTATCAATTCTTAGAATATAAAACCAATCATAAAAATCATTTTGAGATTAAAGAAGTATCGATTCTAGGATCTAATAAAGAACAGCTAGATAAAGGTGTCGCAATAGGTAAAGCGATTTGTTTTGCAAGAGATCTAGGAAACCATCCAGGGAATACTGCTACACCAACATTTTTAGCAAAGGCTGCTGAAGAAATTTCTAGTGTGGAAGAAATGACGCTCAAAGTTTATGATCGTGATGAATTTACTGAAATGGGCATGGGCGGCTTAGCTGGCGTTGCTCAAGGCACCGATGAGCCACCTAAGTTTATAGTTGTTGAATACAATAATGCAGGAAATGATAAGCCCAAAGTAATTGTTGGTAAGGGCCTTACTTTTGATTCAGGCGGAATATCTATAAAAGGTGCATCGAAAATGGATGAAATGAAATATGATATGTGTGGTTCGATAGTTGTTTTAGGTGTTTTGCATGCGTTATCTATCTTAAAACCTAAGATAAATGTCGTTGGAATTATTCCATCTACGGAAAATCTAAATGGTTCAAAAGCATATAAACCTGGTGACATATTAACTGCCTATAATGGAAAAACTATTGAAGTCTTAAATACAGATGCAGAAGGAAGATTAATTCTAGCTGATGGTCTTTCATATGCTTCCAAACATTATGATCCGGAGTATATCCTTGATTTTGCTACACTAACAGGCGCTATGGTTGTAACTCTTGGGCATATTGCGACTGGTGTTATGGGAACCGATGACTCTTTAATGAGTAAAGTTAAAGATTCTTCTGAAGTAACTGGTGAAAAAGTTTGGGAATTACCACTATGGCCAGAGTTTTGTAAGCAAATTAAAAGTGATATAGCAGATGTAAAAAATATGGGCTCAGCTGGGCAAGCAGGGTCAATTGCAGCTGGAGCATTTTTAAAGGAATTTGTAGGTGAGGATATTCCATGGGTTCACTTTGATATTGCAGGAACAGCATGGGGCTCTAAGCCAACAAGTATAGATCCCAAAGGAAGTGCAACTGGAGTTGGAATTAGACTAGTTCTAGATATGTTAGAAAATTAGTTTTTCAATATATAATGATTATTTCAAGCTCTTGATTTAAAAAATTTAGAAAAAATCTTCTTATATCCTTTTCCATGAAGATTAACTAAATTTCAAAATGTCGACAGCTATTCTCACAACCTCTGTTGAAAAAATTCAACCTTCGGCCATTATTAAACTTGATGGGCCTTTAAATGATTTCCATGCAAAGGAATTAATTGGGATTATTGAAGATTTGCTTCCTCAAAACTACGTGCATTTTATTATTAATTTTGATAAATGTATCGAAGTGAATAACTACGGTGTCTCCGTACTTATTAGTTTGATAAGTTCAATAAATGCGAAACAAGGAAAGCTCATTTTTACAAATGTCGATGCTCATTTAGAAAAAAAGTTAAAAATGATGGGCCTTGCTGCATACGCAGAATTTTACTCTGAAGATAAAGTTGCTCTAGAAAGCCTAATTGAAAAACTATAAAATAAAATAATAATGAATAAAATATATCGATTTCTCATTCTCACTATCTCCATTATCTCTATTACTGTTGCTAACCCTAAAAAAGGAAATTGGAAGCAGTTTGACTATACCAGTGGTATCTCAAGTAATTATATTTTTGATGTAGAGAAAGATTCTCAAAGTAGGGTCTGGGTGAGTACTCAAAATGGTATCACTCTTATTGATGGAAATAAAATCAAAAAATATGGACTTTCGCATGGCCTTCCACCTACAAACATTATCAAAGTAGTGAGTATTGAAAATGTTATTTATGCAGCCACTTCAAATAAGGGTATATATTATTTGGATGAAAGTGATATGTTCCAAAAAGCAGATTTTATCCAAGGTGATAAAGTTTATACGATGAATGCTGTTGGATCAAAGTTATTTATTTCTACAAAATTAGAAAATGTTCTTTATGATGGTCAAAAAGTATCATTTATGGGCAATGGTTTTCCAAATACAAAAATCAGAGATGTATTTATGGATCGTGACAAGGCGGTTTTTGTAGGCGACCAAGAAATAATTGTTAAAAAGGGTGATAAGTACGTAACTGAAAAAATTAAGTTTGATAAGAAAAAGGTGAAGATTAAAAACTTCTTCAGTTTTAATGGTGTTGATTATTTTGGAACTAATAAAGGTTTATGGAGCAGATCTAAAAGTGAAAGTCTAGCTTTACTGAGTAAGGTAGATGTTTTATCATTAGACCACAATAAATCCAATACATTGTTCGTAGGTACAAAGAAAGGATTATTCTTTCTTAAAAATGGAAAACTTTCAAGCTATAACCCGAATCAATTAAAGCCGAAAGCATTTAAAAAAACACCTGTAAATGACATAGCTTTCATTAATAATAATGAAATTTGGTATGCTACTTTTGGTAGTGGGTTGTTTTTACAGGATATTGGTACAATTCAAAATTTTGATCAAAAAGATGGTCTAAATTCTGGTGGAATGGTGTTTGATATGGTGAATTGGAAGGGTAAGACATACATAGCTACGAAGAACGGATTATTTGTTTTTGCTGATGGCGTTTTTTCTAAACATTTCAAAAAAGAACAAGGCCTTCCTTCTAATGTTATTCTTGACCTAGATACTTATAAGGGAATTGACTTTATTTGGCTTGCTACATCAAATGGTATTTCAAAGTTTGATGGTTCTAATTTTATTAATTATTCCAAGAACCTTGGTTTGCCAGCAAAATTAGTTACAGCGATACATGTAGATCGTAAAAATAGCAATGTTGTATGGACTGGTTCTGAAAAATCAGGTTTAACGCGCTTTGATGAAGATGGGTTTTTTAATTTTGCAACACAGGATGGCTTACCTTCGAACTCGATAAGAGATATTACTCAATCAAAAAATGGTGATTTAATTATAGCATGCTACAATGCAGGAGTTGTCAAATATAATGGCAAATCTTTCAAACTATTCAATAAAGGTCTAGCCGATAAAAGAGTAATCTTAGTTACGAATGGGCCAGAAGGTTCAATATGGGCAGGTACAGAGTCTGCCGGCATTGGCATATTAAAAAATAATGAATTTGAAATGGTTATTGATTCAGATGGTTTAGGACACAATGAAATTTTTTCACTTTATAATGATGGTAAAAGAATGTGGGCTGGTACATTTGGTGGAGGTGTGAGTTGTTTTAGCGATGGTTTGTGGTATACAATGAGTGAGGTTGATGGATTAAGTAGTAATAATGTTGGAGCTATTATTGCCTACGATGAGAAAATACTTTTAGGGGGTAATAGTGGTCTATCAATTTTTGAAGAGAGTTCATCTGAATTTAAATTGAAATTCGATACAATTTTAACTCCCAAAGCAGAAATACCTTATACATCATCAATGGGTACATTATCAGGTATAGTAAAAGATAGATTCTTTATGACTGCAAATGCTCTAATGTATAATCCTGC
>Ga0208410_1000622_pt1 | contig 20084 bp, 22 predicted proteins | sample ETN02SmetaG_3_FD_185787 | JGI IMG/M metagenome (GOLD analysis project Ga0208410, IMG submission 185787) | Marine microbial and viral communities from oxygen minimum zone, Eastern Pacific Ocean - ETNP2014F10-02SV257 (SPAdes) (version 2) | ecosystem: Environmental > Aquatic > Marine > Oceanic ... | reverse complement strand
CTAATTGTGGTTAGTTACAATCACCCAAGGACAAGAAAAAAACCAGATAGTGTCATGGAGCTATTTAGTGACTTCAGCTGGTTAAATGACTGGCCAAGATGGTTAGATGTGCCCTTCATGCACTGGATCAATACTAATTGGAAGATATTTATCAATGAGTATGGCCTTATTTTTGATGCAATTGGATATGGGCTTCTTAGGGGTTATACAGAACTAAAAGAAGTTGCTGTTCAAGCACCGTGGCCTGTAGTTATTGCTGCAGTAATCCTTATCACCTACTTTACAAGCGGAAGAAAATTAGGAACTACAGTTTTTGTAGGTTTTTGTACTTTTTTTATCGGATTTTTAAACCCTAGATTTTGGGATAAGGCCATTGAAACAACAACTATGGTTGTTCTAGGAATTTTTATATGTGTTGTGATTGGTATTCCGATTGGTATAGCAATGGCAAGAAATGAGAAAGTTAGAAATGCTATTCTGCCAATTCTAGATTTGATGCAGGTAATACCTGCTTTTTGTTATTTAATTCCTGGGATTATATTATTTGGTCTTGGTGCAATTCCAGCGATCATATCAATATTTATTTATGCCTGTCCTCCTCTCATAAGACTTACTGATCTGGGTATTAGATTAGTTGACAAAGAAGTTATTGAGGCAGCAGAATCTTTTGGTGCAAGTAGGCGACAGAAACTCTGGGGTGTTCAGATGCCATTAGCATTACCCAATATTATGCAGGGAATTAACCAATGCACCATGATGGCGCTGGCAATGGTTGTTATTGCATCAATGATTGGTACTAGGGGACTTGGAGATGAAGTTTTACTCGGATTACAGCAGTTAAATGTTGGCGCTGCAATTGAGGCTGGACTTGCAATTGTCTTGCTTGCAATTGTCCTGGATAGAATGACCCAAGCTTATGGGGAAAAGATACAACAAAGAAACCAACCTGTTAAAAAAATAAAGAAATCAGACTGATGGCAAAAATTGAAGTAAAAAATATTTACAAAATTTTTGGACCCAATCCAGAGCAAGTTCTACCTAAGGTTCAGGCTGGAAGTAACAAAGAAGAAATTTTAGAAGAAACTGGTCATACTGTAGGTCTTGATGATGTTTCAATATCGATTGAAGAAGGCGAAACTTTTGTTTGTATGGGTTTATCTGGATCTGGAAAATCCACCTTAATTAGGCATATCAACAGACTCATAGATCCTACTTCAGGAGAAGTATTTGTCGAAGGAACTGATGTATTGAAGTTAAATCAAATAGATCTCTTAGAGTTTAGAAAACAGACAATGAGCATGGTTTTCCAAAGATTTGGTCTTTTTCCTCATAAGACTGTAGTAGATAATGTGGCTTATGGACTTGAAATTCAAAAAATGGAACCAGAAAAGAGAAATAAGATTGCTATGGATCAAATTGATGCGGTAGGACTTTCTGGTTTTGAAGATCAGTATCCGAGCCAACTTTCAGGAGGGATGCAACAAAGAGTAGGGTTGGCAAGAGCATTAGCGACTAACCCACAAATTCTTCTTATGGACGAAGCCTTTAGTGCATTGGATCCATTAATTAGAAGCGATATGCAGTCTCAATTGCTAGAGCTACAGTCTCAATTGAAAAAGACAATAGTATTTATTACTCATGATTTAGATGAATCACTTAAGCTCGGAGATCATATTGGTATACTAAATGGTGGCAGACTTGTTCAAGTGGGTAAACCAGAAGATATACTTTTAAACCCTGCAGATGATTATGTTGCAAGCTTTGTTGGAGATGTAAATAGAGCAAGAGTGTTAAAAGCTAAATCTGTTATGGTTGAAAAAAATGATTCACATAATGGGATGCAAGTTGCACACAAAGCCAATGCTAATGATACTCTTGAGGATCTAATTCCAATTATCCTGGGAACAAGATCTTTAATTGAAGTTGTTGATGACTCTGGAAATTCAATGGGATATATATCAGACTCTGAAGCGTCAAAATTCCTAAGCAAAGATTAAATAGTTTATTATTTAAGGATTAATTTTATTTAGAAAGTTAAGTCTTCCTATTATTTCATCTCGGTCTATGTAGTAGCCTTGTAGATGTCTTTCTCCTGAGTTGGGGTCATATTCCTTTCGACCATGTAAAACTCTGCGATTATTAAAGCTGTATATATCTCCAGGCTCAAGTCGGAAATTAATTTCAAATCTTTCATCATGTAATAACTCAAGTAATTTTCGATAAGCCATATAAAATTTATCCATTTTATCTGGGGGACAATCCATTACTCCCATATAGGCAACACTAAACCTAATATCATTAAGGTCATTATTTCGATCCAGAGTAATCATCGGAGCATGCATAATTCTTATGGTATTTGTGGTGAAATCGCGATTAACAAATTTTACTGGAGTATCTAAAATTATATTGAAATAATCTTCAAAATTTTCTTTTAAATATAATGCAACTTTAAATCCATCAACGGCAATAGACTGACCGCCAGTAGCTTTATTTATTAGGCAGTGCAAAAACTGATATCCAGGTGCAATTTCATAGTAAGGTAGATCAATATGATTTCTCAAACCCTTTGCTGTATAGGCTGAGTTATTAGGATTAGGAATATCAATTACTTCAAAAGGAGTTTCAAAAAAAGTTTCTCTATGATGACTAATATTATTTATTATATCAAATCCAGAATTTTTTTCAGTTGGAGCATTCTTTACTAATGACAACCCAAAGTAATGCAATTGTTCGAGCCATTTTTTTAGTCCTTCATCTCCACTAACAATTTCTTCATATTCAATAGTAATCTTCTCAAATGAATTTTGCATTGAGTTGTCCCAAAAGGTGTATGGTGATTTATAGGGTTCATTATTTTTTAGAGTGTAGCAATTATGCCTTAACCACTCAGAATCATACTTGCTTATGTGGTCGCCCTCACTCCATTCAATCTCAAGCATTCCTTCATGATTGATTTCATAAGACTTTGGATGAATATTTTCTGTAACAGTTAGAAGGTTAAAAGTTCTCTCCCTAGCTGTTGGATGTACTTCAGAAGGACAATTATCTCTTAGCCAAAGAAAATTGTACTTGCTTTTCTTTCCATCATTCCAATCAACTAATAATGAGCTTCCATTTTTTGATACAGAAGAGATTTTAAAAGTTTCTTGCATACTATTTAAAATTATTAAATTCTTTTCCCCAGTTAGGAAATTTATTATTCTGATTCTTATTCAGAGTTTTCATAATTTCAATCAAAAAAATATCTCTTTGTTCTTCAAGGTCTTTAATGCTGAATTTATCAGCCTGTTTTTTTGTTCCAGTAATCATTAGTTTTTTAAGTTTAGGGGTTAGTGATGGAGCTTTGAGTTTTGTCCAAGGAAGTTTTAAAGCCGGTCCAAATTGTTCTAACATATGTTTCATTCCCATTTCACCTCCTGCCAGGTGAAAGGTTAAACAAACTCCCATAAATGACCATCTAAGTCCTGGGCCATAAACTATTGCATCATCAATCTCTTGTGTGGTTGCTATACCGTCTTTAATTATGTGAAGAGATTCTCTCCATAGAGCTTCTTGAAGTCTATCAGAAACATATCCTTCAATTTCTTTTTTTACCATTAATGGCTTCATCCCAACATTCTCGTAGAAGGTTTTAGCAAGTTTAAGGAATTTTGGTTTAGTTTTTTTTCCTCCAACTATCTCAACTAGTGGAAGAAGATAAACAGGGTTAAAAGGATGTCCTATTAAAACCCTTTCAGGATGTAGGCATTTTAATTGAATCTTTGAAGGCAATAATCCAGATGAGCTCGATGCTATTATAACATTTTTATTAACTAAAAGGTCAACCTTCTGAAGAATATTTTTTTTTATTTTTTCATTTTCTGGAGCATTTTCTTGGACAAAGGTTGTTTCTTCGAGTGCTTTTGAGAGTTCTGTATATATTTTTAAGTTTGATAAAGACGCCTTTTTATTTAATCCAACTTTTTTTAGACTTTTAAACGCAATTTTTACATTTATTTTAAGCTGATTAAGTGATTGTTTCTTGGGGTCATAAGCTTTTACAATATATCCATTAGCTAAGAATCTAGCTGCCCATCCAGCTCCAATTACACCTGTCCCTACAATTGATACAATTTTTTTCTTAGGCAATTTTTAGTCCAAGTTTCTTTCTTGTTTCTTTGACATTCATCACTCTAGCTCCAAGATTATTGATAATAGTTGCCGCTTTCTCCACTAAAGTACCATTTGATGCATAGACACCCTTTTCTAAATAAAGATTGTCCTCAAGCCCAACTCTAACATTGCCCCCAAGCAGTATTGCCTGAGCTACCATCGGCATTTGCATTGCACCAATTCCAAAAGCAGCCCAATTGCTTCCCTCAGGTAGCATTTCGACCATATTTTTCATTGATCCTGTGTTTGCTGGTGCACCATAGGGAATTCCTAAACAGATTTGGAATAAAGCTGGTGGATCTAATAACCCTTCATCATGCATTTGATTAGCAAACCACATATGTCCCGTATCAAATACTTCAAGTTCTGGTTTTACTCCTAATTCTTGAATTCTTTTTGCACCAATTCTAAGTTGTTCAGGAGTGCCAACATATATCATATTACCATCTCCAAAATTAAGCGTTCCACAATCTAAAGAACAAATGTCTGGTAGTAGCTCTTCTACATGACTTAATCTTTCAAGGGCGTTAACAAAATCGGTATTGGGGCCAAAATTCATAAGATCATCTTCAGGTCCAATTTCAATATCTCCACCCATTCCGCTTGTTAAATTTATAATAACATCTGTACCACTATCTTTAATTCGACTGACAACTTCTTTATAAAGCTCATTATCTCTTGAACCTTTTCCAGTTTCAGGATCTCTAACGTGCATATGGGCAATTGCAGCTCCCGCTGATGCCGCTTCAATAGCAGCAGAGGCAATTTGTTCAGGAGTTACTGGAATTGAGGGATGTTTTCCAACTGTATCACCAGCTCCTGTTACCGCACATGAAATAATCACATCTTTATTCATAAGATACTTTTGTATTTACCTTCTCAATATAAACTATTTACAATTCAAATGTAAATTAGTCTACAATTGACTTAAATAATGAACAATATTTATATTCAGATTGAAGATTAGCTATGAGTGATTTGTTGTGGAAACCAGACAAAAGTGCGTATTCTAATTCAGCGATTAAGAATTTCTCAGATATTATCAATAATAGGCATGGAATTAATTTCGATGAATATGAAGATTTATGGCAATGGAGCATAAAGGAACCACAAAAATTTTGGTCAGCACTAATACAATATTTAGACATTCATTGTTCTGGGCAAATTGATCCAGTAATTAATAAAGATGAATTGATATATGATCAGAAATTTTTTCCAAATTTAATCCTAAATTATGCTGAAAATATTATTCTTAATCTCAATTCTACTCCGATTATTTTTATTAATGAAAAAGGATTCAGGCAAGAAATTAGTAAAGAGGAAATTATTACAAAAGTTTCAAGACTATCTTCATATTTAAGATCAATTGGGATTAGAAAAGGGGATCGTGTTGTTGCAATTGCAGCAAACACACCTAATACTTTGATTTCATTTTTAGCAGTTAATACGATCGGCGCAATATGGTCTTCTTGTTCACCGGACTTTGGGGAAGCTGCAATATTAGACCGTTTTAATCAAATTGAACCAACGGTTTTATTATATTCTGATATGTATTTTTATGGAGGTAAGAAATTTAATATCAGAGATAAAGTTTCCAATGTAATCAACGAGATGAAGACTTTAAAGAAATCTTTGTGCATTAATTATCAAGATGAAAAAGAAGAAGATATTGGAAAAGATATAATAGACATTAATTCAATTTTTAATGATGAGAATTTATCTGAGGAATTAGTGTTTGAAACCTGCTCATTTAATGATCCTATGTATATTCTTTATTCTAGTGGAACCACTGGAAAGCCAAAATGTATAGTTCATAATATTGGTGGCCCTTTATTGCAGCATATGAAAGAGCATCAATTACATTGCAATTTGAAACCCCAAGAAAAAATGTTTTATTTTACTACTTGTGGTTGGATGATGTGGAACTGGCTTATTTCAGCATTGGCTTCAAAAGCGACAATCGTTCTTTACGATGGCTCTCCATTTTTTCCTGATAAAGAATCGATTATCAAAATGGTTGATAGAGAAAAAATAAACTTTTTAGGTGTTAGTGCAAAGTATTTGGATGCCCTTAGAAACGAACAATTCTCAGCTATAGATAAATTTAATCTTGATAGCTTAAAGTGTATTCTTTCAACTGGATCACCATTAATTAAAGAAAGCTTTGAATATGTTTATGAAAATTTAAAACAAGATGTTCATTTAGCATCTATAAGTGGAGGAACAGACATTGTTTCTTGTTTTGTATTAGGAAATCCAAACATGCCTGTATTTAGCGGCGAAATTCAATGTAGTAGCCTTGGAGTAAATGTAGATGTTTTTGATGAAAAAGGTAAAAGCACAAGAAATAAAGGAGAATTGGTCTGCAAATCTGCTATTCCTTCAATGCCAATAGGATTTTGGAATGATTATAAAAAGGAAAAATATATTTCTTCATATTTTTCTAGATTTAAAAATGTCTGGGCTCAAGGAGACTTTGCTAATTTTACTGATAATAATGGAATGGTTATTTATGGAAGATCCGATGCAACATTAAATCCTGGGGGCATTAGGATTGGGACAGCAGAAATATACAGAGCAGTTGAGACTCTAGATGAAGTTCTTGAATCTATTGCTGTTGCACAAAAATGGGATAACGATATTCGGATAGTTTTGTTTGTTAAGTTAAAACCTATGGAAAAGTTAACCAAAGAATTAAAAAAAACGATTAAGGATAGAATTAAAGCACATACATCAATAAGGCATGTACCAGCAAAAGTTATTAAGATTATGGATATCCCTAAAACAAAAAGCGGGAAAATAGTGGAGCTTTCTGTAAGAGATATAGTTAATGGTGAGAGGCCAAAAAATATAGAAGCATTGGAAAATCCTGAATGCTTAAATGAGTACGAAAATATTGAAGAATTAAAAAAATAGACATATATTTTTTAAATGAATTTAGATTATGACTCTAAAGAGCTAAGGATTACAATTGATAGTGAGATCTTTAGATTACATCCATTATGGATTAGAGAAAGATCCATAGAAGAAGATGCTGTAGATCAAAGTTCAATGCAAAGGCTTTATGACCCTGAAAAAATTTCAGTAAATCTTGAAATTAAAGATGCTAAGGAAATTGATAAAGATAAAATATTGATTAAATTTTCAGATAATCATGAGGCAAAGTATTGTCTAAATAATTTAATAAAAGAAATAAAGAGATCAAAAGGACTGCCAAAAAAAGTTTTTTGGAATAAAGATAATGTAATTTTTCAAAAGTTTGATTTCAGTTACAAAGATGATGAAAAAAAACAACTTTATAATATCCTAGATTTTTACCACAAATATGGCTTTGTGCTTGTAAGTGGACTCAAAGCAGTAGAAGGTGAAATTATAAATTTTGCAGAGAAAATTGGCTACATTAGAGAAACCAATTTTGGAAAACTTTTCAATGTTGTTTCACAAAAACAACCTAATGACCTAGCTTACACTTCGATTGAATTAGAATCTCATACCGATAATCCATATAGAAAACCAGTGCCATCAATTCAATTTTTGTTTTGTATTGAGAATAGTTGTGAAGGAGGCGACTCCACACTTGTTGATGGCTTTAAAGTGGTTGAAGATTTAAAAAAAGAAAACCCTGACGCTTATAATATTCTTTCTAAAACTCTTATTAATTTTAAATTCAAAGATAAAGATTCAATTCTAGAAAAAACAGGAAAAATAATAAAGTTAAGTGAAAGAGGTGAATTAAAGCAGATTAAATATAGTAATAGACTTGATTTTGTATTTTATCAAGATCCTGAGAAGTTAGAGGAATTCTATGCAGCTAAAAGAATTATGCATGAAATGATAAATTCTGAAAAATACATTTTAAAATTTCATTTGCAGCCCGGTGACTTACTTATAATGAATAATTATCGAACACTTCATGGACGAACAAGCTATAATACTGCTGAGGGGAATAGATGGTTACAAGGCTTATATATAGATCATGATTCCGCAGAAAGTAAGTATAAGATTTTATCGGAGGCCATTTAATTGAGCAAAGTACAATTTACTCAGATGAAGCATGGATCAAAAGAAGACTACGAGCTTTTATCTAAGTTTGAGAAAGAATTTGCTGAGAAACTTCCTGATAGAATATTAGAAGCACTAAGAAATCTTGGTGAATCAATGGATGGATATCAAGTATCCAGATTGGAACACTCTCTTCAATCAGCAACTAGGGCTGAAAGAGATGGGGCAGATGAAGAAATGATAGTTGCAACTCTATTACATGATATCGGTGACAACCTTGCACCGTTCAATCATAGTCAATTGGTTGCATCTGTACTTCGACCTTACGTTTCAGAAAAAGTTTACTGGATTATGCTGCACCATGGATTATTTCAAGAATACTATTATGCTCATCATGTTGGTCGAGATCGAAATGCCAGAGATCAATTTAAAGACCATCAATACTATCAAGATGCGGTTGATTTTTGCGAGAAATGGGATCAGAAATCTTTTGATCCAGAATATGATTCATTTTCATTGGACCATTTTGAACCTATGGTTAGAAACATATTCTCTAGGGAGCCAAAATACTAAGCTATTTTCCTAACTATTACATTACCTATAGAATATCCTGCTCCGAATGAGCAGATAATAGCAAGATCATCTTTATTTAGGGATTGGTTGTGTTTATGAAAAGCAATGATTGATCCTGCTGAGCTAGTATTCGCATATTCATCTAGTACTACAGGGGCAAGATCTCTTTCAGCCTCATGGCCTAAAACATATTTAGATATAAGCTTATTCATATTCTCATTGGCTTGATGTAGATACATGCCTTTAATGTTATCAATTGGAATTTCACATTCTTCAAGATGTTCCTTGATCAGACTAGAAACTTTTGGAACAACTTCTTTAAAAACTTTTCTACCATTTTGGTGAAAGAGCTTATCAGATTTGCCAACTCCCTCTGGAGAGGAGGTATTCAAAAAACCGTAATTATTTCTAATATTATTTGAGAATTCTGTAAGTAATTTAGTTCCAATTATTTCATAACTGTTATTTTTTTTGTTACCATCTTCTATTCTTTCTAATACTACTGCGGTAGCCACATCGCCAAATATAAAATGACAATCACGATCCCTGAAGTTTAGATGTCCACTACATATTTCAGGATTGATCATTAAAGCTGATTTCATGGAACCACTTTTAATCATGTCATAGATTGTTTGAATTCCAAAAGTTGCTGATGAACATGCAACATTCATATCAAAAGCAAACCCTTTAATTCCAAGAGCATTCTGGATTTCTATAGCAATGGCGGGATAAGGTCTTTCAAGATTAGAGCAAGCAACTATAACGGCACCCAAATCAGCTATATTTATACCTGAATTTTCTATAGCCTCCTTTGCTGCCGCTACTCCCATCTCAGCTAAATTAGATAGTTCTTCTTCGTTGCGCTCTCTTAATTTAGGACGCATAAACGATGTATCAAGTATACCCGATTTATTTTGAACAAATCTTGATTTTACACCCGATGCTTTCTCTATGAATTCAACGCTGGATTTTTCAAGTGGTTGAATTGATTCATTTTTAATTTCTTTTTGATGCTTAGCATTATGTTCATCTACAAACTTATTATAAGAATCTACTAATTCTGAATTCGATATCGATTCTGCTGGAGTAAAAAGACCTGTTCCTGATATTTGAACTCTATGCATAACTGTATTATAGCCCCAAATGATGCTTTGTTTGTAGTTAACTTTTTTTTCTGAATATTACAAAGAAACTGACCCCGTAGGATGTGAGGTCAGTTTAGTCAATTTAAATTCCAGGTATATATGGAACTCCATCACCTTTTAATGTTTCATTAATACCTTGCAATGTTGTGCAAGCCGTTATCATGAAACTAAAGGCTAGAACTGTAAGAGTAACTCGCATGTTCATTCTCCTGATTAAATAAGTATAAACAACTATATTTAATTCATAGTGAAATACAATTAATATCTAATAAATATGTCTTTCTATGTGTATATAATTGGGTCCAATCAGCCTAGAAAAAGAACGTATGTAGGCTGGACTACAGATATCAGTAAGAGACTAAAGGCGCATAATGCTTCTAAGGGGGCAAAATTTACTAGGGGGTCTCAGTGGATACTATTACATAAAGAGAAATTAAAAACTAAGTCAGATGCTATGAAAAGAGAAATAGAACTAAAGAAAGATAAAAATTTTCGGTCACATTTGCGTCAGAATATTTTATGAGATCCCATATTCGCTCCTACCTTTTTTTCTTAGGCCGTAAGGTCCAGCAATGTAAAGTGTAATAGGTTTAATTCCGGCCTCAAGGTCGACCCGATGTAAATTATCTGCGCTTCTAAATCCAATATAAAATCTACCTCTCCAAGTTCTTTTATGATTAGAATCTGTTTCCCAATAACCACCTTTTAATATTACTGTTATATAAGGAAAGGGATGATTGTGGAGACCTACTCCATGATCATCATCAAGAATGTGGTGAATTAAAATATTAAAAGGAAACCATCGAGGTCTTTTTCTGAAAAGTAAATAATACCGAGCTGTCCATGGTTTAGTTAAAAAATATTCTGGATGCGAGGGGCCTCTGTCCATCACAATTTTTTTTCTTCCTAATTTATCTAGTATCTTAAGTAAAAGCATGCTACCTGAAATAATAATATAGATGCGTCCGTAGCTCAACTGGATAGAGCATCAGACTTCGGATCTGAGGGTTGAGGGTTCGAATCCTTCCGGGCGCACCAAGAAAAGAATTGATATGAAAGTTATTAAGCCATTTGGACCATCAATAGGGAAAACTAAACTTACAAATTTAGTTGTTAGTAAGTTAAATAAGTTTTCGGATGAAGTTGTCAAAAATAAAATATTAGCAAAGAAATATGATTACGATCATCACTTAATTGGAAGCATGAAGCAGCAGTTTAGAATTCCTACAAGGGTTCTCAAATCTGGTCTTGAAAGTGCAATAAAGAAATCAATCAAAGATTACTATAAAAAAACCCTTGATATAAAAGTTAAAAAAATAAGATTAGAAAGAGCCTGGATTGTTAGTCAATATGCTGGGGATTTTAATCCACCACATTTACATCGAGGGAATATAAGTGGAGTAGGGTATCTAAAGATTCCAAGCTCAATTAGAAATAATAAGGAAAAAGATCTAGCTGGTTTAATTTCTTTTTTTGACGGAAGGGTATCTTTGCCTAGAAATAGTCCTCCATTGGTTAAGCATCGTCAAACTTTTAAACCGCGAGTAGGCGATTTTTATGTTTTTCCTTCATTCTTGATGCATGATGTTCACCCATTTAGGGGAGAAGGTGAGAGAAGGTGCTTTTCTTTCAATGCTTTTGTTGATGCTTAGTTAATATTGTAGTTATTAGCATTTTTTAAAATACTCGAAGCCTGATCAACCATATTATCTACAATTGTTTTTGAAGGAAGAATATCATTAATTCCTCCAATACCTTGGCCACTAGGCATACAATCTTCCTTTACATCGATACCTTTAATTTTTCCTCCTATAGTTCCAAATACATTGTCCTGCATTGTTTGCATAAATTGCATAGGAAATTTTTTAATTTGATCAGGATTATCTTCAAATCTTTGTATACGATCGTTTTGAATACATCGACAAGGCTTTCCAGTATATGAGCGAGTAACTATTGTATCTTCAATGCCAGATTGAAGCATGTAATCTTTAGCAGCTTGATGTGCATGAGCTTCGTCAGACATTATAAATCTTGTACCGACCCAAACTCCTACTGCGCCAAATGCAAGTGCGGCTGCAAGTCCTCTTCCATCTATAATTGATCCAGCGGCGACTACAGGTATCTTAACAGCATCAACAACTTGTGGGATTAAAGCCATAGCACCTATTTTTCCAGTATGGCCACCACCTTCTGTTCCTTGTGCAACTACGATGTCACACCCGGCTTGTTCAGCTTTAATAGCATGGTTGACTGTTCCACACATACTAATAACAAGTAGTCCTGCTTTATGGAGTTTATCAATGATAGGGAAAGGAACTCCTAAACCAGCAATAAATGAAGATGCGCCACTTTCTATTATTGCATCAACCCCTTTTTCAAGTTGATCAGGAACAGGAGATAATAGATCAATTCCAAAAGGTTTATCAGTTAGTTCCCTTACTTTTTTTGCCTCACTCTTTATTTCTTCAATAGTCATATTAGCTGCGCCTAAAGTTCCATAGCCGCCTGCATTACATACTGCAGCACAGACATCGCTGTAAGCTACTCCAGCCATACCAGCTAGCATTATTGGATGCTCTATTTCTAATAAATCATTTAATTTTGTGTGAATAGCCATGAGACCTAATTACCTTTCTTATTATTTTTTTATTTATTTGACCTGATCTAATAATTTTAACTTCTTTCTCTGATGTTTCAAGCAGAGTTGATTCCTTAAAACTCATTTTTTCATTAGTTGAAATTGCTATATTTATATTTTTATTTTCTAGGATACTTAAACGATCAATCTTTCTAGGATTCTTTTCCCTATGGAGATTAGCGCTTGTAGTAGCTAGCGGTTTTTTAATTTTATTAAGAAGAGTGAGAACAACTTTATTTTTAGGAATTCTTATGCCTATTTTTGATAAGCGTTTATCGCCATTGTAGATTATACTTTTCTTCTTTTTTAGAATTAGTGTAAGTGGTCCTGGCCAGAGCTCATTAGCCAGCGTACTATCTAATGGTGAGAACTTAGCAATTTTATTGGCATCCTTAATTGATTTAACGAATATTATTAAAGGCATAGATTTTGGTCTTTTTTTAATCTTAAAAACCTTTTCAACAGCTTTTTTGTTCCCAGCTAATGCAGCTATTCCGTAAACTGTGTCAGTAGGAAGAATAATTGTGGAACCATTCAGTAGACTTCTGGATGCTAATTGAATAGAATTTTTTGAATATTTTTTAATTTTAGACTTCATATTCTATGATTCAAACTACGGTTTATTACGATGAATGCTTTCAAGATCATGTATCTACACTTGATTACCCTGAATGTTCAGACCGAGTTAAAAATATCATTGATCTTATAAATAAAGAAGACTTTAAGAACATATCAATAGTTAAGCCTAATGAAGTAGAAAAATCATTAATTTATAGCGCTCATTCTAAAGATTTTGTTGAAGAAACTTTAGCTCGATTTCCTTCAAATAATGAAATTGTTTTTTTGGATCAAGAAACACCTGTCTCGAGTGGATCATTGCAAGCAACAATGCGAGCAGCCGGAGCGGGGATTGATGCTGCAAACGGTATAATGAATAAAGAATCAGCAAATGCTTTTTGTATTGTTAGACCTCCAGGTCATCATGCTTGCTTTGATCGCTCAATGGGATTTTGTGTTTTTAACAATGTAGCAATTGCCGCACATTATTTAATTAATACTTATGATTTTTCAAATATAGCAATTATCGATTTTGACGTTCATCATGGCAATGGAACACAAGATATATTTTATGAGAATTCAAAAGTTCATTATTATTCTACTCACCAATATCCGCTATATCCTGGCACAGGAGATGTAAATGAGGTAGGAGTTGGAAATATAGTAAATGCTCCTTTAGCTGCAGGCACAGATTCAGTTAGTTACCAAAAGATTTTTGATGAAAGGATTATGCAGAATCTTGATAAACAAAAACCTGATTTTGTGATTATTTCTGCTGGATTTGATGCTCATCAAAAAGATCCATTAGCAAGTATTAATCTTGTTGAAAAAGACTTTCAAGTCGTTACTCAGAAACTTAAGTTAATTGCAAATAAATATTCTGATGGCAGAATTATATCTATGCTAGAAGGCGGTTATGATATAAAAGCATTGGAACAATCAATGTTAACTCATTTAAGTGAGTTACAACTTAAAGAATGACAAAAATTCCTGAAGACATTAGCAAACTATCTTTTGAAAAGGCTTTAGCCGAGTTAGAAGAAATAGTTGATAATTTAGAAAGTGGATCTGTTGATCTAGAAAAATCAATAGAAAACTATACAAGAGGGTCTTTGCTTAGGCTTCATTGTCAAAGCAAACTTGACGAAGCCGTATTGAAGTTAGAAGAGATAAAAGTTTCATCCGATGGCAAGGTTTCAAAAAAGAAGGCCAATGATACATAGTAAAACCACTAAAGACTTAAATGGTTTTACAAAAAAATTTAATACTTTTCTCAAAAAGAAATTAGATAAAGAACGAGATTTATTAAACAGCTCAATTAATTATTCAATATTCTCAGGCGGCAAGAGGTTTCGTCCATACCTAATCATATTATTTGGTAAAGAGTATAATCTTCCTACCAGTGTTAATATGAATTTAGCTGCAGCAGTAGAAATGATGCATAATTATTCACTTGTTCATGATGACCTGCCTGCTATGGATAATGATCAGTATCGAAGAGGAAAGAAGACAACTCACTATAAGTATAATGAGTTTATTGCAATTCTCGCGGGTTGTGGGTTGTTAACTAAGACTTATGCAAGCTTATCGAACAGGAATTTTAAATTATCAGACAAAACAAAAATACAATTAATAGAACATTTAACGAAGATTTCTGGTGAAAAAGGATTGCTTAAAGGTCAATATCTTGATCTTAGTATAAAAAACAAAACTACTAATAAAAGACTTGAAATTAATAAGTTGAAGACAGGAAAGTTAATGTCTTACTGTTGTTCGGCTGTAGGAATTGCGTCTAAAAAGAATAGAAATACAATCAATAGCTTATCCAAAATTGGTTTATATATAGGTGAAATTTTTCAGATCAATGATGATTTTGAAGATTATCCAAGGATGAAGAAGAATGAGAAATCAATTTTAAAAGCTTATAAATTAAAGCTCTATAGGAAGGTTATTAATGAGCTAAAGATTCTTAAGATTAAGAGTAGAAAAATATATTTATTACTTGATTTTTTGATGGACTTAAAAGTCTAGCCACATTGAGCTTTATTACGCATTATTTGGTCAGCAAGTACACATGCCATCATAGCTTCAGCAATTGGAACTGCTCTTAAACCTACGCAAGGATCGTGCCTACCTTTTGTAGAGATTGTCGTATTCTTAAGTTTATTATTAATTGTCTTTTGTGATTTTAATATAGAAGAAGTTGGTTTTACTGTGATACTTACATCTATATCTTGACCACTTGAGATTCCGCCAAGTATCCCACCTGAATTATTTGAAGAGAAGGTTATTTTCTTTTTCTTGTCTATTCTTAGTTCATCAGAGTTTTGATCACCTGTTAATTCTATAGAGCCGTTACCCGATCCTATTTCTACTCCTTTAACTGCATTGATGCTCATCATAGCTGCTGCCAGCTCAGCGTCCAATTTTCCATAAACTGGCTCACCTAACCCTGCAGGTACATTTTTTGCATTAACAATAATTTTTGCTCCAAGAGAAGACCCTTTTTTTCGTGTTGTAGTCAGATACTCTTCCCAAACTTGTACAATTTTCTTATCGGGAGAAAAGAAGTTATTTTTCCGAACTTCTTTCCAATTAAAATTTCTTGGATTTATTGCAAGTTTGCCAACCTGCATCACAGCTCCCTGAATAGTAATATCTTTTTTCAATATATGGTTAATAACTTTTCTGGCAACAGCGCCTGCAGCAACTCTACTGGCAGTTTCTCTTGCAGAAGAACGTCCACCACCTCTATAATCTCTGATGCCATATTTAAGAAAATAAGTTAAATCAGCGTGTCCAGGTCTAAATTTATTTTTGATATCAGAATAATCTTTAGACTTTTGGTCTTTGTTCCAGATAATTAACATTATTGGCGTACCAGTGGTTTTGCCCTCAAAAACACCAGAAAGTATTGTTACCTTATCATCTTCTTTCCTTTGGGTGACAAATTTTGATGATCCTGGCTTTCTTTCGTTAAGATATTTTTGTATATCCTTCTCAGATAGAGGAATTCTTGGTGGGCATCCATCAATTATACAACCAATTGCAGCTCCATGCGATTCCCCCCATGATGTAAATCTGAATAGTTTTCCGAATGTATTTAAAGACATTACTTTTCTCTGATTAATAAATGATCAACTAATGCTTCAAGATACACCTTATCTGCATTTCCATCAAATTTTAAAATATTCTTTTTTGATTTTTTAAGGAATTTTGACATAAATTTTAATGACTTTTTATGTGTATTTGTTTTTTCCATTATCTTTAGAGTGCGTACAAGATCACTTTTTGATCTAGTTTTCTTTTTAAATAAGCTCTTTAAAATTTTTTTGTCACCATTACTTGAATTAGTATAACAATGAATCATAGGGTAGGTGATCTTTCCTTCATAGAAGTCTTTTCCTATTGTTTTTCCCATAGATCTAGTATTACCAAAATAATCTAGAATATCGTCAGATAGTTGAAATGCCATTCCAAAATTAAATCCAAAATCATTAAATATTTTTTGGACTGATTTTTTTTGATTAGTTAGAATGGTGGGCAAGAAACAAGAAATTCTAAATAACTCTGCAGTCTTAGCATTTATAATTTCAAGATATTTTTTTTCACTTAAGTGAATGTTTAGAGAATTATTAACATCTTGTATTTGACCTCTAGCTAAAATTAAGGATGTCTCTGAGAGAATCTCAAGTAGTTTGAGAGATCTATTTTTAACCATCAGTTTAAAAGCTTTACTTAAGAGATAATCTCCAACAAGGACACTAACTTTATTTCCCCATATTTGGTTTGCACTTGCCTTCCCTCTTCTGATTTTTCCTCCATCAATAACATCATCGTGAAGTAGTGTTGCATTGTGAATAAACTCTATACAAACAGCCAGATTAATGTGGGAATTTCCTCTATATTTGAGCATTCTTGAAATGAGAAGAGTAAGAAGGGGTCTTAATTTCTTTCCTTTAGCGTTAATTAAATGCCCTGCTGTTATAGTAATTAGGCCTTCTTGATCTTTAATATTTTTTTTAATTTCAGCTTCTACTTGATTTAGAGATCTTCTTAGTTTCTTAGCTAAAATTTGAACAGGAGCATTATTAATGCTTTTTTTATCTTTTTGTTTCATATTGCAACTTACTTATAATATAGTTTCATAGAATAGAAAGTTATTGGTTTCTTTGTACTTATTATCTGAATAAATGAATATTTTTAGCTCAAAAATTGGCATAAATGTTGTTAGCTTAAGAGGCATTATTGGAGATCTGGGTAAATTCCAAAAAGGTTTAACAATGGAGAATTGCTCTAGTTTACTTGAAAGAGCATTTTCTTTTAAGAAACCAAAAATTGTTGTCATTAATATAAACTCGCCAGGAGGCTCTCCGGTACAGTCAGAATTGATTTATAACAAAATAAGAGAGCTAGCAGAAAAAAATAAAGTAAAAGTTATTACTGTTGCAGAAGATGTCGCTGCATCAGGTGGATATATGTTGATGTGCGCTGGAGATTATTTAGTTGCAAATAAAAGTTCAATTGTTGGGTCTATAGGTGTTATCAGTGCCTCATTTGGATTTAAAAAACTTATAGATAAGATCGGAATAAAGAGAAGAGTGTTTACTAAAGGTGATAGAAAATCATTCCTAGATCCTTTTGAGGAAGTTTCTAAAAAAGATATAACTAAATTAATAAAGGTTCAGGATAGTATTTTTGAAAATTTCAAAGGATTGGTTATCAAAAATCGTAAAAAGAAAATTAAACCTTCGCAAGTTTTTAATGGAGAATTCTGGACAGGAGAGCAAGCAAAGAATCTTGGATTAGTTGATTCAAATGAAGAATTAAGTGCTTATCTATCTAAAACTTACGGTAAGAACCTTAGAATTAGAAAAATTGAAGGCAAAAAGTCTTTTGTTAAAAATTTATTGAGTTCTAATTCTCAATCTAGCGACTTAATCGATCATCTTTTAGAGAGATTAAACGAGAGTTCTTATTGGAGTAGATATGGTCTCTAAGACAATGGATGATCTTGTTTCTCTTTGTAAAAGAAGAGGATTCATATTTCAATCAAATGAAATTTATGGTGGCTTGCAAGGCCTTTATGACTATGGACCTCTTGGAGTTGAACTTAAAAATAATCTTAAACAGGCGTGGTGGAAATCAATTATATACGAACGAGACGATGTAGAAGGATTAGATGCATCTATCTTAACTGGTAAGGAAGTTTTAAAACATTCTGGTCATGAAGATACATTTTCTGATCCTCTCGTTGATTGCAAAAAATGTAAGAATAGATTCAGAGCTGATCAATTAGACAATGATAGCTGTCCTGAATGTGGTTCAAAGGAACTAACTGAACCTAGACCATTTAATTTGATGTTTAAAACATCTGTTGGTCCAGTAGATGACGGAAGTAACTATGCATATTTACGTCCAGAAACAGCTCAGCAAATTTTTACAAACTTTAAAAATGTTTTAGATTCAACCAATAAATCAATTCCTTTTGGCGTTGCCCAGATAGGTAAGGCATTTCGTAATGAAGTTACTCCGGGAAAATTTATCTTCAGAGTTAGAGAATTTGAACAAATGGAGCTGGAATTTTTTGTAGAACCTGGTCAAGACGAAGAGTGGCATAAATATTGGGTTGAATCGAGATACAATTGGTGGATAGAGCAAGGAATTAATAAAGATAGAATACAGAAGCTTGAGGTTGAAAAATCAGACTTATCTCATTATTCAAAAGCTACAGTAGATATTATGTATGATTTTCCTCATGGTCTTGAAGAGCTTGAGGGGATAGCCAATAGAACAGACTTTGATTTGGGGTCTCATACTAAGAATCAAGACGAATTTGGAATTTCAGCATCTGTCATGGAAAATAAGAAATCAACTACTAAACTTGGTGTTCAAAACCTTGAAACAAAGAAATGGTTTATACCCTATGTTATAGAACCATCGGCTGGAGTAGATAGGGGAGTTTTAGCATTGCTAAATGAAGCTTACAGAGAAGAAATAGTTAATGAAAAGAATACAAGAATAGTTCTTGGTTTGAAACCGCATCTATCTCCAATAAAAGCTGCAGTAATCCCTTTAAAGAGAAACAATGAAGAACTAGTTAATGTTGCAAAAGAAATAAAAAATAATTTACAAAAACTTGGATTGGGTAGGGTTATATTAGAGAATTCTGGGAATATAGGTAAAAGCTATAGAAGACATGATGAAATAGGAACTCCAATTTGTATTACTGTTGATTTTGAAACTTTAGAAAATAAGACTGTTACAATTAGAGATCGTGATACGATGGAACAAAAGAGACTTAATCCTCAAGAGTTAAATGAATTTTATGAAAAGATATTTGATTAGCAATTAGTTTCTTCCTGGAAATTCTGCAGTCTTAAAAGGCCAATCTTTTCTTATCCAATCTTTAAAAAATTTTCCAAATCTGTCTTCAAGCCCATCTGATAATAAATCTTCTCTTATCCAATAAAATGCTTGCACTTCAAATTCCTTCTTCTCTGAAGGGTAGATATAGCAACACCCTATACATTCATGATCAATAGGAGATAGCACGGTATAGGCAAAAGAATGCTTTTCAGTAAATTCTCTCTGGTGCCATCCAAGATCAATTAAGTTTTCCTCAATCGTCAGTCCCTCAGGCCAACCACTATCATCCATAAGACCTTTTAGATGGCTCACACTGCTCATTACGGCATCATAGTCTTTGATTACATCTCTTACCGTTAATGGTTTTAAATAAAATTCTGAATTTTCAAATGTTTCTGGAACAGTAAAATCTGATGGTACGATTGGTCGACTATACATTTTAATTTATATCTCTAGTCCAAAGTCTACGTTTTGAATGCTATGTGTCAACTGTCCAGTAGAAATACGATTTACTTTTGTTTTAGCAATCGATTTGATATTTTTTAAATTAATGTTACCAGAAGCTTCACAAATAAATCTTTTATTCACTAATTTTAGACATTTCTTAATTCTTTCACTATTCATATTATCAAGTAAAACAACATCTA
>Ga0208410_1000619_pt1 | contig 20143 bp, 23 predicted proteins | sample ETN02SmetaG_3_FD_185787 | JGI IMG/M metagenome (GOLD analysis project Ga0208410, IMG submission 185787) | Marine microbial and viral communities from oxygen minimum zone, Eastern Pacific Ocean - ETNP2014F10-02SV257 (SPAdes) (version 2) | ecosystem: Environmental > Aquatic > Marine > Oceanic ... | reverse complement strand
GTTTGGTCCACCCCATGGTTGCACCTCGGCTATCCAATTACCATTGGCCGCTTCTATCGAGTAGACTGGTCCCCTATCTGTTGCATTAGCTCGAATACTACTTACATCATCTGGAACTTCTCCCCAGACCTCAAGCCCTTCAGTTGCAGTATTCCAACCCTCAACAGTAGCGAGCGAATCTTCAGGCTCAAGCAAGTTTAGCCTGAATCGCATCCCCCTCATCAGATGGACTGTGAAGCCTACAGGGGGTTCTATGTCACAATCGACCTCTACCATTGCGGCTGGGCGCCATGCGCTGTTGACTGCTGAATCAGACTGCGACACGACCGGTCGAAGGACAATCAGGGCTTGATAGAATCGGTCGAGGGACTTCTGTTCATTCCAAAGGCTTGAATCGGAGTTAGTAAGGCGATTGATCATGATGGAGGCACCGGTTGAGATGCCCTTGGCCGTTGATATGGATGGTACTCTAATTCTTACTGACATGAGTGTAATGAGTGCTAAGCGCGTGTTTCTTCGTAAACCATGGACGATATTTACTACAATATTTCTTGAATTGACAGGAAAGAGGGCAAAATGGAAGAAGAACCTTGCTCGACAACTCAAATTTGACCCCGCTGAATTGCAGTACCACGAAGCATTTGTTGACTGGTTAACCGGAGAAAGTGCAAGTGGTCGAAAACTCATATTAGCAACTGCTTCAGACCGTTTAGTCGCAGAAATAATCGCAGCACATGTTGGTCTTTTTGATGATGTAATGGGGTCGGATGGAAACATCAACCTAAGAGATCACAAGAAGGCTGAGGCATTGATTGCGAGATATGGAGAGAGGGGGTTCGGATATGCAGGAAATAGCGTTCATGATATTCCTGTTTGGGATCATGCTGGACAGGTTATTGTTGTGAACCCAGAAAAGGGACTTCTAGACAAAGTGGGAGACTCAGCTGACCTTGTTTTTGAGTGATTTTTCTCGGCTAACTGCGAACCGTTGCCGCCGACGACCTTTAGCGCAGTAGACATTTGGTTTAGGCATGGGAAGAACCCGCAGTGCGTTAGGGCGTAGAATTGACGCTCTTGCTCATTGGCTACTACGGTGGCGAATTATTGCCACTCCAGCTAGATGGGTTGCGAATTCGCGGCTAGCATGGAGTTTCATCTCTCGTACTGACAGAATCAGAAGGAGTCGGCTTCGTGAAAGAGTGGTTTCCTCAGGCCCTGAAATGATGCCAAAACACATCTCAATGATTATGGATGGAAATCGTAGATTTGCTTGGGGTCGTTCGCTACAAACCGAAGCAGGACACTCTGCTGGAAAACAGAAATTGAAGGAGGTTATGCGTTGGATTCTCGACCTAGAGATACCTTACCTAACCGTCTATGCATTGTCTACTGAGAACCTCTCATCTCGAGATGATACTGAACTCGAGACGCTATTCGATCTCTATGTATCTGGACTGGAAGAAATTTCACAGGACCCATTGATTCATGATAATAAGGTTCGAGTTCAGGTAGTAGGACGAAAGGAGCTACTTCCTGATAGAGTTCAAAATGCAATCAAAAAAGCAGAAGAAGAAACCTCGCAGTACAGCGATTACCTATTCACAGTCTGTCTTGCATATGGCGGCAGAGAGGAAATTGTTGATGCTGTCAAGGAAATTGCCGAGGCCCATGCTTCTGGAACGATTGAACTCGATTCAATCGACCCATCAACTATCTCAAATAGACTCTATACTGCAGATTTACCCGACCCTGATTTAGTAATCAGAACCTCGGGTGAGGAAAGGGTTTCGAATTTCCTTTTGTGGCAGATAGCGTACTCAGAACTATACTTCTCCGATGTACATTGGCCATCTTTCGGTCGAAGAGACCTATACGAAGCGATTGAAGATTACCAAATGAGGAGGAGACGCTATGGAAGCTGAAGAGAATACCAAGCGTTGTCCTACATGTGGTAGAGATGGATATCATAGTCCGTCGGTTACCGTTGATGCCGTAGCGGCACGAGAAACCAATAATGAACTCGAATTGCTGATGATTGAACGTGGCCCAGACCCAGCAGTATGGGAAGGTATGTGGGCATTTCCAGGGGGTTTTGTCGATTATGGAGAAGACCCAGAAGATGCGGTTCTACGTGAATTACAGGAAGAAACCGGCATAGAAGGCCAAAATCCCAGAGTTTTGCATATACTAGGCGCTCCTGGTAGAGATCCTCGAAAACACTGTGTAGGTCTTTTCTATCTCGTAGATGCTGATATCGACACCGAACCGAAAGGTGCGGACGACGCAGTATCTGCTGCATGGGTACCAATCAACGATCTAACCAAAGATACCGTCGCCGCTGACCACTTGGATATCGTTGATATGCTAAGGGAATGATGAGGGAATAACCCTATCATCCGAGTTTGACTGGTTTGTGCATGAGTAAGAAGCAACCAATCTATGCAGGCGTAAAACCGATGTTTCCATACAATCCTTGTATGGTTGTTGGAGACGATATTTGGGTCGCCGGACAAATTGGAATTGACGGTGGCGATTCTATGGCTGAACAGGCAACTAGTGCACTATCGAAAATCGATGTACTGCTAGCTGAGGCAGGAGCAAATAAAGCAGATTTGGTTATGGTCATGGTCTTGCTAGAAAATATGGCTGAATTCGGCGAATTTAACGAAGTCTATGCGGCTTGGTTGGAAGACACCATTCTTCCTGCCCGTGCCGCATATGGAGTGAAGGAATTACCTGCGGGTGCAAAGGTAGAGGTCGTAGCGCGGGCAGTAAGGGGTTCAGGGGCGAATTGAGCCTTCAAGATTCGATTATTCAGTTGCCATAGCCACGATGGGATGATGAAGGAAAAGTGCTCCGTCTAATCCATGAGTGTGTTCAAGGCCTACGATATTCGTGGGCTGGCCGGTAGCCAATTGGATACGGATTTTGCCAATAAACTGGGTTCTGCATTGGTTACTCACCTCGATGCTAAATCAATTGCAGTGGCTAGAGATATTCGTGAATCGGGCCCTGAATTACATGAAGCTTTTTTGCAAGGAATTACTACATCAGGGGCCGATGTTATCGACCTTGGAATTACTACTACTGGAGTCTTATATCGAGCCGCTGTGGACTTGTCTGTCGATGCAGCAGTAGTAATTACTGCAAGCCATAACCCTCCTGAGTATAATGGATTCAAGATTTGTCGAGGGGCTTTACCAATGGCTGGAGAAGAATTGCAAGAACTGAAGGCTACTTTCGATGCAGGTGATTTCCACAGCGGGTCTGGAACAATTACCGAGATGCCAGAGTTTGAAGAACGAGTATTGCAGACCATCGTAGAAAATGCAGGAATGCCTCAACGCTCAATCCGAATTGCAATCGATTGTGGAAATGCTGTACCTGGTCCATTGACAGTATCTCTAATGCAAAAACTTGGAGTTGACTTAGTACCAATTCATTGTGACTGGGACAATACATTCCCTAACCACCCGCCTGATCCAACACGGCAGAAGAATATGGTCGATTTATCGAAAGCCGTAGTTGAGAATAATTGCGAATTTGGAATCGGTATGGATGGAGATGGAGACAGGATAGGAGTTGTTGATGAGAAAGGTCGATTCATACATCCGGATCGTTTAATGGCGGTAATCGCGGCAGATGTTTTGGTTGACCGCCGTGATGGAACAGAGGCGGAGCGTACCGTTTTCTTCGATGTGAAATGCAGTATGGCACTAGAAGAAGCAATACTTGCCAGTGGTGGAGTGCCGAAAATGGTGCGTACCGGACACTCATTCATGAAGAGAGAATTGCGAAGTAATCCAGAAGCAGTTATGGCTGGTGAAATGTCAGGCCACTTCTTCCTCCATGATAGATGGCCTGGATTCGATTGCTCACTATACAATGCTGCTCGATTGCTGGAGATTGTTGGACGGGACCCCGCACCCAAGGATGGTGGGATGAGTTTCTCACAGAGATTTGCTAACCTACCTGATTACCCTTCGACAGATGAAACCAAGATTCCATTAGTTGCTGGAAGAGAAGAAACTATGGCAGCTGTAGAAGGCGCTTTTGCAGATATGGAAAAGTCGACTGTGGACGGAATCAGGGTTCGCTATCCTGATGGTTGGTATCTTTGCAGGCCCTCGAATACAGAGCCGATTTTGGTAATGCGAGCAGAAGGTCGAGACGATTCAGCATTGGCCGCCATCATCGAGGATGTTAATTCCCGAATTGGACATATGCTGGATTTGAGTAAACTGAGATGATTACTCCATTCCGCCATCAGATAACATCAGCGGAATTGCGACTATGATTCCGCAAACTGCATAGCAGAAAATGCCACATATGCCAGACATCGCTCCTAATCCGGCTCCAATTCCTACTCCTTCAGAATCCATGGCATTACCTTGAATTGCGGAGACTGCAATTGAGGAAACCCAAGCAATAACAAAGGCTCCAAAGGTAAGCCAAATGCCTTTTTTCTGGTATTGAGTGATCTGATAACCAGCGAAAATTAAAATTGGTCCCACTATAATAGCAGATAGGATAGATACTACAAAATATTCAGTTGGATAACTTATTGGGTTTCCCTCAAAGTCAGTGGCTCCAAAATTTGACAATAGGGTTAGTGGTGATGAAAGTAGGATAAACGCACCATAAACAATCACTAGTATCCCAATTACCTTTGCAGCTTGATTCTTCTGAACTGGAAAATCAGGGCCAGTGTTGACGAATACTCTTCCCGCATCTACTACTGTTGGTTCGATTGTATCTTCTAGGGTGTCAGAGTTTGGCTCTCCTTCCATATCTAACTGTAATCGCTATGAACGAATTAGGGTTTTGGCGGAATTTCTCTAGCGAAACTTTTCTGCAGAATATTGCAGTGCTTCGATAACCGGCATTCTATCTCCACAAAGCATCTGCAAGCAGGCTCCTCCGCCGGTGCTATTGTGTGATACCTTGTTTGCAACCCCTCGGGAGTTCACTAAGGCACTGGTATGGCCACCACCTACAATTGTCATGGCCGTGGTTTCGGTACACATGTTGAGAATCTCAATTGTTCCAAAGGCGAAGGCGGGCTTCTCAAAGTAACTAGCAGGTCCATTCCAAAGAATACAACCTGCTTGCATTAATACGGGTCGTAATTGCATCAAGGTTTCGACACCAATATCGTAAATTGGGTGAGGGACTGGTAGTTCATCGATACTTAGCCCAACTCTTTCTTCGTCAATTTCCACCGCAACATCAGTGGGGACTAAGAGTAAATCTGAATGATTCTCAACAAGCTCGTTGGCCATTTCCCAAGCGATATCAAAATCTTCTCCTAATGTACCTCTGATAAATTCCTTATTTCCCTCTCCGATGTCAACTCCTTGTATCCAGAGAACCATATTTCCAACCACACCAACAAATGCAACCGTATCTACTACACCTCGATTAATTAGATTCTTAGCAACTCTAAATGAATCGTCCGCCTTCGCCCCGCCGAGAATTGCAACGTATGGTCGTGGTGGATTTGTAACAGCGGTTTGTAGAGCACTAATTTCTCGTTGCATCAAGCGCCCTGCAATACAAGGTAAATCATCAGCAAAGCCGGTCAAAGTGGGGGAATTACGGTGTGCTGCAGCGAATGCGTCAGTAACATAGGCATCAAATTCAGGGGCTAAATTCATGACGATTTGAGATAATCGTAATTCCTCCAATTCTGCCTTCTTTAGGGAAATTTCCTCATTGTTCATTCTCACATTGTCCAAGCATAGTATCTCTCCATTTTTCAAACTTCTAATGGCATCTATTGCTTCTTTACCACAGACATCAGGAACAAAACGAATAGGTCGGCCAAGAATTCTTCGAAGTCTTTCTGCATGACCTGAAAGGTCTGTAAAATCATCTTTACCGGGTCTAGACTGATGCCCAAGGATCACGACTTTCGCTTCGGATAGCCCATTCAGAGTAGGTATAATTGCCCTAAGTCTTCCATCGTCTAGGAAGGCACCAGTCTCAGGATGAAGGGGTGAATTAATGTCAACACGATACAGCACACGCTTACCGCTGAGGTGAATGTCGTCCAAAGACAGAACGTCTTTCACGATGCGAGCCACCGGCAGGCGTCTTTTGATAATGATGGAGAGAGGACGGCTCAGAACTCTCCCCCAATGCCTTTGTGTCTTTGCTATAGTGGCGAGTTGATGGCGTGGGATGCGGAGCGACTTACCGGCCCAGATGGAGAAGACTGGAGAGTACCGGTTGCTGAGTTGGAAGAACGCCGTAGTCGTCTGTCATCAGCGCTCGCGGAAACCGGTTTCGAGTCTGCCCTAATCGATGACCCAGTAGAACTCTACTGGTTAACTGGTGGTAGACAAAACGGGATGATCCTCATCGGTGCCGATGGTTCAGATGTAGAGAATACCCATTGGGTTCGAAAATCACTTCAAAGAGCGAAATTTGAATCGGGAGGTGATGACGCTCCGGACCCGATTACCGCTCAGCCAAGAATGAGACAAATGACGGATGCACTCCGTTCACTTGGCGCAACTTCTGCGCCTGCTATGCTGGCTGGAAAAATGCCTCATGACAGGTGGCAGTACTTCTCTAGAAGAATGTCCACACTAGGTGAAATGCAGGATGCGACTTACCTGATGTATGGTTTGCGCGAAACAAAATCTGCTTGGGAGCTTGAAATGCTGCGAGAAAGTGGACGGATAAATAGAGAGATGTTCGAAGCAGTTCGAGAAGTTGGTGGTGAAGGCCGTAGCGAATTAGAAATGGCTGCTGCGGCCGATGAAGTCAGTCGAACAGCAGGATTTGGAGGGCGCATTAGGATGAGACGATGGCCAATGGATTGCGACCGAGTTGTAATCGCCGCTGGAAGGTCCGGAGCAGTTCCATCGTACTTCGATTCTGCTATCGGTGGACTAGGAGCAAGTCCAATCTCTTCACTAGGTGCCGGTCACGCAAAAGTCACAACCGGAGAGCCTGTAATCGTCGATATTGTTCATCTACATCGCGGTTATGTCTCAGATTGTACACGAATGTTCTGCGCTGGTCGACTCAATGAAGAATCGGTGACTAAATTGGATGACATGGCAGAGATTAGAGACTCAGTTGTTGCAAGCCTGGGAAGAGGAGACTATTGTTCGGAGGCTTGGAGAATTGGTAGCGGGGTGGCTGAAGAAATGGGCTATTCTGAACATCTTATGGGAATGCCGCCCGAACAAGCCGTATTCCTTGGCCATTCAGTAGGGTTAGAGCTTGATGAGACGCCGGTTATCGCCGATCGTTTTGATAGAGAACTCCCGATTGGAGGGACGATGGCGGTCGAACCTAAGGTAATCTATGACTCAGGAGCAATAGGCACTGAGGACACATTTGCTCGAACTTCAGATGGAATGGAATGTCTGACTATGGGAGATTCATGGGATTTACTCACAGAATGGGAGGAATGATTGTGTCCCGTACTAAAGCAACTGCTCAAAAGCGGCTTGCAAGATTACTACGAGGAAGAATAGAACCTCATGGAAAAGAAATGACTGATGAATCAATTCTGAAAGGGGTTGAAGTTGATGAATCAGGAATAGTTCAATTGTGGGTCCAACCAACCAGAGCACATTGCCCGTGTTGTATCAACGACCTCATGGAACTTCGCTCTGAAATTAATCAACAGAAGGGAGTGCTCGCTTGCCATATCGAAGTTGTTGGTGTGCCTCAAGCAGATAGATGGACTGCTGCGATTAACGAATGATTATTCAAATCCAGACGTCATTATCGGCTGTAAGTTCGCTATCGGAATCTCCTGTATTTACTACACCACGAGGCTCTACTAGCATAATCTTGCATTCTTTTTCAGCATACGGTTTGTGTTCGACTCCTTTGGGCACCACTAACATCTCACCCTCGGTTAGTCGAACTGTTTCATTCTCAAATTCGATATTCATAGTGCCCTCAATAACGATGAATACCTCATCAGTATCTGGATGATTGTGCCATACAAATTCACCTTGGATTTTCACTAATTTGAATTGATAATTGTTTAATTCTGCGATAACTTTTGGCGACCAATGGTCGGAAAATTTTCCAAGCTTTTCTTTTAGGTTGATTATATCCATCATTCTTCACTCTCCATTTTACTATCACGTTTCCATCTTCGTGCTTTACGCTCCTCTACCTCTACGAGTTTTGCACGCAGACGAGTGTATAGGAACCAAACAGCAATTCCCACCCCCACCAAATTAAAGATTACAAGAAAAATGAATTCTTGGTCGTCCATAATATCACATCACAAAGGTGGAATTACATCGATATCGCAGGTCCCGTTAGCTTGCATACAGCATGAGAGGATCCCTCCGTCCTCTACTAAGAATTCATCAAGACCAGGAGGTAATGGCTCTGGATAATCCACTTCACCGCTCTTTAATCGAACTAAACATGTACCGCAATTACCCGAAGTACAGTTCGTAGGAATATGCACTCCAGCCTTCTCGGCCACCTCAACCAAGGGCTCGTCTTCTTCGGCTTCTGCAACCCCAAGAAGAAGAGCCCCGCGAAAGAAGCGGACTATCGCCATGGATACCCCGACTCGATTATTCGTCTTCAAATCGACCGGCGAATTCAGTCATTTTTCCAGCGAGTCCACTGTCCAGTCTGCTTGTTGAAGACAAGACCTGCCTTCTTCATCCACTTGTTGAACTTGGTAGCACCAGCACCGGTAGCGAGGATGAAGTCTTCTCGGTGCTCTTGCGCTTGGATGTAGCCCTTCGCAGCGAGCGTCTGGTCAATCCACTCATCAATACTCATCAAGCCGCCAGTCAAGTCGCTTGCTTCGACTGCTGCTGCCATTTCTTCAGCGGATGCCCCGGTTGCTTCCAAATCCTTAACCATCAAATCCTTGATTGTTTCAGCTGACTTCTTCTTTGGCTTTCGAACACGCTTTTCTCGTGGTTTCATCTTCGGATCAATTTTTATTCGAGAACCGTTGTTTAGTTGCTTATCGACAAAGTTTGCCATTGGAGCATGGAATTCTTCTTCACACTCCCAGCAAATAAAGGAGAAATCACGTGTATCCTCTATGACGTTGCCGCCTCGAGGGTCCATTTCCTCACCACATTCTGGGCAGGCATACATACACAATTTAGGGGCTATTTTCCGGCGGAAATCCACTATGTCTTGAGGAGTTCCTACCAATTCAAGCATCTCGTGGTCTCTAGCCGCTTCTAGACCTCTAGTCTCAAGTTGATCACGTAATTTAGTACGCTGTTCTCGCTTAGATTCATCATCGAATGAATTCTCTAATTTGACAATAAGTTCAACGGTTTTGCCTAGTCGATTCATGACCAATTTCTTGGAGCGGAAAGCCTCGACCTTGGCTATGCGTAATTCCTCTTTCTTCTCGTTAAGTTCTGCAACGATATCCTTCTGCTCACGCTTGAAGCGTTGCTCCTCGATTTTGTCGACCTTCTTTTTCTGATCCTTAGAAAGAACATCGGCTAGGTAACGTTGCTTTGCAGCCGCTCTAGGTCCTGATTTGACAGCCTCAAGAACTGATTTGGCTATCTCTTTCTTGAGACCGTAGTTATTGCGAAGTTTCTCTTCATCGAGTTTCTTCAAATCGCCAACTTTGATGCCCGAGTCAGCAAGGAGTTGGGCTGTATTTTCATCAATTCCTCTACGCAAAAGCGCGAGATAAGTGTCCTTCTTGGCCATTTAACCATCTCCCTTCCCAGCGAGGCCTGCACACGCTTCGCTATTGCCCCCGAACCTACTGTGGGCTTTGAAGGCGTGGTTCTCCGGTTCTCAGCATGGCTCAAGGTTGACTAATTTGGCTGATTAGCAAGACCCACTCCTCTGAAGTTAGATTCTCAGGCCGGAGGTCAAGTGTTTGGCTAGGTATTGTCTTGATTGCTGTTTGCCATCGGGAACGATGCCAACCAGGTATTCTATTGAGGCGGTTTGGAGAATTCTTCAGAGATGTCCTAAGTTTACGTCGACGATTGGTAAAACATTCTGTGATGACCATCCTGTATAGGCGGCTGTCAATCGATTGTGTTATTTTACGATTAACTGGAATTAAATTTATCAGACGTGAGTGTACTCTTGGCGACGGACTAAATGAATGAGGTGCGACCTTTACATCCAGTTTGACATCAAAGTCAAGCCAAAGTGAGTGACCTAATGGACCACGTGTTGCATGCCCTTTATTCATCGCCATACGTTCTGCAAATTCTTCCTGAACAAGCAATGAAATTCCTTTGATTTGGGTATTGGAATGATGCTTCTGAATCCTCTCTAGAACGGGGCTAGATATTTGGTATGGAAGATTGGAAACAATGTGAGTAATGTCTTCTGGCCAATCGATTTCTAGTGCATCGGCGTGAATTACTTGCAATTTTCCATCCGCGCCGTTGAAAACTCTGGCGAGGTGATTTGTAGATTCCGGATCTAATTCTATGGCGGTTACTTTTGCTCCCGTTCGCAATAATTCTAATGTCAGCGAACCGGGTCCAGGACCTATCTCCAAAACATGACTCTGCTCGTTAATAGGATGGTTTATCGAGGCAATTTCTACTGCCCTATCGATAACCGCTTCGTCGAGTAGGAAATGTTGGCCAAGCGTTCTATCAGGAATAATTCGGTCGCGTAGCAATTCTACTAACAATCTGACATCGAGATCGTCCATACGCCCACCCCGATTAGGCGCCGACCCTCACCAGTAAATCTAGCAGGCAGGGGACTTCTCCTGGATTTTCCATTTCACTTACATATCTCTCCGCTAGCAAATCGACTGCGTCAATATCGAGCTTTTGACTTACCTCATCTAGATCGACCCAGCCATTCGGTCCACGAATTTCAACCCAAGACCTAGCGGTTGAACTGCCAACTCCCGGTAGCAATTGAAAGGCATGAACCTTGCGTGAAATGTTATTGGCTCGATTATAGAATCCTAAATGTGGGTCCGGATTCACTTTGATCGATTCTGCAACCGATTCTTGCAATACTGAATTAGCACCTCCAGATAGATCTTGGAAGCGTAGAGGTGATAGTGGTCCAGACTTACCTGAATCAAGAGCAAATTGGTCACCAGATTCTGAGGTGAATCCGTCGTTCAATCTTGCCCGAACAATGTGAAGTCCTGGTTCTGAAATAGCATGTATTTCCATGCCAACGGGCCTTCTTTCCATGATATCTAGGACACGTACATGAGTCTCAGAGGCAAAGGGTCCATCGGCAGCGTCGCCGTTAACATTGCCACTCGGCTGCATATTCCTCAGTCCTCGGAGGTCGGTTATCCCTCATGAATGAATGTGTTTTGTAGAATTTGTCAAAATTATAACAAAATTCTGACTTTGGGTAAAATTATCAAATTTGTAACTCAAAGAATATGTTGTCTGACGGTAGTGATAATCTCTTCTACCTCGCCTGTATCCATTGCGATTCTCTTAGATGCGATGATTACCCTAACATTATCCACTTCCATTGGGGCAAGTTCGGCAATCTTTGCACAAACCTCGGGATACTGACCTAATTTCTCGTTCTTAACGAGATCTTCGAATAGGTTAGTGAATATCTCAGGGCTTGTCTTTATTCCCCCTCGATTCTCGCTAGCAGCCCACTCAGCGTGTTGAAGAGCGACCTTCTGCTCGTATGACAATTCCCCACGTCGTTCTCGTGCATCCAATAGCAAATCACGTACGGTGGCGAAGTCGACGAACTCTCTATTGCTCATGTAAATCACTCCAATGGGTGTAGGTGCTCTGGGCGAGCTATAACGGTCTTTGCCATATTCTTGTCGTGTAGAGCAACTACCCACGCTCGGCCCTGCTTGGCTTCAATTACGCCTGTAGCGCCTTGGAATCTGCGGTGAGGCATACCCTTTTGTTGAGAGCCATCAAGCACAACTGAAACTCTATCACCAATCTCATATTGGTGCATTACTCGAGCGATGTTAATCCGACCACGCTGAGTTTTTGACCGACGTAGAATACTGCGAGTTCCTTGACGAGTTCCGTGACTTCGGCGCATTATTTTCACCCCTCGACCATAGGTCGTGCGAGCGGTCGACCTACCGCCCATTCTTAAGCCCATCTGAGCCCTTTGGGCTTCAGTCAGCGTGGATATCCTCAACATCTAGCCAAATTACTTCACAGGGACTTCCCAAAACACCAGCCACTGATGGAACTGTTCTACCTTCGTCGGAATGTACTAACTCCTTGACATAAGTTCCAGCCTCGCAGCGTACTGAAAATTGTACTTCGCTGTCTTCAACTACAACATTGTCGATTGAGACCACCTTACGCTTACGGATTAGGTCCGCTCTGCGGTGAGAGACTCTCTTCGGTGTTTGTTGTTCCAAAGTGACCCCAGATAGTTTGGAAATTGATTCAATGATGAACGATTCCTCGGGCTGCTCCTCGACGGAGAAACGGATTGTGTAGGACTTCTCTGCTCGGGTTTCTTTCACCCTACTAACTTCGCTTCGGTTCGTCCAACGTAAATCACTAATCTCTATTTTATCAGCACCATTTGAGTTGACGACTTTCATGACTTCCTCCAGGTCTGTGCGACGAACCCTTGGGTGCTTTACTTCTAGGACAAAGGGGCGACCTCTTCCTAAACAGCGGACATCGATATCTTCTCGTCCCATTCCATGGAATGAGGTGTTTTCTGCAGACAAAACTAGCCGGAATGGTTCACCGATTAGGTCTTGCACAGAATCAGGGTATTGCAGTCCTGTTCCTTCACAGGCTTCACAACCCTCTGAACGACCACGGCAAGAGCGGCAAGGCCAGCGAGTCTGAGGTATTCCTCGACTCAACTTTCGATAGCGACCGTAGATGAATACCGGACGAATATCAACATCTACTCTTAGGGTTAAACAGTCGATTAAAATCATCAAATCGGGACGTTCTTTAACGAATTCAACACCTTCCATTCGGGCAGCAACTCCTTTCTGAACAGATTCTGAAAATGCCGCTTTCAACGGTCGAGAACCCGGTGCTGCATGACGAGTTCGGATTCTGTCTTCTTCCTGAATTAGATCTTTAGGAACGTGAACTCCAATTTGTAATGAGCCATGATCGAGCTCTCCAGTTTGTTCGACTATTCTTTCAACTATGTTGTCGACATCTTCGAAGAGGTTCTCACAAAGTGGACATAGATCTGGGACATCGAATGATTCTAATTCCTTGTCTCTAGCAAATGCTTCAGCGCGAAGAGATGCACCCCCTTTCTCTCCGATTTCTTCAGTACGACGTCCACCAACTCGGTGTAAGCAGTGATTACACGTACCGAGTCGAATCATGTGAGCTATGCCTAATGGAGCTGGACAAGGGGGAGAGTCCCAATCCAAAGTTTGTCCATTGGTTTCGAAGTCATCACCATCGAACCATTCCTCTTCTTCCTCTTCATCGTCTTTGATTTCAACTAAGTCGTCCCAAGGATCTTCTGCGGCAGCATAACCAGCCGTTGCGTAGAGTTGCCACTCCTCTTCTTCAGGCGTGGTTTCATCGGCCTCTGGCTCATCTGGGTTCATTGAATCACCCACCGCAGCGAGGGAGGGAATCCCACATTGCGATGTTTTGCGGAATCAGGGGTTACCTTTGAGCGCTTCTGTCAAAATTAATCAATTAAAATTGCTTTTTCTTCACAGACCTCACGTAATAGAGAAAAGGAAAAAATGCCACTAGAACAGCCGCTAGGCCACGAAAATCGTAGGCCATAGCGGCCGACTAATTCGGCCTTTGGCTTATCCAACCGTAATCTCATGACCTCCTCTCGGAATTCAATAATTCGCTGTTCATTTTCCTGTCTTGGGCCACATTTGGCGCAAGGACAAGCCAGTCTGATATCGAGATAATCTACTCGGAATGCTTGGCCATCAGCAAACCGCATTACACAGTCTTCCTTTCCTCTCTCGAGGTCGGTCAACGAATCGGAAGCATCCATCTTGTTCGACCAGCCGTTAAGCCCCAACTGCTTCAACCTGCTGAGTCTCGTTGCTCCGTGTTCGAGACATAGCACCAAGCATTGCGGGTGTAACGACTAGGCTGGCGAACAAGGAAAGGCCAATCATTGCAGCACAGAACAAACCGAAGCTTGCAAAGAAGCCCATTGCAGAGCGAGTTATGATTAGGAAACCTGTCACATCTGAGACTGCTGAACCGAATAGGGCAAGGCCTGCAGCGCCTCCAATCGCCTTGATGCTGGCCTCTACATCAGCACCGGTTGCACGTTCCTCTCGATACCTCTCAACCACGTGGATAACGTAGTCTATTCCTACACCCAGACTCATCGCAGCAATTGCTACTGTAACCATGTTCAATCCATATCCAGCAGCCGCGATTATGGCGTATAGCCAAATTATTACAACTACAATTGGGATTGTGGTAAAGATTGCAGTCGAGAGAGATCTAGTGCCCCAATAGCCAGCACCAATAACCAGAAGAATTGAAATGGCTATAGCAAGATTTACACTGACTGTCAGGTATACATATCCAGTTATTGCAATAATTACCGGCGAGGATACTGCAAGATCTCGAAGAGAATAATCCTCAAACCCATATTCGACCTTTCGGAATCCCCACCAGAGTGTTATCAGACAGAATAGAACTCCTAGAACTAATGTTCCTTGGAGTTGGTTCTGCATACTATTTGCGGCGACGAAACGGGTCACAGGGTCGCCAGTAGCAATCGCCCAGGTAACTGGATATTCTTCAGTCGCCGAGTTAATATCTGCTCTTTCAGATAGGCCCTGTGCTGCTAATTCTTGGAATGGCTGCATATCCATTTCCAACTCTGCTAAAACCTGTTCAACAACGATGAATTGCTCGGGATTTGCAATGCCCCAACGAAGTGTCATTCGAGGATATTCTGGAATGCTACCACCCTGACAAAGATGGACCCTCTCAGGGTCTATTTCGCAATTAGGAGCGATATTTAGGGCAGTCAATGATGGAGGAATATGTGGAATGTAGCCGCCTTCTGGAACCCCGTAGACATACACGAATCCGTACATGAATCTCAAACAGTCTCTGTCGTTATCATCGGGCAATCCTGTGAGTAGTGTGTCACATTCAAGAGTGTCCGATTCCCAACCTGCTTCGACAAATGGCGTAACATTGGCGAACATACTAGCCTTAGCTGCCCAAACTAACTCATCGACTGCATGCAGTTCAGGGGTGCCCAGCGGAGTCTTGGTGTATTTTCCTGGATCATTGGGGCTCTGTTCAGCCATATTGTCCCTAGTTTCCTGAATCGCTGCGAATACCCTAGGATCTAACATATCGCCTTCTATAATTACTACAGCTGGCTCTCCCTCGTCACTAAATCTGGTATTGACTAACTCAACAGCCTGGGCGAAATCTGATTCTTCATCGAGGAAATCTTCGACCTTGAAATCTCCTTCAAGACTGAGCATCATTGGAACTGCAACAGCTGTTATTGCCAAAATCAACACAAGTAGAACAGCCGAATTCTTTGAAGAATTATCTGCAATTTTAACTAATTTTTCTTCACTTATCATGTGAACTATGCCTTCTTCTTCTTCTGGTAACTTTCCTTTCTCTCGAAGGTACTTATCCCAATCCATTCTGATTAGTGGTGCCCAAATTCCTGTTAGGATGAAAGCCGCCGCAACTCCAAGCGCCGCCTCGACACCGAATGATCGGAGGGCGGCAATATCAGAAGTCAAGTTTGCAGCAAACGCAGACATGGTTGTGAATGATGTAAGCATAATCGCCCTACCGACTCTGGATAGGGAGGCGTGAGCAGATAACTCAGGAGTTCTTCCTTGTCTCCTTTCTTCCTTGTATCTGTGTAAGGCGTGTAAACTGTCATCGATACCGAGAGCGATTACCAATATTGGAAGAAGATTGGAAAATTGGCTCTTGCTGATTATCTTTAATCCGTACCTTTCTCCTAGTACCATCATCCAACCGATTGATCCTTGCATCCAGAGGAGAGCAAAAAGTAGCGTTGCTCCCACAATCACGACATCTGAGGCTCTTCTAAGACTGAACCACAAGAGAATGGTAATCGCAATGGCCATTGCGATTAGCAGAAGACTTGACTCAAGTAATTCACGATTCAATTCTACATTAACGCCTTCGTTGATGGAAAATGTGACTGACAGTTGATCTGTTGTACGCATTTGCTTTTCAAGATCAATTATTGCCCATTCAAAGCTACAAAGTTCATCTCCAGATTCCTTCGCTTCCCTGCAATCAGCTACAGAATACTGAGGCGGTGTTGTAACTAAATTCAATCCCTCAAATTCATAGCCATCCCTTTGATTTTCTGCATCTGCCCAATAGTATGTAATTCCGTTCTCTTCTAAATCAGTACGACTGAGTTGGATTAATATCCATGTTGTCGATGATGACCATCGTCCTGGACCCCAAGTAACATCTTCGTCGAAGGTTCCGTCTTCTCGAATTGTTCCTCCTATGGGTCCAATTAGAGTGCTGTTTTCATCGTGAGTAAAACCTCTATCTGTCGAAAACCATCTCAACATCGCTCCATCGGAATTCATTATCATTCTGTGGGCTGCTAAGTCGATGTGATCCTGAGTAACGTTTGGATCATCGTACGTCAGGCATTCTAGGACTCCGCAATCTTCCCAATTTGTCTTTGGAGGTTGTGGGATACCAAACACATTGACTGTCGGTTGAGTTAACAATGACTCTCCGGCCATGAAAGCACGAAGAATATCGGGAAGAGACATAGGCCCCATGAATCCTGTTCCAGTGAGTTCTGTTACGAGAGGCCTTGTGTAATTCAGAAGATAATGAGAACTTGCAATCTCTGTTTTCAATTCTATCTCCCTGAGCACTGTGAGATTAAGGATACCACCAATCGGAATATCATCTCCTACCAAACCTGCACTAGTGCCTTGGAAGGGTAGGCGTTCGGAAGGGTGAGGAAGATTGGCATAATCTATGTCTCCTGAATCAGTGAAGTGAGGAGCAGTGTTACCTGCCAAAATGGCCTCACTGCTCCTAACCGATACCGCAAATCCATGGGTCTTCTCAGCCGCTTCGAATTCGTCATTTACAACCTGATTTGCGGTTAATTCGGGGGACTCCATGTCGTAGGACTGAACATCAATAGGTGTGAGGCTCGCGATTAATCCGGGGATCATGAATAGACTAATTGCTAAAACTGCGGCATGCAATTTGAAACTACGAGGAAGTAGAACGTCGGCAACTTTGCCGAAATCTCTGACTTCTCGCATACCACTAGGCGCAAAAAGTGCGTTTTTTAATTGATGTTTAATCAAAGTCCAGATTCTTTCAATCGGTCAAGTGCCGCTTTCTGGTCCTTACTGACTTTTTCTGGCTCGGCCAGAATGAACTCGATATCTAGAGGGCCGCCGTCGTGACCGTGCCCAGCAAGTCGGCGACGATCACCAATCCGCGTCCCTTCAACTACCTCAATTTGCACTCGCTTACCTGCTGGAGTACGTATCCTAACTGCGCCTCCTAACATCAAAGTAGAGTAAGTAACAGGGACTTCTTGAATCAGCCTACCGCCTTCCCAACGGCGCCCTTCTTCGGCATCTAGCCGAATTGTTATTAGTAAGTCTCCGGCCTCTCCTTGAGGATGTTCATGACCCATTTTTTTTAGTCGCAATTGTTGACCATGCTGAGCACCTGAAGGGACGCTGACTGTGATTGTTGAAGACCTTGATTCAACACCTTTGCCGGAACATTTAGCACACGTTTTTCGTGAGTTAAATGATTTGCCTTCACAACTTTCACAGATTCTTAATCGGCGATGCCCGAACTCTATTTTTGTACCACTTAGAGCCTGTTCTAAGGTAATATCAACTCCGGCCTCAATATCTGGTCCTCGTCTTTCAGGAGGTGGCTGAGGTGGGCGGCGTTGTTGCCTACTTTGTTGTTGAAATTGTTGTTCTGCCCCTCCCATCCCACCCATAAATTGGTTCAGAATATCTGAGAAATCGAAGCCTTGACCGCCGCTGAATCCGCCACTTCGAAAGCCTCCGCCTCCGCCACCAAATCCAGAAAATGGATTTCCTCCTCGAGCAAACATCTCCTCCATTCTTCTCTGCTGATCATATTCCTTTCGAGCAACGGCTGTACCAATCTGATCGTAAGCAGCTTGAATGGCCTTGAATCTCTCTTCAGCGGCGGCATCATCTGGGTTTCTATCTGGGTGATGTTGTCTTGCCAATTTACGGTAAGTCCGCTTTATTTCCGCATCCGTAGCGTCCTTTTGGACACCTAGGATTCGGTAAGGGTCGTCGGCCATCAGTGCTAATCAGACATTGCACCTCCTTGAATCCTCGTGAGGAAAACTAAGGTTAGGCCACCGTATCTCTCAAGGCTGATTGCCTGCACGATTGTAACATGGGACTAGGTTGGTGCTGTTTCAGAAATTACGCCGGACACGCAGAAGAAATAGGTGGAGACATCTCTGAAGAATACCCGAGATTCTTCCTAAAGCCCGCAAGAGCGCATGTTGAGGCCGATGAAAATGGAAATAATGTAATCGAGTTGATGAACGAGGACGATCACATTGACCACGAAGCAGAACTAGTCATTCGATTGGGGGATGATTTGCAACCCGAGGAGATGTGCATAGGATGTGACACAACTAACCGAACAAGGCAAACTATTGCGAAGAATAAACGATGGCCATGGACTGAAGGTAAGGCGTTCCGAGGGAGTGGTGTTTTGGGTACCTGGACACGATACGAAAAGGGTGTCTTTCAAGTCACTATGAAAGTTAATGGTGAAACCAAACAAGATGCGCCTACATCTTTGATGATTCATTCTGTTGAAGAACTGGTTGAGCATCTTTCTGGTTGGTATGATCTTTCACCTGGAGATTTGGTTTGGACCGGAACACCCGCTGGAGTTGGACCGATGTACAAGGGAGATATTGTAGAAGCGTCTTTGACTAATCAGAAAGGAGAGATTGTCAGTACCTTGAAGGCTACATGTCAAGTAAGTTAAATCCTAAAATTTGACTCCGTGTCTACTAAATGTGTAATGATTGTGCGAAAGATATGGTTGAATACGAAATAGTCAACAAAGAAGAATTGCGAATGGTCAAGGCGACCTTGAATGGAGATACTGTAAGGGCAGAATCAGGTGCCCTTCACTACATGATTGGAAATATCGAGATGGTGACAAAAGCACCAAGCGTTGGTGGCTTCCTTAAATCAGTGGTATCAAGTGAAGATATTTTCAGACCAACATATACCGGTACTGGCGAGGTGTTCTTTGGGCCTCCTACTTTTGGAGAATATCACATATTGGAACTAAATGGAAATTCAATGGTGTTAGACCAAGGGGCTTACATATGCTCAGATGAAGGGATTGAAGTTGGAATCATGAGGAATAAAGGAGTCAAGTCTATGCTCTTTGGTGGAGAGGGGATTTGGCAAACTACGGTTTCTGGAACTGGGAAAGTGGTTTACTATTCAGATGGACCAATTGAAGAAATAACTCTAGAGAATGATACACTAACTGTTGATGGTAATTTCGCGGTTGCAAGAGATTCTTCCCTGAATTATGAAACTAAGTTGTTAGGAAAAGGACTGCTCTCAAAGATGGCTGGTGGAGAAGGTTTCGTGAATGTTATTTCAGGTACCGGAAAGGTGTATTTATCACCAGTTCCGAGTCGATTCAACAACCTGATTAGTAGGCAGGTATCTGACACAGTTGGTGGAATGATGCCCTTCCTAAATCAGGGATGAAATTACAAGAATTTGTAGTCATCATGAATTTACTACAAAACAGAAGTTTGAGGAGTGATATACCCTCGGCTAGCCATGGAATTTGGCGACCGCCGATATGCCAATGCTTGGCTGATGGACCACGATTGTGTCCCGCAGTATGGCGATTTCATCCTTCACCAAGATGGTTCATGGTCGACTAGTAAAGGAGACGAGGAAGTCGTAGAAACAATCGATGGATCTGGACGAATCATTACTCGTTCTTTCCAAAATTGGCACACACATCTTCCAATGATTCTCAATAGAGGGATGGGCGAAGGATTGCCTCTAATGGAATGGTTAGAAACTGCAATTTTTCCTGTAGAGAAGAAATTAACTGAGGATCTAATCAGAGTTGGTACAAAAGCCGCTGCTGCAGAGATGATAGCAACTGGAACAACCTATGCCTGTGACATGTATTTC
>Ga0208410_1000618_pt1 | contig 20160 bp, 20 predicted proteins | sample ETN02SmetaG_3_FD_185787 | JGI IMG/M metagenome (GOLD analysis project Ga0208410, IMG submission 185787) | Marine microbial and viral communities from oxygen minimum zone, Eastern Pacific Ocean - ETNP2014F10-02SV257 (SPAdes) (version 2) | ecosystem: Environmental > Aquatic > Marine > Oceanic ... | reverse complement strand
AAATTGCAGCTATGCTTGCTGAGTATAAGTCTAAAATGCATGATGATGTTTTGGCTGCAAATGAGTCAATTCAGTAATTAATTTGAAGGAATTTTTATCTCCTGCCGAAGCATCAAATTGGCTAAAAGAAGGCAAAATTTTAATTCACCCAACAGAGGGGGTCTGGGGTCTTGGCTGTGATGCATCAAATATAAATGCATGTGAGAAAATAGCTCTTTTAAAGCAAAGACCCAAGAACAAAAACTTTATCTTACTCGCTCCATCAATTTCTTTTGCTATAGGTTGTTCCGAGAAAATTGAGTCATCAAAAATTGAATTTTTAGAGTCCATATGGCCAGGCCATGTAACAGCTATCTTGCAGCCAAACAACTCTATAAAATCCTCAATAAAAGGCTTAGATAAAACAATTGGAATAAGAGTAAGCAATCACTTACCTATTGTAAATTTACTCAATTCTTTTAAGAATTTAATGGTTTCCACATCAGCAAATATAAGCAATTTTCCAACCCCTAGTTTGCTTGACGAGGTAAAAGAAATTTTTGATGATCCGGACGTTGCAGCGTATGCTCATGATAATGGAGGCGCCTTAAAACCATCTTCAATAATAGACCTAAACACCATGGAATATATTCGTGAATAAACTGAATAAAAATAATCTTATGTTGATTGAATCAAGGTTTAAATCTGTTCAAAGAAATATAGATAAAAAGCTAAATTCTTTGAATAAAAAATCATTTCAACGAATTGCAGAAAACTGGAATAGAAAACAGGGCGGAGGAGGAAAATCCATATCTATAAATGGTGATGTTATAGAAAAAGCAGCTGTTAACTTTTCTTCTATTTCTGGGAGCAAATTGCCAGTTTCATCGCTTGCAACCAAATCAAAATTAAAGGGCTCTTCCAAATTTCATGCGGTTGGAGTGTCTGTTATTTCACACCCATTCAATCCATATTGCCCAACAAGCCATATGAACATAAGGATTTTTTTAGAAATAAGCAAAAACTCCACAATCAATAATTGGTGGATAGGCGGCGGCTTCGATTTAACCCCTTATGTTATCTCCAATCAAGATTCATCACTTTGGCATAATGAAGCCAAACTAACATTAGATAAATTTAGCAAAACATATTACAAAAAATTTGCAAAAAACTGTGATGAGTACTTTGCTCTTCCGCATAGAAATGAAAATAGAGGAATAGGAGGCGTCTTTTTTGATCAACTCCAGCATAAAGATATTGAAAGCAGCCTATCTTTATTAGAAAAAATTGCTGAATCTTATATTAATAGCTATGAAAAAATTATTTTGAACCATAGAAATACAACATTTTCTAAAGATGACAAAGATTTTCAACTGTATAGGAGGGGCAGGTATGTTGAATTTAATCTTCTTTTTGACAGGGGAACCAAGTTTGGGATTGAATCTAACGGAAGGGCAGAATCTATATTAGCCTCTCTTCCACCTTTAGTTAGCTGGCCTTGCTCTAATAGCAAAGGCATTCAAAAGAAAAATAAATCGTTGATTTCATTCTTTAATAAGAGCTGGAAAGAGAGGATATAGGTGGGCAATCAAATAAAGCTTGGAGTTATAGGAGACCCTATTGACCATTCAATGTCTCCGCTAATTCATGCTCAATTTGCTGAAGCTATAGGCCTAGAAATTAACTATAAGCCTTTTCACGTCGTTGAAAGGGATTTAGATGAATTCATTGAAAGTTTTTTTGCAGAGGGTGGTTATGGGCTTAATATAACTTTGCCACATAAGCTAAATTGTGTTCGCTCAGCTAACATTTTATCAAGCGAAGTAGAATTGCTTGGTGCCGCAAATACCCTCAGTAAGAATAGCAATAATGAAATTATTGCATCATCTACAGATGGCCTCGGATTTATAAGGGATTGCTCTGATAAAAATATAGAAATTAGTAATAAAAGAGTCTTAATTCTTGGAGCAGGCGGGGCAAGTCAAAGCATAATCCCAGCTATTGCAAGGATGAACCCAACAAAACTCATGATCGACAATAGATCCCCAGATAAAATTGAACACTTAGTAAAAAAGTTTTCTTCTCTTGGGCTTCAGCCTTTTCAGCATAATAATGAACCTATAGACTTATTAATTAATGCAACTTCAGCGGCTCTATCTGGCTCTTTTAATTGGAATATTCAGAATCAACTTAATGAAGAAACCATTTTTTATGACTTAAGCTATGGAAAAGCGTCAGTAAAATTTTTTTCTTGGGCTAGTCAGTTTTCAAAAAATAGATTCGATGGAACCGGCATGTTAATTGCTCAGGCGGCGTTTTCATTTCAACTATGGTTTGATACATTTCCCGATATATCAAACATAAAATTAAGCAACACTGATGACTAAAAACTTTATTAGATTTATTGCTGGCGCAGTATGCCCAAGTTGTAAAGAATTGGATAAAATAGCGATAACACCAGACGACCAAACCATTTATTGCCTTAGCTGTGATTTCAAGGAGCATAAACCATTAGAAAGCACTATCAGTAAGGCAAAATCTAGTGAGCCAGAGGTCTTTAATATTGAAGATTTTAGGCTTAAGAAATCCTAGAATTTCACAACATTTAGAGCTATTATAGCCCCATAAAAAAATCAGTTTGTTAAAAGCTTAAATGCTAAAAAGCTTCTAATAAACATAATTTATAGTTATAATTAGATATATCAATTATTTATTTTAAAAGCTTTATATGAAGCAAAGGATTAGTAATGTTTAAAAAAGCTACCACAAGCGTTAATAACAAACTTCTTGCCGGATCGATAACTCTGTTTTCAAGCAACATGTTTGCTGCTTGGGGTGACTTAAATATGACAGAAGGAGTCACAGCAATAAGCAAAGAAGTCTTTGATTTGCATATGCTTATTTTTTGGATTTGTGTGGTTATAGGGCTTGTTGTATTTGGAATAATGTTTTATTCGATGTTTGCTTTTACTAAGAAAAAAAATCCTAATCCTGCCACATTTCATGAAAACACTAAAGTCGAGCTAGCCTGGACAGTAGTTCCTTTTTTGATCTTGGTGTTCATGGCAATACCCGCTTCGAATACTCTAACAAAAATCTATGATGATACTGAGGGCGACATAAATATTCAGGTGGTTGGATATCAATGGAAGTGGCAGTATAAATATCTAGAAGATGACATAGATTTTTTCTCCAACCTAAAAACTGATTGGGATGAAATATATAACAAGACTCCAAAAGGAGAATTCTATCTCCAGGAAGTTGATGAGGCGGTGGTAATACCCGTAGGCAAAAAAATAAGATTTTTAATCACAGCAAATGATGTTATTCACTCTTGGTGGATGCCAGATTTTGCTATCAAGCAAGACGCAATTCCAGGCTTTATAAATACTGCTTGGACTATCGTTGACGAACCTGGGATATACAGAGGAAAGTGCACAGAGCTATGTGGAAAGAATCATGGATTTATGCCAGTAGTAGTTAAAGTTGTCCCTCAAGATGAATACGATGCATGGGTTCAAGATAAAAAAGATGCTGCATTCAGAATGGCAGAATTAACTGAAAAAGATTGGAGCGCAGCCGAGCTCACCGAAAGAGGCGAGGGAATATATTTAAAAAACTGTGTTGCATGTCATCAAGTTAATGGTCAAGGCATCACAGGAATATTTCCAAATCTTGCTGGCAGTGACATTGTTTTAAATAACAAAGCTAAGAATATTGAAATTTTGATGGAGGGTGTTCAAGGAGCAGCCATGCAATCATTTGCAAATCAGCTCTCAGAGGTTGATATGGCTTCAGTGATCACTTATACAAGACAAGCTTGGGGTAATGGAGAAAATGGTGATGGTGAAATCGTCGTTCCTAAAGATATTGTTGAATACAAAAAACCTAAAGTTTAAAAAAAGGAAGTAATATGAGCGCAGTAATAGAATCCCATAATCATGATGACCATCATCACGGGCCTGCAAAAGGCTTAACTCGATGGCTTTATACAACAAATCATAAAGACATAGGAAGTCTTTACCTGTGGTTTAGTTTTGCAATGTTCCTTATTGGCGGGGTAATGGCCTTAGTCATAAGGGCGGAGCTTTTTCAACCTGGTATGCAAATTGTTGAACCTGAATTTTATAACCAAATGCTTACTTTGCATGGTCTGATAATGGTCTTTGGTGCCGTTATGCCAGCCTTTGTTGGTCTTGCTAACTGGCTAGTGCCTATGATGGTGGGCGCTCCTGATATGGCGCTCCCAAGAATGAATAATCTTAGTTTTTGGATACTCCCTTTTGCATTTTTTGTATTGTTATCTTCCTTGTTTATGGAAGGCGGAGCTCCAAATTTTGGCTGGACCTTTTATGCCCCATTGTCCACCACATATGCTCCACCTAGTGTTACTTTTTTTATTTTTTCTGTGCATATCATGGGCGCTTCATCAATCATGGGATCCATTAATGTGATTGTTACTATAATGAATATGAGAGCTCCTGGCATGACATTAATGAAGATGCCACTTTTTGTATGGTCATGGCTAATAACAGCATACCTATTAATAGCTGTAATGCCGGTTCTTGCAGGAGCTGTAACCATGATGCTTATGGATATTCATTTTGGTACAAGCTTCTTTAATGCTGCAGGAGGAGGAGACCCTGTTTTATTTCAGCACATATTTTGGTTTTTTGGTCATCCTGAAGTTTATATTATGATCTTGCCAGCTTTTGGAATCACCTCTCATATTATTGAGACATTCTCTAGAAAACAGCTGTTTGGATATGCGTCAATGGTTTGGGCCATGGCCTCAATTGCCATTTTATCATTTGTTGTATGGGCGCATCATATGTTTACGGTTGGTCTACCCCTAGCCGCAGAATTATTTTTTATGTGGGCAACTATGTTAATTGCTGTTCCAACCGGCGTGAAAGTTTTTAATTGGGTGACCACAATGTTCAAGGGCTCAATTACATATGAAACCCCAATGCTTTTTGCTATAGCATTTGTTGTCTTATTTACTATTGGTGGCTTTTCTGGCTTGATGCTTGCTATTACTCCAGCAGATTTTCAGTACCATGATACATATTTTGTTGTCGCTCATTTTCATTATGTTCTTGTTCCGGGCTCAATCTTTTCAATTATGGCAGCCGTTTATTATTGGATTCCTAAATGGACAGGAAATATGTATGACGAAAGACTCGGTAAATTACACTTTTGGCTTTCATTTGTTGGAGTGAATGTAACTTTCTTTCCCCAGCATTGGATTGGTTTGGCTGGAATGCCGAGAAGATATCCAGATTATGCCCTCCAATTTGCAGATTGGAATATGATCTCTTCTGTCGGGGCATTTTTGTTTGGTGCTTCTCAAATTTTGTTTCTATTCATCGTACTCAAAACTGTAATGGGTGGGAAGAAGGCCACGCCAGAGGTTTGGGAAGGCTCAAGAGGCCTTGAGTGGACCGTAGAGTCCCCAGCTCCTTATCACACATTTACCACACCGCCGAAGGTTAATTAATGAACGAAGGATCAAAAAAAACGATTAAAACCCTCTGTTTTGCAGTCCTAGGAATGTTTACATTTTCGTTTGCTTTGGTTCCTCTTTATAATGTTTTCTGTGAGGTTACTGGCCTTAATGGGAAGATTGAACTAAGGGCCACCAATGATAAAAATATTGAGATTGATAATGGACGAGATATCTCAATCCAATTTGTTTCTCATAATAACGAAGAGATGCCTTGGGCATTCAAACCTTCTGAAGATAATATCCAAATTAAGACAGGTAAATACCACACGGCTACTTTTTATGTAAAAAATACAACCAATAAAAGAATGGTTGCTCAGGCAATACCAAGCATTGCCCCCTCTAATGCAGCAGCGCATTTAAAAAAGCTAGAATGCTTTTGTTTTGAGCAACAAGAACTTGCTCCAGGCGAGGAAGCTCTTTTGCCGGTTAGGCTTATTTTTGATAATGAGCTGCCAAGCTCAATCAATAGCGTTGTTCTTTCATATACAATTTTTGATGTTACAGATTATAACGATGTTGAATTTACTCAACATCATAATGATCACCATGCTGGTCATGAAATGGAGCCTTCAATATGAGTTATCAGAAATATTATGTACCAGAGCAAAGCAAATTTCCTATATATGCTGCAACAGCGCTCTTTTTATTAGTGATGGGTGCTGCGGGCACAATTAATGATCTTGGAAAACCTGACAGCAATTCTGTATACATTCTTTATTCAGGATTTGCTGTTTTTGCAGCAACTTTATATTTTTGGTTTAGAACAGTAATTAGAGAGCACATTGCAGGTTTAGATAGTACTCAGCTTCAAAAATCTTTTGTTTTTGGTATGGGCTGGTTTATTTTTTCTGAGGTAATGTTCTTTGCTGCATTCTTTGGAGCATTATTTTATGTAAGAAATTTCTCTGTCCCATGGCTTGGTGGCGATGGCGAGAAAGGGCTTGCAAATATGCTTTGGGAAGGTTTTGAGGCCTCATGGCCTGTTATGTCCACGCCAGACGCTGGATCAGCATATGTTCTTGCAGATAAAAACATGAGTTGGCCTGGTTGGGGCCATGCCTTAAAGTGGCTGCCTTTGTGGAACACAATTGTACTCCTTAGCTCTAGTGTGACCGTCCACTTTGCTCACCTTGCGCTGAAGAACGATAATAAAAAAAGTTTCAATATATGGCTTGGCATTACTGTTACCCTTGCGTTGATATTTGTTGGTTTGCAAGCTGCTGAATATTATGAAGCATATGCTCATTACGGTTTAACACTTAACTCTGGGATATATGGCTCAACTTTTTTTATGCTGACAGGGTTCCATGGCTTTCACGTCATGATGGGTGGATTTATGCTTGCCGTAATGTTATCCAGATCAGTTTTTTATAACCACTTTGATTCTCATAGCCATTTTGGGTTTGAAGCAGCATCGTGGTATTGGCACTTCGTTGATGTGGTTTGGGTGATGCTATTTCTTTTTGTTTATATACTTTAAATTAAGAGCCCCAAGGAACAGTATTTCCTAGCTCTCCGGTATATAGGCCATAAGAGACCAAGATAAGCAGCAATGCTGCTAGGCTAACCCTAAATCCAAGACTGTATACAGAGCGTTTGCCTTGTCCTTGGTCTTTGAAAAGAAAAAAGAGACTACTGAACAAGCTCAAAAAGATTAAGATAATAACAACTGCAATAAGAGGTTTAAGCCACATACCCGAACTATAACATTTTTATAATGAAACATTTATCAACAATTGAACTTATAAAACACAACAAAGCATTAACTGCTTTTTCATGTTTTTTTATCATTGTGTTTATTTTGTTAGGGTTTTGGCAGATAGAAAGAGCTGGATTTAAAGCAAGCCTTATCCAGGAATTTGATTTGGAGCAAGCGAAAGCTCCGAAGCCTATTTCTAGCTCCTCCTCGCAGTGGAGTAGAGTGTATATAGAAGGGTTCTATGATCCTAGCCAACAAGTTCTAATAGACAACCAAATTAATAACGGGAAGGTAGGCTACAAAATATATACACCATTTTACTATGGGCAAGATCAAGCAATATTAGTTGATCGTGGTTGGATCTCTCAAGGCAAAACAAGAAACGATCTACCCAATGTAGATTTTAAAGCTTCTAAATTACGCATAATTGGAAGCTTGATCATGCCAGAGAAAGAAGTTTTAGCGGGAGATGAATTGTTGACCAATGAGTGGCCTTTAGTCTCTCAAACCAAATCACCAAACATAATTCAAGAAGCCTATGAAAAACAATTTTTAAACATGGTACTAATTTTAGATCCTGGCTCTTTATTCATGAATAAACATGTTGCATTAACGCCATTTGTTATAACGCCAACCAAACATTACGGCTACGCTCTTCAATGGTTTACCATGAGCCTCGTCTTAGCAGGAATGTTTATGTATGTAATTAGGAGAGAATCATGAGAAGCAAGATATTCTTAGCAATTTTATTATTAACTCCCCTTTTAGTTTTATTGGTTTCAACATTATCTTTTCAGTCAGGCTATTCACCAAAATATACTAAAAATAATGGAGTATTTTTTACTGAATATTTTGATTTAACCAAGCTCAAACTTATCAATGATGTAGAAAATTTAAAATTTGAAGATGGTAAATGGCTATTTGCTACCTATGCCTCTCAAGGTTCAGAGCTAGAAGAAGCACTTTATTTGATGCGACAACTTAATGTAGCCCTTAATAGAGATATCAACAAACTAAAAAGAGTGGTCTTCTCTAAGGACAAGAAAATGCTAGAAGATAAGCTGATTGATTACCCAAGAATTCAAATTATCATTGATGCTGAAGAAAAATTGTTTGAGAGATTGTTAGAGGCAGGCAACGAAAAATTTTTTCTTGAACAAAAAATTTTTATAATTGATCCATATGGAAGGGCGGTAATGTTTTTTCCAGTTTCCATGGATCCTAAATTAATTTTAAAGGACTTAAAGGTTTTAATATGAGTTTGGTTAGAGGTCTTTCAATTTTTGGATTATGCTTTGCATTTGTTGTGATTGCATTGGGCGCTTGGACAAGACTGGTTGATGCAGGTCTTGGCTGCCCAGATTGGCCGGGATGCTATGGTTTTGTAGTATTTCCTACAACTGAAGCTGAAATTTTAATAGCTGAGCAGAGATACCCCCAATTCCCTTATGAAATTGATAAAGCAATTCCGGAGGTTGTGCACAGATACTTTGCAGCCGCTCTTGGGTTTATAGCAATATTGCTAGTTGCTTTTTCATACAAGCACAAACTGCCAACAAGAATAAAAGCTATAGCATCTTTTCTCTTATTCTTTATTTGTTGCCAGGGACTATTTGGCTACCTTACTGTGAGCATGAAGCTTTTACCAATTATAGTAACTGGCCATTTGTTTGGCGGTTTTATTACACTAAGTTTATTTTTTTACTTATTTTTGAATACCAGTGATGGCATTAAAAATCATCAGATTGGACATTTAAAGACCTTGGGCGGCATTGCTTTGTTTGCCCTTTTAATCCAGATCTTCTTAGGAGCCTGGACAAGCACCAACTACGCATCTTTGGCTTGTGTTGATTTTCCAACATGCCAAGGAACATATATGCCTGAGATGAATTTTTCTGATGGATTTAATTTGTCACAAGAAGTTGGTCCAAATTATTTATATGGCCTATTGGACAATGAAGCAAGGGTTGCCATTCATTATTCTCATAGAGTCAGCGCATTAATTTTGACACTAATCTTTATGGTTTTAATTACTAAGCTTTGGTTTTCTAATGCTGCTCCGCTGGCTTCTACCTTGGGGGTAATATTGGTCACTCAGATTTCCTTAGGAATTATGAACGTTGTTTATGTGCTTCCTTTGTATATTGCTATTGCGCATAATTTAGTCGCAGCATTATTACTGTTAGCAACTCTAATGGTTAATCTTGTGATTTGGAAAGATGAATAACACGATCAAAAACTATTATGAACTATGTAAACCCAACGTAGTTCTGATGATGTTAATTACTGCCTTGGTTGGATCTTTGTTGGCCAGCAAAACTCTAGCTCCATTATCCTTAATTGCACTAGCAATGCTTGGCATTGGTTTGTGTGCATCTTCAGCGGCGGCAATCAATCAAATCATTGATAGAAAGGCAGATGCCAATATGAATAGGACAGAGAACAGGCCTATTCCTCAGGGGGAGGTCAGCCCTGTCAATGCCTCAATTTTTGCATTTATCTTAGGTGCACTTGGCGCAGCTATTTTAGTGATTTATGTAAATACACTAACTGCATTGCTTACATTGGCATCTTTAATAGGATATGCCTTTGTCTATACAGTTTATTTAAAGAGAGCAACACCACAAAATATAGTCATCGGGGGTCTCGCGGGCGCAGCCCCTCCATTATTAGGGTGGACAGCAGTTACAAATTCTATTGATCCAAATTCTCTTTTGTTGGTATTAATCATTTTTGCTTGGACGCCTCCACACTTTTGGGCTCTTGCAATCCACAGAAGAGATGAGTATGCAAAAGAGAATATTCCAATGCTTCCAGTGACTCACGGAGTCCAATTTACAAAACTACAAATCATTCTCTATACAATTATTTTAATTCTAGTGAGTTTATTGCCCTTTGTGGTCATGATGTCTGGGATTCTTTATTTTATGTCTGCGTTAATTCTAGGGATTATTTTTTTATACTATGCAGTTCGTTTATATTTTGATGAAGACAATGTTCATGCCTTTCCAACTTTTGTTTACTCCATTTATTATATTTTTCTTATTTTTGCTGCCTTGCTTATTGATCACTTCATAATCTAAATATGAGCAAGAACATTAAAATTTCATTAGCTTTAATCATCTTATTCATGGTTGCAGTTTTGTCCTTGTTCATTAATAAATTAACTACCCCAAGATATCTATCTGCACCCGAGCTTTTAGTAAACGGATACTATCAATTTCCCAACCCAAAGAAGTTTTCTAATTTTCAAATTCTGACATCTAATAATGTTGAGCTCGACAAGAATATATTCAAGGGAAAATGGACTTTAATATATTTTGGATATACTCGTTGTCCTGCCGAGTGCCCCGTTGCAATGTCTTTAATTAAAACTTTATATTCAACATTGGAATCAAAAGGCTTTAATTTAAGTAATAAGCAGACTCTTCTTGTGACTATAGACCCTGAGGGCGATACTCCTAATGCTGTAGATAAATATGCCAAAGCATTTAATAAATCATTTATTGGGGCCCGTGGTGATAGACCAATGCTTTTAAGCATGGCAACACAATTAAATGTAATGGTAGTTGAGCCTCCAAGGAATATGCATTCTAATTATATGGAGCATTTAGAAAACCACTCAAATAATATTTTGCTAATCAACCCTGAAGGGCAGTATGTTGGATTTTTTAGACCGCCATTTGATGAAGAGAAGTTTCTCCTCACCTATCAGTCAGTTGTAACACCTCGCTAACTTTCTAGAAACTTATTTCGCAGCTTTTGGATATCTTCATCAGAAATATTTAAACCAACTCTTATAAAATTTTCTAAACTGCCATATTTTTCTTCTGCAGTTTTAAAAGCTGTTTCAATGTATACACGCTCAACACCTATTAAGGGGCGCAAAATCTCGGCATCGGCCTGATATAGACTCATCAATTCTATTTGATCTAAAATTTCTTCAATTCTTTCTTCAGTAAAAGTATTGGTCTTCATATAGTCTTCAATTACAGTCTCTCTTGATACGCCCAGAGCAATTAGTGTAATTGCAGCGGCAAAACCAGCCCTATCCTTACCAGCAGTGCAGTGAAATAATATTGGAGCATCCTCATCTATCAGACCTCTAAGAAAATTTTCATACACGTCCGTATAGCTTGTTACAAATTCTCTATTTGCGTCCACTAAAAAACTTTTCACCTCTTTGTCTGTTTCACCCTTTAATACAGCTTCTATCTTTGATCTCATAGCCCCATCAACACTAATCGGCATCTCAACATAGTCTATTCCTTCTGGGATAATATCTGGATCTTCAGTTTTCTCTTCCTCGGATCTGAAATCAACGATCTTTTTGATGCCAAGGCTTTGAAGGTACTCTTGATCAGTCTTAGAGATATCACTTAGCTTATCTGAGCGATACAACATGCCCCATTTGATAGACTTACCATCAGTAGTTTCATAACCCCCAAGCTCTCTTGTGTTATGTGCCCCATCCATTGGAAGTAGCCTATGCTCCTCATTTTGTAAAGAGGTATTATTTTTATGAAGAGGTCTATCCATTAATTCTATTGTTTCTGAGCATTGAGTCAGCGTTACGCAAAGGAATAAAATCCCCGCCGTCCTAAACATCAATTATTACCTTGCCTTTAGCCTTCCTATCTTTTAAGTGTGCAATAGCGGCTGCCGATTCCTCAAGAGAGAATCTATCAGAAATTTCAGGATTAATTTTACCTGCAGCATGAAGATCAAAAAGCTCTTGAAAATTTTTTTCATTTTCATCTGCAAACATCATTGTCCATGCGCCCCAAAAAACCCCAACTATCTGACAGCCTTTTAGAAGAGCTAGATTAAGAGGCAGCTTTGGTATTTCTCCAGCTGCAAATCCAATGACAAGAAATCTTCCTTCCCATGCTATTGATCTTAAAGCCGGCTCACTAAAAGATCCTCCAACCGGATCATAAATTACATTAGCTCCTTGACCCCCAGTGAGCTCCTTGATTTTATTGGAAAGTTCTTTTTGCTGATCTCGATCAAGATTGCCCGAGGGGTAGACGAATGCTTCATCAGCCCCATGTTCCAAACATATTTTAATTTTTTCTTCAGATGATGCTGCTGCAATAACTCTTGCACCCATTGCTTTTCCAAGCTCTACTGCGCTTAGTCCAACTCCCCCAGCAGCCCCTAGAACAAGCAATGTCTCTCCAGGCTTGAGGCCCGCTCTTTGCTTTAATGCATATAAAGAAGTTCCATAAGTCATTGGAAGAGCTGCAGCAACTGGAAAATCCATTTCCTTTGGTATCAAAACCACTCTGGCAGCTTCAACCACAATTTTTTCAGCAAAACATCCATTTCCTGCCATAACGAATACATGATCGCCTACATTGCAGGAATCGACGCCTTCACCAATTTCTGCTATTACACCAGAACATTCAGCCCCTGGAATAAATGGTATTGGTGGCTTGACTTGGTAAAGGCCTTGAATCATTAAGACATCTGGAAAATTAACACTAGCGGCTTTGATCTCTATTAAAACCTCACCATTGCCTGGTTTCGGATCATCTATGTCAGAAACGATTAGTTTTTCAGGACCGGCTAATTCTACACACTGCAAAGCTTTCATTGTATTTCCTAAATTTTTGAATTATACAATTCTACATATTTATTAATGTCCATGCCCGCATTTTTATTAAGATTTTTGAAATCTTTTAATGATTTTTTAGCATTGTGAGTGAACTTTGAAAAATCATCGCCAGCATGCGATTGTTGCTTCGCAGCAATTTTCTTGCTCTGGGCCAAACCATATTCTTGAAATGATAAATTTTGAGAATTCATCTCATTCATAATTTTTTCGCTTGGTAGCAAATTTTCACTCATTTCAGCACTTAAAGCATTTGAATATCCTGGACAATATTCATCCATTGCAGTTGCAACCTGTTCTAGCTCATCATAAAAGATCTTTTTTAATTCTTTTAGAGGAGTTGAGACTCCATTTTGTTCTAAATTGACATTTTTTGATCTTCCATTTTCAACCATGGTTTTTTGATTGGCTCTTATCTCTTCAATCTCTTTATCAGAAACTTGAGGGCTTTCAGAAATTAGGGAATGCATTATAAAGATGTCTAAAAGTTTAATTTTATTCCCATCAATACCCTCAGGAATAAAAGGGTTAATATCGATTCCTCTCAATTCTAAATATTCTATTCCTTCATTTTTTAGAAGAGTTGCTGGGCGAGAACCACTTGGGCCAGATCTTTTTGGCCTAACTGTGTCATATAACTCGTTCTCAATTTGTAAAATCCCAGTAGATATTTGTTGCGGAACACCCTGCCCATCAAGCAATCCGATTTCTTCAAAATTCTTTACCGGAGTGTTAATTCCTTTGATTATTGCATCTATAAATTCATCTAAATTGTTATAGTTGATTTTTAGAGCATTCTGCATGCTACTTTGATAACCAACATCACTCATCCTTAAAGATGTTGCGCATGGTAAAAATAGATCATTGCTTCCATGCTTTGTTAGAGAATGCTCTCTATTTAGCAAGTAAGACTCATGAGCAATAGGCGAGGCGCCAAGGCGCTCTAATAAAAACCAAAAATTTCTTTTAATGTTTCTAATTGCTCCAAGGTATTTTTGATTTACAAAGCTTTGATCAGGGCTGTTAGTTAATGTATCCCAAGAATCTTTTGATAAAGAAAAGTTAAAGTGGATTCCTGATACACATTGCATGATAGATCCATACCTCAATCTCAAGCCTTTTCTGTATATATGTTTTAACATTCCGCTGTTGGTGTCACCGTATTCAGCAATTTTTATTTCTTTCTCGCTCTGAAATGCACACGGCATGGAGAAATTCCATAATATTTCTTCTTCCATTTCGCTGTAAAGAAATTTATGTAAAAGACTAAGATGTTCAAAAAGCTCTTCTGCAGATTCAAAAGTAGGAGTGACAAGTTCCACAAGCGCTTCTGCAAAGTCAGTTGTAATGTCTTCGCTTGTCAGAGGGGAGCCTAGGTTCTTGGGATGATTGTTTTGAGAGATTTTTCCTTCTTGAGTAACGCGCAAAGATTCTCTTTCAATCCCGCGAAGAATTTTGAGGTTTTTAAAAAAACCCTTTTCTTGATGAGTTTTTAAAGAGCGCTTAAACGCATCTGCAGTCATAAATTTGGGCTAAATTGATGGACCCGCTGCAACTATTGCTTCACTTACTGAGAATTTTTTAAAGTTTTCTTGAAATTGTCCTATGAGATTCTTAAGATATTCGTCGTATTTCTCATGATCAGACCAAGTTTCCTTTGGGGTTAGAACTTTTGAATCTACCCCATCAACTGCCACAGGAACTTCTAAATTTAAACCTTCTATGTGCGTGGTTTCAACATTATTCAATTCACCATTTTGAATAGCATTAACAATTCTTCTTGTTGTAGGAATATCAAACCTTGAGCCAATGCCATGTGGACCCCCAGTCCAACCAGTATTGACCAGAAAGACCTTTGAATCAAAAGCATCAATTCTTTTCATTAAAAGGTCTGCATATACTCCAGCAGGCCTAGGGAAAAAAGGCGCCCCAAAACAAGTAGAAAAAGTTGTGCCAATAGATTCTGTAGAACCGACTTCGGTTGATCCAACTTTTGCAGTATAGCCACTTAAAAAATGATAGGCCGCAGCTTCTTTTGAAAGAATTGAGACGGGAGGAATAACTCCTGTTAGGTCACATGTTAGAAATATTACTGTTTCGGGCTCACCCGCTGAATTAGAATCAATTGCATCATCAATATGCGAACGCGGATAACAACAGCGTCCATTTTCAGACAAGGAAGTGTTTGAATAATCAGGAGTACCACTTTCATCTAGAAAAACATTTTCGATTATGCTGCCGTGCTTAATCGCTTTCCATATTACAGGCTCGTTTTTTTCGGAAAGATCGATAGTTTTCGCGTAGCATCCTCCCTCAAAATTAAACACAGTACCAACCCCCCAGCCATGCTCGTCGTCTCCGATGAGTGAGCATGAAGGATCAGCAGATAGAGTAGTTTTTCCAGTACCGGATAGACCAAAGAATAACGAAACATTTCCATCCTTGTTTACGTTGGATGAGCAATGCATTGGTAAAACATCTTTCTCAGGCATTAAGAAATTTTGAACTGAAAACATAGATTTTTTCATTTCACCGGCATATTTCATTCCAGCAAGTAGAACCTTTCTAGCAGCAAAATTAATAATTACACATCCCTCAGAATTTGTGCCATCTTCCTCAGGAGAACACTGATAGTTCAAGGCGCTCATTATTTGCCACTCTTTTTTTGCTTGAGGGTTGAATTCATCGGGACTAATGAAAATTAACTTTGAAAACATGCTATGAGAAGCGCTTTCAGCGGTTACATTTACGGGTATGTAATGATCCTCATGTGCCCCCACATGAACTTTTGAAAGGTAGCGATTTTTTTCTGCTAGGTATGCATCAACTTTGTCCCAAAGAAGCGTAAAATTATCTGAATCAAAAGGTTTGTTAATATCTCCCCAATCAATGAGATGCGAAGTACTATCCTCCTCAACGATAAATCTATCATTTGGACTTCGCCCAGTTCTGTCTCCAGTTTCCAGAGATAGGGCTCCATTGCTTGCAATGGTTCCTTCGCCGTTTTCAATAGCAGCCTTAATCAGGTCTTCAGTATTTAGTTCAAATGTTTCTGCCAAGGTGTTATTTCCCATAAAAATCTTTTCATTATCGATTCTACAATATTCTGCCTCTCAGAGAGAAGCATAACTTGAGAATTTGTTGTAGTGGATTTGAAAATATTTAGTAATTATTGTCAATTAATATAAAAACAATGATTTTAAGGCATTAATTGGAACTTTAATTTGTAGCAATACTACAAATTTATGCTTTTGCTGACTTTTTAAATAAAAAGAAAAAGTTATAACAAAATAAAAAAACAAAAAATATGAACGCCCATTCAGCAAAATTAAAAATAAATCTCCATTCATATTCAGCACAATTACCATCCCCAAGTAGGATAGTTTGTATTACCTCAAAAATTGGCAGAGTATCCATTAAAAAATCCATTGGAGGAGCGCAAGTTGGAACCTGGTCGCTAGGAAGGTTTTGCAAGTAGATTTGTCTCCCAGCAATCACCCCACCACCCATAGAAAACAAACTAGCCATCCCTAGAAGGGCTTTTTTGATTGTGAAATATGATCCAAGGATCATTAAAAAAGCTCCACACATAGCAATTAATCCAAAAGACCAACGCTGAAGGATGCATAGGGGGCAAGGATCGTAATACCCAAAGACTTCAAAAATATAAGCCCCCACTACTAAGCCTATGCCCAGACCACAGTTAACCAGTGGAGGCAATAGTAGAATTTTTCTTAGAGTATTCATATTTTTTAAAACAGCATTAAATGCATGATGATCTTATATTATCCATGGCTTATATAAAAACCTAATGACATAATAAATTTTTATGAATACTCCTGCAAAAAAAATTTTTTTGATAGATGGCTCCTCTTATTTATACAGAGCCTTTCATGCTATGCCGCCTCTAACAACCTCAACTGGCCTTCCAACAGGCGCAGTCAAAGGGGTCACAAATATGTTGCGCAATTTACGCAAAGAAAATCCTGATTCATATTACCTTTCAATCTTTGATGCCAAGGGCAAAAATTTTCGTCACGATATTTATAAAGACTATAAAGCTAATCGCCCCCCAATGCCTGAGGATTTAAGAGAACAGCTCTCTCCATTAAAGGAAATATGCAATGCAATGGGAATGCCGGTTGTTGAAATCTCAAAAGTAGAAGCCGATGATGTTATCGCCACCTTGGCTGTGATGGGTTCACAGCAAGGAATGCCTATGGTTATATCTTCTCTGGACAAAGACCTCATGCAACTGGTTGAGGACCCGCTAGTCAAGATGATGAATACCATGAACAATCAAATTTATGATGTTGCGGGAGTTAAAGAAAAGTTTGGCGTTCATCCAAGTCAGATAATTGATTACCTAGCTATTGTTGGAGATACTTCTGACAATATCCCAGGTGTACCAAAAGTAGGACCCAAAACGGCTGTTAAGTGGCTTGGTGAATTCAAGACTCTACAGGGAATTATTGATAATGCAGATTCACTGACTGGGGTTGTAGGGCAGAATTTCAGAGACTCTATTCCAGACTTAGATAGAAATGTTGAGCTCGTTACTTTAAAAAAAGATGTTGATTTAAAAGTTTCTCTTGAGGATCTGCTGATGGCTGAAGAGAATCAAGAGGAGTTAAATAAATTATTCGCATCCCTTGAATTTAAAACATGGATAAAGTCGTCTCGAAGCTCAGGCAGCGAAATTCCTGAAGCTCCAAAGTCAAAAAAAGAGTATCAAGCTGTTTTAACAGAAAATGATTTAAAAGCATGGGCTAAAAAAATTGATAAGTGCAATGTTTTTGCTATTGATACTGAAACCTCTTCTTTGGACACAATGACTGCAGATCTCATAGGGATATCACTGGCATGCAATGAAGGAGAGGGTTGTTACATACCTATTAAACATTCATATGAAGAGATGCCAAAACAGATACAGCTTACTCAAATTCAAAAAATCTTAGGCACTGCTATCACAAAAAATCAAAAAAAATTAGTTGGCCAAAATCTTAAATTTGATTTACCCATGCTCAATAGACATGGCATCAAGGTGGAGGAGTTCCTTGGGGATACCATGTTGATGTCATATGTCCTAAATAGTACTGGCACGAGACATGGCCTAGATAGGATGGCTTTATATTATTTAAATTATGAGACTATGAAGTATGAAGAGGTTGCAGGCTCTGCTTCAAAGCAAATTAACTTTGCACAAGTTGAGATTCCGGCTGCAACATTTTATGCAGCAGAAGATGCTGATATAACTCTAAGGCTTTTTAATCTCCTCAATGGAATGCTTGAAGATCAGCCCAAGCTAATTAACCTTCTCCAATCTATTGAGTATCCAATGCTTCAGTCTCTAATAAGAGTCGAAACTAATGGAGCAAAGATTGATGCACAGATGTTATCAGATTACTCAGATGAGCTAGCAATTAAGATTGAAGAATTATCTAAAGCTGCATACAAAATGGCTGGAGAAGAATTCAACATGGACTCTCCTAAACAACTTGTTGAGATTCTTTACAATAAATTAGATTTACCTGTGCTTAAAAAAACTCCAAAAGGCCAACCTTCAACTAACGAGGATACTCTTCAAAGATTAGCTGAAGAATATGATCTTCCAAAAATTATTATTGAGTATAGAGGCTTAGCAAAATTAAAGTCTACATATACAGATAGCCTGATTAATATTCAGCATCCTGTTTCTAAAAGGATTCATACTTCTTATCAACAAGCGGTAACCTCAACCGGAAGACTGTCCTCCACTGAACCCAATCTTCAGAATATCCCAATTAAAACCCCAGAAGGAAGAAAAATAAGAGAGGCTTTCATAGCCGAGAAGGGTAATGTTTTGATTTCAGCTGATTACTCGCAGATTGAATTAAGAATCATGGCTCATCTATCGGGAGATAAGAATTTAACCCATGCATTTAATAACAACATAGATGTTCATTCAGCTACCGCTTCAGAAATATTTAATATCTCTCTTGAAGAGGTATCACCAGATCATCGCAGAAGCGCTAAAGCAATTAATTTTGGATTAATCTATGGAATGTCCGCTTTTGGACTTACCAGACAATTGGGGATACCAAGGAAGGAAGCACAAGCCTATCTAGATACATACTTTGAAAGATATACCGGCGTAAGAAAATATATGGATTCCACAAAGGAGCTAGCTAAGAAGAATCTTTTTGTTGAGACTATTCTAGGAAGAAAACTCCATGTAGCTGCTATTAATGACTCAAATGGGTTAAGGCGCCAAGCAGCTGAAAGAGCCGCCATTAATGCGCCTTTACAGGGTTCTGCAGCAGACATCATTAAAAAGGCAATGATTGATGTCGATCATTGGATTGGGGACGACAATCCTAATATTAAAATGATTATGCAAGTTCATGATGAGTTAATTTTTGAGGTAAAAAAAGGGTTCGCTGATGAGGCCCTTGAAAACATTATAAGTCTCATGGAAAGCTCAGTTAAATTAGATATTCCTTTAATAGTTGATGCAAATACAGGTGCAAATTGGAACGAAGCCCACTAATGATCTAGTTGGCTATAGTACCCGACCATATTAACGGCTTTCTAACCATTCGTTCTTCTGGGGTAAGTATCTTAATTCCGAACTCTTCGCGTAAGTCGCACACTCTTTGATTCATCAAGGAGTCAGGCGACACAAAAGGCCATTTCTTATTCATTTGCTTGGCTCGCTTCCTTATTTTCAGTTTAATAGGTAGGAGCTTAATCGCAGTCATTATGAGTTTAAAATAACCAGGGTCATGCCAAAAATCTTTGTATAGTTGCTTTAGTTCTGGAAGTTTGTTGTAGGCAAGTAATTCTTTTAGTTTCCATTTTGTTCCCAGGAATACCCATGAATCTAACATAGATTCCTGTTCTATAGAGGTATCTAAACCAAACATGACGTGAGTTGCATCATGATCTCTAATAATTGTTGAGCCTGGAGCATCAATTAACTGCTTTTTTCCATTTGCCTGTAAGTACGCTCGATACTCTTCTAAGCCTTCAGCAAGAGTGATATCGCAGTTTTGAGACTGAAAAGATAAATTAGTCATTCTTGAATCCTATCAGAACCTTCCTTAGTTTTTCAAATCCAGTTTTTTTTGAGGATGAAATTGCCAAAACCTCTATAGCATTTGTTAACCTATTAACTTGTTGAATTGTTTTCATTAAAATATTTTTAGATACTTTGTCCGATTTAGTCAGCACGGGAACATAAGGCACCTCAAAACTTTCACATAATTCGATCATGTCGAGATCAATTGGTTTAAGCGGATGTCTAATATCCATAAATACCAGCACTGCCTTAAGAGCTTCCCTATGTTCAAAGTATTCTCCAAGCAGTGGGCCCCA
>Ga0208410_1000616_pt1 | contig 20170 bp, 16 predicted proteins | sample ETN02SmetaG_3_FD_185787 | JGI IMG/M metagenome (GOLD analysis project Ga0208410, IMG submission 185787) | Marine microbial and viral communities from oxygen minimum zone, Eastern Pacific Ocean - ETNP2014F10-02SV257 (SPAdes) (version 2) | ecosystem: Environmental > Aquatic > Marine > Oceanic ... | reverse complement strand
TGCGCGAGACGAGGACGCGCGCGCGGGCCCGCGCGCGCGCGGGCCCGCGCGCGCCGCCGATGACGTCCCGACCGTCATGTCGAGGCGCGAGCGCGCGAGACTCGACGCGCGCGCGCCGGTGGTCGACGCGAGGGAAAACGATGGACGCGCGAACGGATTTCACGCGCGAACGGACGGTCGCGTCGTCGCGTGACGACGACGAGAGGACGGAGACCGCGCGGGCGCGTCGGCGCGAATGGGGAGGGTCCGGCGTGACCGGTCGTGACTCATGACGTGTCCCTATTTCTGAGTCGTGAACGGTCAATGTGTCCCTCCCCGTGCGCGAGCGTTTCGGCCCACGTAACGCCTCGCGACCGCAGAGGTGGACGCTCGCGATGAGTCTCACGTCCGCGCGCGCGCATTACCAGGAAGAAATCGCGCGCGGGGAGGAGTGCGATAACTGTGGCCAGGCGTCCGCGGCGTTGGCGTGTTGTTCGCGATGTCGCTCGGCGTGGTTTTGTAGCGTCGCGTGTCAACGCGCGTATTGGCCGTTTCACAAGGAGTGGTGTCGAAGGAATGATTTCGCGGACGCGGTGGAGGCGAGCGAACCGAAATTCGCGCGGTGGATGCGGAAACACGGGAAACAGGCTGTGTTGAAGGATGGTGCGTCGTCGTCGGACGTCGGTCGCGGTCGTGAGAGGCGGGAGAGGCGAGACGAGAGAGACGACGAGACTGACGAGTTACGGATTCGCGCGCGCGGGACGCGCGGGACGCGACGTCGCGCGCAGACGAGGTCGATCGACTCGATCGTAAGGTGGTGACGCAGGAGGACATGTACGGACGCGCGAATCCGAAACCGACGCCGCCGAGTTTCGACGCGGATGACGTGCGAAAGATGCGCGCGGCGGAGGAGGCGCGTCTGCTCGCGGCGAGAGCCGACGACGGCGACGTCGCGTGGCTCGAGATCGACGTTCCTCGCGAGCTCGGACTCGAGCTCGATCGGTACAAGTGGCGACAGAATCAATCCTTCGTCGAGGTGTTCGTCAGGCTTCCGCGCGGGTGCGCGAAGAAGGACGTGCGCGTGGAGATTTCGGCGACGACGCTCGACGTCCGCGTGCGCGAAGAACGCGTCATCAACGGCGCGCTCCGAGCCACCGTCAAGGCTGAGCTCAGCACGTGGGTCATCGTGGACGACGTCTTGGAGATCGCGCTGTTGAAAAAGAACCGTCGCGGGCACTACGACAACGGGTGCACCAACGCGGACACGTATTGGCGAACGCTCCTCGCCGAATCCGCCGACGCGACGACGCCGGCGCTTCCTCTGCACGCGCCGACCGCGTATTACGACTCCGAGTACGAAATCGAACGCGATATGGGAAACCACGCGCGCAGGAGCTCGAACGCGCCGATGATCTCCAACAAGAGTCGCTCGTGAGGCGTTCGCTCTCGCGCGTCGACGCGCTCGCGTCACAGCGAGGCGGGACGCAGTGGGGCGTCGCGTCCGATCGCGCGACGCGCGCTCGATGTCGTCGCGGGCGCAGCGCGTGAAATGGTGGACGCGCGCGCGTCTCTTTGCGCTCGCGTGTCTCGTCTGGCTCGTCGCGGGCGCGCGCGCCGTGGAAGATTCGATGGGACACGATGACGGCTCGGTGGGCGCGCTGCCGTCGGAAACGAGCGGCGACGCACCGGTGAAGCGCATAAAATTCGGAGAGAAAGTACCGGTGGACGATGTTATCGGTCCGGTGGTGATCAATCGCGACTGCACGACGTCGTACGTTGAGAATTGGGCCGAGTTGACGCGCGGCGAAAAGGAGACGACGCGAAGGCGATTGGGCGCGAGGAATAGGCAGAGGCACGAGGCGTGCAGGCGCAGGCACGGCGACGGTGGAGACGATGGTGAATTGTAGGGTGATCTGTTTTACATTAGAGAAATAGTATATCATAGCGCGCGGTCGTGTACATTCGTACGTACTGTAATTTTCATTCAACGGCGTCCAAGTTGAGTCGCGCGACGGTTTCGACGACTCTCACCCAAACAGTCGAGGACACGCCGCGGGGTAACCCCGGTGCGTCGACGAACACGCGACCGGTTTTTCGAGCTTCGCGCGCGTACTGAATCACCTTGTCGCGGGTCTCTCGACGCGCGCACGCGACGAATTGAAGGGCGGCTTTCATGTCTTGCACCGCTTTGCCCGCTTCTTCGGCGTCGTTCTCGGCGCTCTCGCGTTCCTCGCGTAATCTCTCGAGGTATCGAATGGATTGGTTCGGGTTTTGCGACGATGCGAGCGCGTCCGCCTGTTCGGTCAATCGCTCGACGCGACCCTCGAGTTCGGCGACTCGTATTTCCGCTTGCTCGTTGACGCGCGTGAGTCGTAACACCTCAGCTTCCAATAACACCGCGCTCGCGGACATCGCCTCGACGCGCAGAGAATCCTGATCCGCCTGCGATTTCGCCGACTCGACGTCGCGCGCGCAGTGTTCGAGCTGTAACCGCTTGGACGATTCTTCGCACAGCTTGGACTCGCACTGTTCGAGTTGTTCAGCGTAGTTCTCCGCCCGCTCGCGTTCACGGTGCAATTCGATCGATCGCTCTCTGTCTCGAGCGTTGGCGTCGGCGATGATTCGATTCAAATGCGCCACTTCTTCGCTGAGATCTTCGCGGTCCAGGTACGATACTTCGTTCTCGCGAAGGGACGACTTGAGTTCCTTGCATCTCGTCTTGAGTTCATCTATTTCTCCGTCTCGCACTTCGATGTCGCGCTTCATCGCCTGAATCGTTTCCTTTTGGTGAATGACGAGCGACTCTCGCTGTTCGTGCTTGTCTCTGATGGCGAAAAACTTGTGCATCGCCTCAGACGCTTCGTGTCTCGCCGCCGAAGCGCTCTCTTGTTCGGCGTTGAGCTCGCGCTGTAAATCGCGGCAAATGGCTTGCGATTGCGACGCCATCAAACGCGCCGCCTGCGCGTCGCGAATGGTGGCTTGGTTTAGTTTACCCGCGCCCTTGTCGATCAGCGCCTTCAAACGCGCGTCCTTCGCCTCCAACTCTTTGCGAAGCGCATCTCTCTCGGCTACGGCTTCGGCTTCCCTGCGGCGCGCGCTGCGAACCGCCTCACGCGCGTCTTCCTCCGTCTCCTTCATAGACCGTTTCACGCGTTGATTTTCGCCCACGGTGCTATGGGCGATCGCGCCCGCGTTCAGCTTGGCATCCGCGAGGGCGACGGCGAACTCGTCGTGCATGCGCTCGATTTCGGCAGCGTGCTTCTCCTTTAAGATTTGCACATCTCTCGCGTGCGCCGCGTCCTCCATGCGATTCAGTGTCAAGACACTATCGCGCATCATCGCGCGCGCGGCGGAATCGTTTCCTCTCGCCGTGTGCACCGCCGCTCGATACGCCTCATTCTTGCGTCTCATCTCGCGCAACTCTCGTTCGTTGGACGCGTTGGACGCCGTCGTCTTTTCCAACTCATCACGCAATCGCGCCATCTCCGCGCGAGCCTCGACGAGATCTTCATCCAAACGATTTTTACTCTCCGTCGTCGACGCCAACGCACCGCGCGCGTCAGCCAAATCCTTCCCGAGCGTCGCCAGTTCCGTCTCGAGCGCCGCGTTTTTCGTCTTCGCCGTCTCCTCCTCCTTCTCCAAGACCGCCACGCGCCCACGAAGCGTCTCCACCGACTCATTCGCGCGCTTCATCGCCGTCACCATCTCCTCAATTTGCGTCGCCGCGTCCTCTCGCACCTCTCGCGCGCGTTCCTCCGTCACCTCTCGCTCCGCCGCCGTCGACGCGCGCAGCGTCTCCAGCTCGCGCGTGAGTTCCAACACCTCCCTCTCCGCGTGTCTCTTCAACCGTTCACTCACCGTCGCGCGCTGCGCCAATCCCTTCACCTCATTCAATTCGCGCTCTTTCGCCTCCGACACCTCCCTCTCGCGTCGTCTCGCGTCCTCGGCGCGTCTCGCGCGCGCCTACCGCGACTCGCGCGCCGTCGCCTTCGTCAGTCATTCATTCATCCACGCACGCATCGTCATCACGCGTCTCTTCTCGCGCGTCGACGCGCGCACCTCCGATTCCCTCGCCTCGATCCTCTCGCGCTCGCGCGTCAACGCGACGCGTCCCTCATCGTCGTCGCGTTTCATCTCGGCGCGCATCGTCGCCAGCTCGCGCGCCGCGACGTCCGCATCGAACGACTCTCGTCGTCGATACGGCCCGTTCCCGAGCTCGCGAAACACCGCGCGCTTGCGCGTGTGTTCACCCCCGGGTCGTCTCTCGCGCGTCATCGCGCGCGACGCGCGCGGAGGCGTCGGTCGAGGAGTGACGCGTTTTGCCATCGAATCGAATCGTCGTTCCCCCACCGCGCGCGGGAAAGGGGACTCGTGATGAGTCATGACCCCCCGAAAGGCGACCACCCCCGTGGGGTGTCTCCTTTTTCGCGAGTCATGACTCATCACGAGTCCCTCATCCGCCATGCCGCCATGACGCGTCATGGCGCGCGCGCGCGCCGATTCATTCATTCGCGCGCGCGCGCGACCCCGCGAGCGACGACGCGTCATGGACGCGTTCGATCGCGTCATGACCGCGCGCTCGGTCGCCGCGGACGCGCGCTCGGTGGACGCGAACGCGACGCTTCGACGACGCATCGAATCGAATCGCGCGCGCGCCGCCGCGCGCGACGACGCGACCGACGCGACGCCGACGCCGTTGGTGCGAAAGGCGCGGCGCGAGGAAAAGGAAAAGGGTAAAGACGACGACGACGCGCGCGCTCGAGAGAGGGAGGACGAGGAGGTGGTTCGATACGTGTTGGAGAAGTACGCGGCGAAGGAATACTTTGCGTGTCTGAACCTGCCGAGACCGGATTGCGACGACGCGGGACGGCCGACGTGGACGACGACGGATGCGGAATTGAATCGAGCGTTTCGGAAGGCGTCTCTGCGCGTGCATCCGGATAAGAATTCGTGCGTGGACGCGAGGAAGGCGTTCGATGCGATCGGGGAGACGCAAAAGTTGTTCAAGGATCCGGCGAGACGGGCCGAGGCGTTGCGGACGGCGGCGGAGGCGGCGTTCAAGGAGAAATGTAAACGGGATCCGGAACTCATGCGAAAGAGGATCAAGGCGCAGGAAAAGGTGGATGCGGCGTCGTACGCGGAGGATATGAAGAGGCAGAGGGATGAACAGCGGAAACGGGCGGCGGAGGCGAGGGAGAAGAGCGCCGAGGCGACGAGGCGGAGACGCGTCCGCGTCCGCGACGACGACGAAGAGGACGCGTTGGCGACGATGGCGAGGAATTTAGAGGCGGAGGAGGAAGCGGCGACAAAGGAAAAGGAACGCGCGAACGGGGACGAGAGCGATGACGACGGGTTCGCGGGGGTGGTGAAGAAGCGCAAGGCGAAACGTTTCATGTTTTAGCGAAATAGCCCGCGCGTACGCGTCGTCGGCGCGTTCGTCTGCGACGAGGTAGACGCGCGACGGTGCGATGGTGTAAAATAATTCATTGTAGTTTGTTCCATGATACACTTTCTTTCAAAATTATTTGAGGGAGTTCTAGAGGATGTCGATGCGAGCCGCCGCGCGCGATTTCGAGCGCCGCCTCGACGACGTCTACGATCGTCAGTCTCAGTGCATGGACTTAACCTTGGCCACAATCTTCTCGTACATGTCATCAAACTCCTTCTTATCGCTCGAACTCATCTTCACGCTACCCTTCGCGCCCTCCGGCATCACGAGCATCACCGACGTCGGTCTCTTCGTCATCCCCGCCGCGCCGAGCTCCTCCTTACTGTGCACGTACACGTACGGCACGTTCGCCTCCTCGCAGAGAATCGGCACGTGCGTGATGACATCGATCGGCGAGATATCCCCGGCGATCACGCACACGCCCTTGGTCTCCTTCTTCAGCGCCTTGACCACCTCCTTCACGCCTCGGCGAATTTGTTTCGCCTTGGCCGCTGCGTCTCGCGCGCGCGCCGTCGCCTCCGTCAGTCCTCGAACCCGCGTCACGACGCGATCCACGAGCGCGCACACAGATACACCACACGTCATTTTCACGATCCACGGTCGTTCCCTTCGCCTCCTCGACGTCCCCGACCACCTTCTCACGCGATTCGTCCCCGCGCGCGCCTCTCCGCGCGCCATCCCTCTCCCCGCGCGCGCGTCTCTCTTTTCCCTCTCCCCACGCGTCCACGACGTCCCTCTCACCCCGTGCACGCGCACGACTCCATCATCCGCGCACACGCACCTCTCTTCACCGTCTTCAAAATCTTCTTCGTCGTCTTCGCGTCCGCCAACGGTCGCGCGATCGCCGCCGTGGGACGCATCGCGCCGCCGCCGGGTCCGTCCGAGTCATCATCATCGTCCTTTTTCGGCGTCTTCTCGCGCTTGTCCCTCTTGGGCGTCTTCTCGGACGACCCCATGACGCGGTCGTCGATCGATCGCGCGCGTCCACGCGTCGACGTGTCGCGTCGCGCGGACGTCCGCGCGCGTCGAGGTCGTCGAATTGCATTGAATTGCACGCACGGCCGAGGCTCGCGGGGGCCGATGCCCGCTGGGGTTTTGATGGCGCGCGCGCGCGCTCAATACGGGATGTGTGGACCCACGGGCGGGTGGCGATCGAGACCTCCATGTGTGTGCGTGACTCGTTCGTGGGTCATGACTCGCCGTTTCGCCCCCGTGTAGGGTTTAGCACGGGACCACGGCGGGGGCATTATTGCATCGCATTGCATTCGTTCCCAGACGACGACGGGATGCGCGCCGAAGACGACGATGGTGAACTCGCGCGAACGCGACGAACGATACGCGATCGCGCGCGCGTCGCCGCGTCTCTCTCGCGCGGATCGCGCGATCTCGTCGACGATGGGACCGCGAAAGGGACGCGCGCGGTCGCGAGAGACGCGAGAGACGCGCGAGCCGCGGGGGGGGTCGTGGAGGCGTCGACGCGCGCGCGAGGCGGTGAGAGGGGTGAGGAGGAGACGACGATGTTGGAGATTCAGCGCGCGGTGTTCGAGGCGCTGTCGGCGATGCGAGAGACGCAGCAGAGGATGAATGGGAAGCTGAGTTGGATTTCGAGGAGCTTGCCGAAGATTTACGACGCCGTGGCGAACGACGTGACGGCGGCGATCGATGATCAAGGGGAGAGGATAGAGGCGCTGAACGAACGTTTGGTGAGATTGAGCGCGTCGTCGACGGCGACGGTGACGTCGAACGATGGGGTGACGACGCCGGCGGGAGGGGGCGAGAGGCGAGAGGACGCGCGCGCGACGTCGCGGTCGAAAAAGTTGGACGATCATTCGCGGTCGGCGTCGCCATCGGGTCGCGGAGAACGATCAAAGCCGGAGTCCAAGGCGTTGACGCGCTTGGGGTACGGCGAGATCGAACAAGACGGAGAAGATCACGCGGCGGATCTTCCCAAGCTCGGACGAGTCGGCGATCCCGCGGACGAGAAGGCGGGCGGAGCGAACCTCAGCGCGGCGCACGGGAGGAATTTTGAGAGGAAGAATTCGCTTCGCAAGTCGTCCGAGGATCCGCGCAAGTGGACGCGCAAGATGTGGTTGAAACGCCTGCGCGAGCAAACGCCGAAGATATTCGGCGCGCTCGAAGACGTGGTGATTTCGGAAATGTTGGACGGCTCGAAGTGTTACTTTGTCCGTCGAGGCGCGAGGGTGGTGCGACAGGGCGAACGTGGGTCGTCGATGTTCATCATCGTCCTCGGAAAGGTGCACGTCGTCGTGACCGATTCGCTCAAAAATCGAGGCGAACCGCTTCAGGTGGCCACGTTGCTTCCGGGTGATTTTTTCGGAGAGATTGCGCTCATCACGGGCGACGTGCGTCGTGCGACCGTCATGGCGCCGTACGAGGGCGACGGGAACGTGTGGGTGCTCGAATTTTCAAAGAATGATTTGGGAAGCGTTTTGCTCGCGCGTCCGAACGTGATGCGCGCTTTGACGGAGGTGTGCGCTGATCGTAAGCTCGAACAAATCTAGTGTATTTATGTGACGCGCGTGATGCTTTTTGTGTCTTGTCGGGTAAATATTGTAAGAAGTCTCCGCCGCTATTCGGCAATCACGAGCGCGCCGTCGCGCCACGTCCCGACGATTTCCTCGCCCGACGTTTCTACGAGCTTTCCGGATCCATCCGGCTTCCCGGCGTTGAACATGCCCTCGAAATACGCGTACTCGCCGCGTTTCCACGTCAAACGACCCTTACCGTCGGGCAAATCCGCGTACCATTTGCCCTCGTACCAGTCGCCGTCGGCGAACACTTGTCGGCCATCGCCTTCGCGCTTACCGTTTACCCACTCGCCCTCGTACACGGACATGTTCGCGAACTCCATCCGAACAATGGCACCTGATCCGACTCGATCCTTTTCCAACATACCCATCGCGCGCTTTGAGAGATTACTCTTTTCTTGCTCTTTCGATTTGCTCGGACGATATCCGAAGAGCGTCTTGATCGGAGACGACTGTTTATCGATTTCTTTACCGTCCAGAGTCTTGTACCCGATGACGTTTCCCGAGGCATCCTCTTGAGGTTCACTGATGCGCACTGCCACTTGTTTCGTACCGAAATCGTGCGGGAGGGAAAATCGCGTCGTCGACCGAGCCGGCGCCTCCTCCGCGGCGGGCATCGTCGCCGGCGCCGAAGCCGGCGCCGCAAGATCTTCCGATGTGAACGTCACCGACTCCTCGACCGTCGAAGCGGTCACCGACTCCTCGACCGTCGAAGCGGTCACCGACTCCTCGACCGTCGGAGCGGTCACCGACTCCTCGACCGTCGAAGCGGTCACCGACTCCTCGACCGTCGAAGCGGTCACCGATTCCTCGACCGTCGAAGCGGTCACCGATTCCTCGACTGTCGGAGCGGTCACCGACTCCTCGACCGTTGAAGCGGTCACCGACTCCTCGACCGTCGAAGCGGTCACCACTACCGCGGGTTGATTCTCTCGAATGTCCGTCGCCTCGCTGTCGTCACCGTACTTTTTCAAATCGTCGCGAGAAAGTTTCGTCGTCTTGCGCTTTGTCTTTTCGGGCGGCGCCGACTCTTTGTCGTACCCCGGGACGAATAACATCGCGTTCGCCTTCTTTTGTCCCTCTTCCGGTACGACGGCAACGTTTTCAGATTCTGGTGCGGCGGCTGCCGCCGTGGCTGGATCCGTGACCGTCAACAGCGTCACCTCCACCTCTGTCGAACCGCGCTTGTCCGGATCGGTGATGGCTATGAATTGTTCAGCCGCCGTGAGCTCATCGAGCGCGCGCGACACCGCGGTGCGCGCCGACGGACCGAACGCGTTACCGTGTTCCACCACGCACACGACCAGATGGGCGGTATCGAAACGTCCAGGGGCTAAGAATGGACTCTGTTGCGCGGCGGCGGCGATGGCGCTTCTCGCCGCCGCGCCTAGCGCCTCGTCCGCGGATCCGTACGTCGGCACCTCCGCGATCCCACGACCGACGTGCGAGACGCCGCATCCACCGCCCCGCGTCGCCATAACTCTATTTACCGTCTCTCGCAGCGCGCCTTTATCGGTTTGCGGCACCCACGCTTCTATATCGCCGGCGGTGCCGGTGACGTTTGAGTTCCAACAACTCGCGCGAAGCGCCTCGGCCGTGTTCAAAACCCCGACCAACAGCGATGCGTCCGCGATCGACGTCGCCTCTTGCACCGACATTCCCTCCTCGCCGTTTTTCAACAGTTCGCTCTGCGACACCGTGATCACCGCGTCGCACACGCCCGCCGCCGACGCCTCTCTGAGATATTCCTCGCACGTCGATTGTTTCCTCCGTCCCTCAAACGTAAACGGCGATATCACCCCCGCGATCATGGTCGCCCCCTCCGGCGCTCGCGTCGCCCCTTTGAACCCAAAAAACCGCCTCTTCTTCCCCTGCGCGTTCTTCTCTCTCGCCAAAGACCGCAAAAACGCCACACCGCTATTCAACGCCTCGCCGCCCGCGCATAAGACGAGAATCGTCCTCGGCGCGAGTCTCCCCTCCGGACGCAACACCGCGCTCGCCGCGCTCGCCGCGTTCCCTTCGATCGCACCCTCGCTCACCTCGACGTTATTCGGAGGCAAACGCCATCGATTTCCCGCGCGAGATCGCTCCAGCGTGACGACGTCGGCGTTGAGCGCCCAATATTCGGCGTTCGGCAGCGCGCGCGCCTCCGCCAATGCGTCCGCGAGGGCGCACCCGCGCGTGCCCACGCCCACGACCGCGACGCGCTCGCCGCGCGCACCGAGAGGATCAACGTCATCTTCCGACGGATCGGCGGCGCGCGAGGACGCCGGACGGCGCGCGAGGACGCGCGATGGGCGCCGATTGCGATCGAGCCGTCCACGGCGCGAATCGAGTCGGCGCTCGCGCGCGCGAGGTGCGGACGCGCCGAGCGCGGCGGCGCGCGATGAAAACAACATCGCCGCGTCGATCGAACGCGCGAACGCGAGGTCGCGCGAGGCGACGCGTGACGAGATGACGATGACGATGAAGATGACGATGTTGGATTGGCGTGCGTGAAAACTAAACATTACTTTCGGACACACGTCACATATGTAACACATGTAAAACATATGATACGAATATTCCTTTTCTGCGCAAACGAACGCGCCCAACCACCGCGCGCGCACCGTCGCGCGCGCCGCAGACGATGACGCCGCCGCGCGTCGCCGCGCCGTGAGTACCGTCCGCGGCGTCCACCGCCCTCGCTCGCGCGCGCGCGAGTGCGGTTCGCGCGGGGCGCGAAGGGAGGCGCCGCCGTCTCCATGGGTGGGCCGATTACGCGCGGGCACTCTTTTCGACGCGCGCGCGGCGCGAGCGGTCGCGCGCCGCCGCGACGACGTCTCTCGGCCGTTTTCAATCTCATACTCGCGCTCTGCGCGGCGTTCGCGCTCGGTTTCGGGCGAGCTCGACGGGGACTCTCGCGCGAGCTCGACGGGGACTCTCGCGCGAGCTCGGCGCCGCGCGTGCGCCAGTTCGTCTTCCCGGAGACGACGGCCTCACCGACCGGCGTGGGGTCGACGACGACGACGCACTGCGTGGAAGCGGTGAAACGCTCGCCGGTATTGGATCACCCGTTCGAGGATGTGATGTATTTTAGCGCGGTGTTGCCGCCGCGACTGTACGAACGGGCGGAGGAATACTTTCCGCCGACGGCGGCGTTGCGACCGGCGGCGCTGAGCGCGCACTCGAAGCGATACAAGGTTGACGGCGTGCGTGAGTTGATGCGTCTGAACTCGGAGGCGAAGGATGCGTTTCGGAACTTTTCGGCGACGGTGGAGGCGTGGTCCGAAGTGAGTCGCGCGCTGTCTTCGGACGCGTTTCGCGAGGCGTTGTTCGAGAAATTACACGTGCCCGATGGCCTCATCGCGCGGTCACACGATTTTCGCATGCAGATTGACGTGGGCGGTTTCACGCTCGGATCGCATCCGGACGCGCCGCAGAAGATCGTGACGATGATGCTCTACTTTCCAACGTCTCCGAGCGACGCCGATACGCTCGGCACGTGTCTTCACACGCGCGCGCAGCACGAAAGATTCGAGCGAACGAATCGCGTGGACGAATGCGAAATCAAGTTCAAATTCGCCCCGAACACGGGGTACGCCTTTCGCGTGTCCTCGCGTTCGTTTCACTCCGTCGCGGTCCCCGAGGATTCCTTCAGACGGACGCTCCTCGTCAATTGGTACACCACCTCGGAACCGTTCATGAACGGTCGCAGAAAACCGTGGTGGAAGACGGTGTTAGACGTGTTGATCAGCGAGGCGTGATCGACATCGCGTCGGTGTGAACGACGCGCGTGTAAACTCTGAACGCGCGCGCGCATCTCTCTCTCTGCGCGTTTTCTTTCCGTCCCGAGAATTTCGACACGATCGCCCCGACCCATCTTCCTCCCGCACACGCGCGCGCGCGAACCATCGCTCCGCTCGTCATGCTCGCGTCGACGGCGCGCGCGACGCGCGCACTCTTCGCGCCCTCTCCCGCGCGCGGAAGAGGACGGCGACGCGCCGACGCGCGCGCGGGACTGCTCGACCACTGGCGGCTGAAATCGAATGAAAACGCGGCGGCGGCGACTTCCGCGACGAATGGTGACGGTGTCGTCGCTCGAGACGACGCGGTGGCGTCGCTCGAACGAAGCATGGCGCAGGTGGCGTCGTTCCCGGGGAGTGCCGGCGCGAGCGCGCGCGGTTCGGCGACGCGGCGAGCCGTCATGGCGGGGAACTGGAAACTCAACCCGACGACGCGCGAGGCGGCGAACACCTTGGCGGCGCTCGTGGGCGCGGCGGCGCGTGATGGAGCGGACGCGCGAGAATGCGATGTTTTCGTGTGTCCGCCGGCGCCGTTCATCGCGGACGTGGCGAGAACGGTGCGTGAGATGGGCGATGCGGGATAATTCTTGATTCTATCCAAACGCGCCCCGGGACGACGAGGATGAAGATACGCAAACATTGTTGAGAATTGAAGCCGGTCCTCTACCGGGACTGCCGCTTATGAAATTCTATAGTCATAGTTACACGGACTCGTCGTCTTTGACGCGCTTTCGGGACGTGACCGCGAGATGTGAGAGCGAACGACTGACAGGCTGTACTTTGCGAAATCGCAGCTCGAAGGCTCGGGCGTCGCCATCGGCGCGCAAAACATCTACCACGAATCGAGCGGCGCGTACACGGGTGAGATGAGCGCGGAGATGGCGAAGAGCGTCGGGTGTACGCACGTTCTCGTCGGACACTCGGAGCGAAGGGAGCTCTTTGGCGAGACGGATGAGGCGACTCGTCTCAAGACGCGAAAGGTGATCGATTGCGACATGACGGCCGTCCTGTGCATCGGAGAGACGAAGGAAGAGTACGAAACGGGTCAAGCGAAACGAGTGTGCGCGCGACAACTCGCGGCGGCGCTCGAAGGTGTGGAGGCGGACGAGATGAATAAGGTTATCATCGCGTACGAACCCGTGTGGGCCATCGGTACGGGCCTCACGGCGACTCCGGCGATCGCGCAGTCCGTGCACGCGGGCATTCGCGATTGGTTCCGACAAACGTACGGCGAGGCCGTGGCGAGTAAGGTCAGAATCCAGTACGGCGGGTCCGTCAAACCGGAAACCGTGGATGAGCTCATGGAGGCACCGGACGTCGACGGATGTTTAGTCGGCGGCGCGTCGCTCAACGCCGAACAATTCGGGCGCATCTTCGGCTTCAACCCGACCCCGACGGGACCGACAAAGATTTGGGCAGAAGAGGTCGTCCCGTGCGGGAACCAGCTCGGCGAATCGCCGATTTGGTCGGAAGAGCGTCAGATGCTCTACTGGGTCGACGCGCCTTCGGGAACGTTGTACAGCTGGGACTTGAAGAGCGCGCCACAGCGAACGAATTTCGGCGAAACCCTGGGATGTGTCGCGCTTCGCTCTAAGGACACGCTTCTCCTTGGATTGGAGTCTGGTCTTCACGCGTACGAACCGTCGTCGAGAAAGTTGAAGCTCTTGAGTGAGTTTGAGCCAGGACTCAACACGCGTCCGAACGACGGTCGAGTGGATCGATTCGGTAACTTTGTCATCGGTTCGTACAACAACGCGCACCGCGTGGATGGTCAACCCATCGGTGGATTGTGGCGCCTTCCCGCGAACGGCGGCGAGCTCGAAGAAGTGTTGGATTACAAGTTTAGATGCAGCAACTGCATTTGCTTCAACAGGGCGGGCACGACGATGTTCTTCTGCGATACGCCGACGAGAAAGATTTACCAGTTCGATTACGACGAGCGCGTCGGACCGTCTAACCGTCGTTTACTGTACGAGCTGCCGAGCTCGGTGAGCGGCGGCCCCGACGGTGCGCAGTGCGACGCCGACGGAAACTTGTGGGCCGCCATCTCCGGCGCCGGACAAGTCGTGCGCATCACCCCCAAAGGCGTCGTCGACACGGTCGTCGAGCTTCCGGTCAAGATGCCCACGTCCGTCACCATCGGCGGTCCACGACTCGATACCCTCTTCATCACCACCAGAGCCGAAAACGGCCGCCTCGACGCCGGTTCCCTCTTCGCCTGTAGAATTTACGACGTCGTCGGCGTCCCCGAACCCGAGTACATCGACCGCACATCGCTCGCCGACGCCGAAACCCTCAACCCGAGCGTCGGTCGAAGCTCTCAGACCAAGACATCGGCCAAATTCTGCGGCTCGTGCGGCGCCGCCTTCGCCAAAAAATCTGACCGCTTTTGCGCGTCGTGCGGCGCCGCTCGCGGGTGAGCGCCCGCCGAGTCCATCCACCCGCGCATCCCGCGTCTTCATCTCGCGCGATCGTAACGCTCAAACGCACGCATTCACTCGTCCCTCCTCGCCCTCTCGCGTTTTCCCCACCCGCGCGCACCCATCGCGAGTGACTTGGTTTTTCGCGCGCGCGCCCGAAAATGCTGCCCATTTTCACCGTTGAGGCGAAAATGAGCCGCGGGCGCGTCCCCACACGCGCGCGCGTCGTCGTGCGTTCGGCTCGCGCGCGGACGGCGCGACGAGACGACGAACGCGTGTGCGGGACTTTTTGAGCGCTCGTGCGCCGTGCGTCTCTCTCGCGCGCGCGACGGCGACGGCGACGGCGACGCGTCGCGGTCGATGCGTCGAGGGGAACCGACCGCGTCGCCGATGAAGAGTCGCGCGAGTTTCACCGCGAACGCCCCGGGTGAGGCGGCGATGTCGAGTTACGATGCGATGCGCGTGGAGGCGCGCGCGGTCGCGGCGCGCGCGGCGCTCACGTCGACGGATTCGGTGTCGTTTCTGTTGCGGTCGGAGGAGACGCTGTCGGAGGAAAAGTCGCGACAGTTGGTGCGCGAAGAGGAAAAGAAGGAGATTCGAAAGATGAAAAAGACGAGGAAGCAGTATAAGAAGAGTATGTTGGTGATGAGTCCGCAAAGGCCGGCGTTTCAGCGGTGGGAGGCGGTGATGATGATGTTGTTGTGTTACACGGCGTTGGTGACGCCGTTGGAGGTTGGATTTTTTACGCCGAAATATAATGGATTGTTCTACGTCAACATGTTCGTCACGATGTGTTTCTGCATGGATTTGGTGTTGAACTTTTTCACCGCCGTCGTACATCCGAGGACCGGGCACTACGTGTACAACCAGGTGTACATCACGAAGAGATACTTGAAGACGTGGTTCGTCGTCGACTTTTTGTCGTGCATTCCGTTCGACGCGTTGTATTTGGGTGTCGGTTCGAGCGCGTTTTCACAACTCAGCGTGTTGCGGACGCTTCGTCTGTTGCGTCTGGTCAAACTCGCGCGTATTTTACGAGTGAATCGCATATACAAACGCATAGAGCTCGTGTACACGGTGGATTACTCGTTGATGGAGCTCATGAAATTCGGTATGACGACGGTGCTCTTCGCGCACTGGATGGCGTGTGGACTCGGTCTAATCGAAGACATGGAGGGCTCCACGCACTCCTGGTCGAGACTCACCGAATTTCGCGGCATTGTTGTCGGTTCCGATGGTTCGGATCCTCGAGAGGTCGTCGGATCGCTGCGTCTGTACCTCGCCGCGCTCTACTGGTCGACGATGACAATCTCCACCATCGGTTATGGGGACATCGTACCGGTGACATCGGCCGAGCGCATCTACGTCATCATCGCCATGCTCATCGGTGCGTTCGAGTACGGTTACATCGTCGGGGCCGTGTCCAACGTCATCGCCACGCGGAATGAAAAGTTGAACAAGTTTCAAGCGATGATGCGCGATTTGAACAGTTTTCTGACTGAGCACATGTTTCCTCAAAAATTGCGCGTGCGTTTGCGCGAATACTTCAAGTATCAGCTCGAAGGCACGGACGCGGACGTCTACAAGAAATTACTAGCCAAGATGTCGCCCGCGCTCCGCGGCGAGTGCACGATTCTCATGAACACGTGGATAAAAAAGGTTGACTTTTTTAGAGACTGTCCGGAACCGATGGTGATCCACCTCTCCACGTGCGTCGTGGAACACACGTATCCACCGGAGGAGAGTTTATTTTTCGCCGGTGAAACCTTGGCGCACGCGTTTCTGATTCGCAAAGGCGTTGTCGACTCGGATCGTCGCATCCACATGTCTGGAAAGATGATCGCCGAGGGAGCGCTGTATTACGACGCCCCCATCTTGTACGGCGCGCGCGCGTTGACGTACGCAGAAATTTACACGCTCAAACGCGAGGATTTCCACGCCGCGCTCGAGGGATACCCGGCGACGAAGAGATATTTCAAACTAAAAGGGGTGAAGAAAATTTTCAGGGAAGAAATGCTGGCGTACGCCAAAGCGTGGCTCGCGCTCAAGGAACTCGGCGTCGACGCCGATCTCTCCAACGAAGTGAGCGACCGACCGACGTTTTATCTGAAAAAATTACGCCTGATTTACGGCGACGACGGGGAAGGGCTCGAAGATCCTAGGATTTTAGAACAAAAGACGCGCGCCGCCGTCATCATTCAGAAGCGATTCAGGGGCATGCTTCATCGCGTGATGATGCATCAAATGCTCGTCGAGCGCAGCGTGAACGGTATTTTCCACAAGGTTTTACGCGAGAGGGATCCGATGAGTTACACCGCGCGAGCGATAGACGTGTTTCACTCGCGCCTGGGATTCTCACTCACCGAGGTGCATCGCAAGCTGAATTCAATATTGGATCACAGCGACATCGTAGACGAGCCGACCAAGATTGATAAACCGTCGACGTTGATGTCGACGGCGCTTCAGGCGGCGGCGGGTAAGGCTATGACGGTGAAACGCGAGACCGGTAAGCAACCGCAGGCGACAACAGCGAGTCAGCGCGCGCGAACGGCGCAACCCGTGGACACCGGACGCGCCGCGGGATGGGGTACGTCGTCGTTGGAGGATCCGATTCAAAAGTTGCAGTCGCGCGTCGACGAGCTCACGGGCCGACTCGTGCCTCTCGAGCGCAAGATTACGAACGCGAACGCCAAGCAGACGGCCGCGTTGACGGAGACGAACGAACGTTTGAGCGAACTCACGTCTCAACTCGAAGCCCTCATGCAGCTCACGGTGTCCAGCATGGAGTCGGGTCTCGCCGAGGCGCGAACGCAGGCGCGAACGGGACGCAGAGAGCGCGAGAGAGCGCGAGAGCTCTCGCCCCCGCCAAGTTCAACGGTGTAGTGGCGAGAGTAGCTACTGTAAAATATTTCAGAAACACAAAAGAATATAAATGCAACACGCGATCGAATCGACTCGCGCCGCGTCGCCTCACACGGCGAGCGCCTTCTCGGCCGATAGTATCGAAACCAACTCGTCGGCGCGCGCGCGCGTCAAACCTTCGTCGTGTCTCGTCCGCACAAACTTCCCTCGCCATCTGTGCCCCTCCGCGACCACTTCCTTATCGTCCACGATCGCAAACACCGGCCACGCCTCCTCATCCTCCCCGTGCGTCGCTCGTAAATACGCTTCAATCTCCATCACGCGATTCGTCGACACCGCCGCGTCGTGCGCGACGCTATCCGCCCTGTGCGGTTCCCCCGCCGTCTTCCCCACCACGCGATCCGGCAGACCGTGCCGAACGAACGCGTACGCCAAGTACTCCCTGAAATATCTCCAGTACGTCGTCAACACGATCTCCGCGTCGCTTCGCTCGAGCACGTCCCGCAGCAGGTGCACCTTGTCCTCATCGAGCGCGATCTGTTTCGCCGTCGCCGTCTCGTTCAGCACCCCGTCCACGTCCAGAAACAGCGTCGGACGCGCGGACGCGATCGCGTTCGTCCGCACCGCGCGCGTTCGAGACCTCCTCACGCCTCCCGCGGGCATCGCGACGACGACGCGCCCGATGGGACTCGCGCGCGTCATCCTCTGGCGCGTCATCATCCCGCGCGCGTCGATGCGCGACGCGTTCCTTCTCGCGCTCTTCCTCGCCGGGCTCGTCCTCATCGTCGCCGTCCTTCTCCTCGGACCGACGAAACGATTCCGCGCGCTCGAGGTGGCGCACGACGCCGCGCGCGATGCCTGTCCCGAAATGGTCGCGCGAATTTTGGGCGTCGCGCTGTGTTCGCGCGCGCGAGGCGAGCGCGCGATGGCGGCGTGTCGCGCGCGCGTTCTGGACGCGCCCAATCCTCTCGGACAGTGCGTCTACCTCACGCTGGTGCTCGGTGGACACGCGATGTTCGTGGACGGGGTGGAGGGAAGACTGTTGGATGACGGCGCGGGCGGCGGGTGGACGGCGGCGACGGGCGCGGCGTTCGCGACGGCGACGGTGACGTGGCTCGCGGCGTGTTGTAGTGATCCCGGAACGATCACGAGGGATAACGTGGAGAGACACGCGAGGGTGTACGCGCACGATGACGCGGTGTATCGCAGAAAAGAGTGTCGAACGTTGAGGAGGGAGGCGCCGGCGAGGTCCAAGTGGTGCGCGACGACGAATCGACGGGTGGCCAAGTTTGATCACTTTTGCGTGTGGATCAATAACACGGTGGGTCTGTGCAATTTTCGATATTTTTTAGCGTTTTTGGTCGGGCAGTTGACGCTGGTGACGTACGTGGCGTTCGCGTGCGCGCGAGGGGTGACGGCGGACGCCAACCGAAGAGACGCGTGGTCGCTGCGGTTTCGCGACGGTTCGACGCGCGGGACGACGCTTCGGGACGACAAGGCGATGTTATATCGATTCGTGGTGTATTATTACGGACCGGCGTTCGCGTTGGGTATTTTTTGTGCGTTGCTCACCGTCGTGTTGTCCGTCTTCTTGGGATATAACGTCTATTTGGCTGCTCGAAACGTGACGACGAATGAAACCTTCAAGCGGGACGCGTTGCGCGACGCCGTCGCGGCGACGAAAGCGGCGGGCGAGACGAGCGACGTCGATTGGGACGAGGTGATGCGAAACCGGTACGATCGCGGCGTGTGGGCGAACCTGATGGAGGTGGTGCGTCCGCCGGTGTCCGCCGACCGACCGTGGAGAGTGCCCTGCGCGACGACGTCCCCGTCGTCGACGGCAAAGGCGAAGACACACTGAACGACGAATAACGATGAAATGAAACGAATAGTCCACTAGCCTACGGTACGCATAACGATACGTTACGCGCGATTCACAGCGACGACGCGATTCGACGACGCTGCGCCGCCAAAAACTCCCTCAAGACGGGCTCGCCGTCGTCGTCGCTCCTCGGCACGACGTGTCCGCCCCCGTGCGTCGCCCGCATCCTCGCCGACGACGTCATCGCCTCAAACAACCCCTCCGACATTCCCACCGGCATCACTCGATCCTTCCTTCCGATCACGTGTAACGTCGGCACCGTCACCGCGTCGTACGCCAACGTCGCCGTCTCCGTCGCGCGCGATTTCATCCCCGACACGAAAATCCCAAACCCGAACCGTTCCCTCATCCTCGGCGTCGCCAGCGCGATCGCCGCCAGCGTCGCCCCCTGACTGAACCCCAGTATCCCATCGAACGGTCCATCCCGTTCGCACGCCCTCTCGATCGCGCGCAGAGACTCTTCCAATCCCGCGTACGAGCGCGTCTCCGTCCCGTCGACGCGCGTCGCGTTCCACCACTCGAACCTCTCCGTCGATTCCCCGAAAAACTTCATCACCTCCTCGCTCACCGGCCCGCTCGCGCGATTCGGCGCGTCCACCGCGATGAATTCACACGTCTCCTCGTACGTCTCTCGCCATCCCGCGAGCGTCATCTGCGCGCGAAGCACGTCCCCGGAGGTTCGAAACGAGTGCAGACATAAAAGTTTCAACCGCCGATGCGGGGCGCCCGGGCCGCGGTCGCGGGGCGCGACGCGCGCGGGAACGCGCGACGCGCGCGACATGCGCGCGCGGTCGAGTCGACTCGACCCCGCGAGGTGGGCGGCGAACGAATGGGGCGTCAGAATGGCGCGCGCGACGAATCTGATTTGCATTCTCGTCATCGCCGGAACCGCGGTCGGCGTGCGCGCGGTGCACGAATCGCAGAACGAGGAGCGGAGACGATTGCGAGAGGGAGTGATTCGCGACGAGGCGCGTCTGCGGGCGAGAGAGGCGCGCGAGCGAGGGCGAGAGGGGACGACGAGGGGGATTTAGATTCATTCGGTGAATCCAATCCGTCGCGTCGTGTTCACCACATGGCGCGCGCGCGACGGGAATCGTCGACGTCGCGTCGCGCGTCGACGTCTCGATCGATGGCGTCGACGTCGTCGTCGGTCGCGATGGTGGAGGGGAGACGCGATCGGGACGTGAACGCGCTGGGCGCGGCGGCGGCGGCGCCGGCGGCGTTCGCGGCGGCGTTCGCGGGGG
>Ga0208410_1000615_pt1 | contig 20178 bp, 16 predicted proteins | sample ETN02SmetaG_3_FD_185787 | JGI IMG/M metagenome (GOLD analysis project Ga0208410, IMG submission 185787) | Marine microbial and viral communities from oxygen minimum zone, Eastern Pacific Ocean - ETNP2014F10-02SV257 (SPAdes) (version 2) | ecosystem: Environmental > Aquatic > Marine > Oceanic ... | reverse complement strand
TCCGCCCCCTCCGCCTTCTCCTCCGAAAGCAACACCTCCGCCCCCTCCGCCTTCTCCTCCGAAAGCAAAACCAAAGACTAAACCACCTTCTCCTCCGAAAGCAAAACCAAAAGCAATCCCAAAGAGGGTCAAAAAACCATTACCGAGGAAAAAAGCAGCGGAAAAAAGGCCTAAGAAGAAAAAATCCCGCGGCCCGCGGTTAAGATTAAAAATCAGATCGGCTAAAATTGATTCAGAAGTAGACGAATATCAAGATAGGCTCGGATGGGTAACCGCTTCTTCAGACATAATTCCTATTGAAGAAGAAAAAAAGAAAGAACCTGAAACAATGCTACATCAATGTTCTATGTGTGGTTCAAGAATGACAATTCCAAGGCCAAAGAGAGAACGCTACAAAGTAATATGCTCCTATCCTGAGTGTGGCCACGAAGATATGATAGGAATATAATTTCCATTTCCCCTTGAGGTCACCAATACATCAATTACAATAATACAAATCATTTCCCATAAATAATGAGCAAACGTGTATATGTTGTTGGCATTGCTCTAATGTTCACATGCATGACGTTTTCTGGTTGTATATTTTCCGATTCAAACGAAACAGAAAATAATAGTTCAGATTTTCAGTACCCTTCAGTTTTTGATAGACATAATTTAGATTTTCAAGATAATCATACCTTTTCATATGTTTTAGAAAAAGGACCTCATTCGTCGTTAGAAGTCCAAGAGGCATTTATCGAAGTAGATACTTCAGATATTTGGGAAACAGGACCTGAAACTTCCACAGTACACCTTTCTTACTGGTTGCCAAATAATACATTGAAAGGAGACAAAGTCCCGGTAATAGCCATAATAAGCCCATATTTCTCATATGGCCTCCAAGGAGACGAATCGACACCAACAAATATTGTTAGTGCTGGAAGAGGCGAATTTATTTTTGAAAACTTTGTCCCACATGGCTATGCTTTTGCACAAGTATCGGTCTTTGGAACTGAACTTTCTAGTGGATGTTTTGACTACCGTGGTGCAGGCGAGGGGTTAGGAATACACCATGCAGTAGAATGGCTTGGCATACAGAATTGGTCAAACGGCAATGTCGGCCTATATGGCAAATCCTATGAAGGCGCTACACAATGGGAGGCAGCAGCTTTGGCAAGCCCTCACCTTAAGACAATAGTTCCTATTTCCGGCACAACAGCATTACATCCCTTACTCTACAAAAATGGAAGTGCAGAAGCTAGAAGTCAAGTAATGCATATGAATTATTTTTCTAGTACAGTAGATTATGATGAAGATGATCTAGATAATGTATGTCCTGACATTGTAGAAGGCCTTTTTGCCGGTCCAATCACATATGGAGCTGGAGAATTAGATCCATATATGTCTAATTATTATGATGAACGAAGCCATATAGATAAAGCCTTTCAAAACTGGAATGGAAGTGTATATTGGGTACAGGGACTTCAGGATTGGAATGTAGACCCACATCAAGTATTTGGTGGACCAGTGGGCATCAATTGGTATCAAGACTATATCGATGCGGGTTATGAAGTAAGAGGTATTTTTGGTCAATGGGAACATAACTATCCAGATCAATGGACTAAACATAATGCACAGGAAAGTGGCTATGGAGGAGAGGCAATAGAAAATATGACAAGATGGGACTGGGCCCAAGATTTATTTGAATGGTATGAATATTATCTAAAGGAAAAAGGACCTAAACCAGATTTTTTTGTTCAAGTACAACGAAATGACGGACAATGGAGAATTGAAGATACTTGGCCACCAAAAGATATTGATTGGATAGATTATCCACTTTCTCAATGTTCTATCTCAGGCGCTTTTATTGGAGGAGGAGCTCCTGCTATCGGAGGAGGACAGTCAGCCGAAGTTACGTGCCCAGCATTATCCGAAACAAATAATATCTTAATTTCCGGCTTAGTAAGATTACATTTAGAAGCAATCGCTTCATTCGATGGAGGACAGGTCTTTGCCGAATTACAAGATATAGAAACCGGATTAAGATTGGGCCATGCTACCATGGATATTCGATACCACGCTGGAGGCAATGATCCACAAACAGTCACTCCAAACCAACAATTGACAATGATGATGGAATTTCAAGCAATAGATGCACTATTACCTGCAGGACATGGTCTAAAAATAGTATTTACAGATACTGGTGAAGATTATTTGGCACCAGCATGCGGTGCGGCCTGTGTTGTTCATATCCTCCCATCATCTTCAACCATGTACTTTCCTGAAATAGTACGTAATGGAAGCAATATTCTTCATACATATCAAAATTTAGAAGCAGCAAACAATTAACTTTTCAATCATTGATTAGTAGTATTGATGCGTCACTATCGTTTCGAAAGCATATGGCACTACCACGTCGCGCAATGGAACAGATGGGTTTCGCAACTTGTTGTTTGATGTGTGATGCTAAAGATATTGCAGGAACAGAACGGTGTAGGAACTGTATCAATAACCATGCTAAAAGTAGAGAAAGGCTAAACAAAGGGCCTCCCAAGACCAAAGCGGACAGGCTAGCCCGCGAATTTATCACAATGTTGGCGCAACCTTCCAAATATATCGATGACTCTGAACATGGCGAATCTATGATTTATTATGCATCCTTAATAGATAAACACAATGGAGTCTCTCCCGCCAAAACAGCCGAAGAAATTGAGAGAAGATTTAAAGAATTGAGATTAAAAAAGAACAAATCGATAATTAGGGATGTTGCTAATCAGAATAAATGGAATGACAACCCTCCAGACTTTTTTGAGAGAGAAGAATTGTTACAACTCATTACAGAAGACATAATTAAAGAAGACACAAAATGGGATGATTTATTATCAGAAGTTGGTAAATTATTGGAAGAAGATAATTAACGACGGGTTGATAGGAGTCTGAAGGGTGAAGCATATATGCCAGCAGAACGAGACCCCCGTGCTTGGTGGCTTGATGATGACCCCTTTGATAAAAAAAATTCCAAAGAAAGAAATAACGGTACCAGAACAAATAACTCAACATTTTCTTCAGAGCAAAATCCTTTCCAGGACATTTTGAATGATTACTTTGGTGCCCAAGAGAGATATACTATACCAATTCATAAAGGTTCAATATGGCATTTTTCTAAAATTGAAATTCAACATCTAACTCAAGCAACAATGGCATTTACTCTTGCTTTAGCATTTATGGCATCTCAGGGAATTCTCGGAGCAATAGGCAACCCAACTCTTTTCATATACTCGGGAGTACTTTATTTCATTGCATTAACTCCTGCATTTTTATTACATGAAATCGCACATAAAATAGTTGCAAGAAAATATGGCTGCTGGGCCGAATTTAGAGCTAACCCTGCAGGACTAAGATTTGGTGTAATTTTGGCCGCTATTCTTGGAATTGTATTCATGGCACCAGGCGCTGTTATGGTTGCTGGGAGAACAACAAAAACACAGTTTGGCCGCATTGCATTAGCAGGACCAGTCACAAATATATCTCTTTGGTGCTTAGGAATTTTTATCGCCTTTTTAATGGGTGGACTCAATTCACACTTAGATTCAATGATAAGGATATGGTTATGGGGAAATGCTATTTTAGCAGCATTCAATATGCTGCCGTTTGGTCCACTGGACGGAAAGAAGATAAAGACCTGGTCAGAAACCACATTTTATGTTTGGTTAACAATCGCCTTTGCATGTATTTGGATAACCTTAAATTATGTTTCAGACATATTAGCATTCTAAAAAATTAATTTGCGGTATTTAATATAGGCTTTTCATCACAATGAAAAAACGTCAGAAGAGACCACCATGTGATCATATCCAAACTATTTACTAAATTCGCGACACCAGTATTCTCATCACCATATCCTTTGCCCATTGTGTCCATCCACTCTTCCATTTCTTCTAATGTATCACATGTTTGATGATAACACCAATAACCATCGACCAAACCCCCGAAACCAACGGTTACCGTCCCTAAATTATCCTGAAAGCTTGCATGGTCACTCCTAGCAGTTGTATCTTCATAAACTATAATTTCGGGTCTATCCATATCCAACCAAACATTTGTTTTCCAAGTTTCTGCAGTATAATTTAGACCAACCAATGTCCCCATTTGTTCCTCCAATCCAAGAGCATCAGATCCAATCCAGTTAGATAAACCAACCATTCCTGGCTGATCCAATTTATCATGATTAGGGCCAGGTCCAATATAGACTCTCATTGGCCACACCTCCTCGTCTTTCGGATAACCATCTTCATCAATTGCAGGATCAGGGTCTCCATGAGGGGCCCCTCCTCCACCAGGCCAATTTACTCCTGCCATATCTAAATTGATATAATTAGTAACGGTTACATCCGGATTGTCTTCTTTTACATAATAGTCTGTCCAATAATCAGATCCTCTTTTGCCTCCTTCTTCTCCGGACCATAGACAGAAAACCATTGTTCTTCTACTTTCAAATTCTGTTAGAGCCTTTGCTGTTTCCATAACCATTGCAGTCCCAGCAGAATTATCATATGCGCCTACTCTTGTTCCATATGTACGCTGCCCTGTAATATGGGGGTCTAACAATACAGCATTCGCCGGAGGGGCAACATCAAAATGTGCTCCAAAAACCAACCATTCATCTTTTGCTTCGGAGCCCCATTTATAGGCACAAACATTGTAAGACTCTGGATTTTGGTTACCAAATATATCTGTAAATTCGAAACGATGAGATATTACTTCTAATCCAAAAGCCGTAAATTCATCAATTAGGTACATCGCCGCATCTTCATAGGCAGGATTACCTTGTCCTGCCCATCTATCATAATATCCAACTTTACCATCAACAATGTCAAAAGAATCCGTTGGATCGGTTATTTCGTATAATCTGTCGTATACATCCTTTCCATGCACTAAACCACTAGAATGCAAACCTCCTTCGGGAACACCAACACTCATCGACCGCTCAATCAATATTGATTTAGAAATCACAGGGCCCCCAGTAATAACACTGTTATTCACCGAATCATATGAATTATTATTCTCGGCAGACACCCTTTGAATACCATTACCAACACCTTCTTCTGCTCCGCCCCTGATTAGCCAAGAACTCCAAGACTCATCCTGACTTCTTATTGGCCAATATTCTCTATTTTCCTCTCCAATGAAAAATGTCATTGAAACTGCTCTAGGAGGAACTAGGATTGATAATTCTAAAGAATCCCTTTTTGATAGATCAATTACAGTAGAATTTTGAACATATCCTGTAATTTCATCTTGTATTAAATATGGTATGTATATTGACATAGCAGATTTAGCTTGAAACTCAATATTTTGAAAAAACCCACTCTGCCCCTCTCCATTAGAGTTTAAATTGATTACAAGATCATCAGCAGTCAATTTTTCGTTATCGGGATCTAAACATCCACTCAAAGGCGCACATATCATTGTTATTACAAGAAAGAAAGCAATAGTGGTTTTAGATGATTTTATTGATGATATCATTCAACCACTTACTCTTTTTTTGATAGTAATATTACAATTAGAAACATCAATCACTTCTACCTCTGGACCTGTATCAATTGGTATGTATTTATTTTTACTAGCTTCAGCTTCAATTAATTTAATTTCCGCCGCTCTTTGCTTCTTCTTCTTTTTCTTCATCCTAACTCTAATTCTCCAAGCAATAAATAAAAACTGGATCAGAATATAAGGCAATAACTGTATCAAAATCCATTGCCAACCAATTACTAAATTAAAACTTAAACTATCTTCAACACTTGATGAAGACCTATAATTAATTATTTGTCTACCTTTATCATCAGTACTTATTATTATTTCACTTTGTGTAGAAACAGGATCATCAATATAGATCCCTAAAGGTAATTTTAATGATAAATCAACAGGTATTCCAATGCCTTCGCTACTGGGGATATTTGTTGATAAATCCTTTAACACTACACCATCTGCCATACTAGCCGCAGCGAATAATGCCATTGTTCCGGTTAAACTATCCATTGCACCCATCATTGTATGCATTATAGGATTAACTAGAGCATTAGATAATCTTGGGGCATCAATATTAATTTGTAAATTTTCTGTATCTCCTCCATTAATTATTTCAAAAATTTCACTCCAACTATTGCCAACTCCAATAGTGGTTCTGACCTTTGGTATGCTAATTGCTAAGTTAATGGATTCAGAATCACCAATAGTATTATCGCTATCAACCAACCCAGTCAAAGTTGTATTTATTTCAAAACCATCGAGATTAATATCTCCTATTACTGAGTTAGTTCTCAATTCTGATTTGATGAGACTGGTGACACTTTCGCCAAATTCATTAGTGAAAGCAGATAAACCATCTGACGAGAACTCAAGCACCTGATCTCCTTTACAAATATCTATCGCCGGGTCGTCACAAATCGAAAAAGAGGTTGAATAAGGATCATCTCCTCTATCGGCAATGTCCAAAATTAATTTTAAAAGATCGACAGGAAGAACTGGTAACGAAAGCGAAGTATCTTGACTTTGCATAGAATCTAAGACAGATGTTGGAACTTCAATTCGATGAACTGCTAAATCAATATTCAAACTAAATTCAATGACTATTCCTTTTTGTAGTTCTGAAAATGAATATTCTGATATATCCAAACTCACATCAGACCTTTGACATGATTTTTCTGTTGATTTACAAAAAACATCTTCACTGTTATCATCACAGGCGATTGGTCCAGAATAACACAGGGCATGATTCCAGTCAAAAGAACTTGAACCAGTAAGGCCAAATTCACCAACATGCTGTCCATTCAATTTATGTGACAATATTATTGATGATTCTCCATTAGTATTCTGAGCCCATGTTGGAAGTATCAATTCTAAATTAATTTCACTATTTTCGATACCTTCAGGCTTCATAGCACTCAGAAAACTAGGGTCAAGAACAGTTTCAAAAGACATCCCACTATTGACTATTTTTTCTAAATCATCCTGATTTATTCCACTAAGGAATGTTAAATCACCTAATTTGTCTCCAATTAAATCACCCAATCCTAATTGGAATGGTTGACTTACACTTCGTAAAAATACAGGGTGAGTATTCCCCATCGCAATTCCGCCATCCATACAATAATATCCACCTGATTCACCACAATCTGCCATTGTATGTACATAATTCAAGCCCCCTTGTCCTAGTCTCTGATCACTGGACCCATCTAAAATCCATTCAAAATTACCCATTTGTACTGTTAGGCCTGGTATGTTACTTGATAACGAATCTCCAACACTACTTATTGGAAAATTATTGGATATTGTATCCAAATTAACTAGTCCATTGTGATGAGCCATTCTAATTCCATCAGAAGTTACAACAGGCAAAGATCCCTTTCCAGAAGGGATTATACTCAAACCTTCTACTGAAGCAGTTTCGATGTGATTTATTTGTGCTACCAAATCAATAGTTGCTGCATTTTCATCTGATAAATCTAAAATCACATTGAAATCCATGCCTAAATCATCTTGGTTTAAAGTAAAAGAGTTAGTAGTTGCATTGTTTCTAAAGCCTAAAGTAAACTCCAAATCTCCTGAATAGCTTGAAGCTAAATTTCGATTATCTGCTTCCCATTTTCCAGAATTATAAGGAAAATCACCATTTTCAGATATTTTTTCACTATTTATTCCGCCTGTTGATATCACTGTTGCATAATTGGGAGGCTCTACATAATACGTACTTCTATGGCCAGACTCTACTGATATTGGAAACGCTGTTTTAACTGAACCCCCCATGATTAACAAGGACTTATATGCACTCTCTAGATCTAAATTAGGATTGGAATTTAGATTAAATTTATCAGGAGAGATGCTAATGTCAACAATAGTTTGAACACAAATGGGAGGAGAGTACGCATTTCCATCATCATCTGATTCCCTATTTGTTTCACAATTTACAACTTCATCATCACCATTTACTTGACTTACATAAGTTGTTGAAGGTGTAGAGGCACTTCCCAAAGACCCAAGAAGAGAACTTATACTACCATTAATCTCATTCATTAGTTTACTATATACTGGTTCTGAACCAGGATTCCCATCCCATGGCTCGTCCCATGAATTACGAATAACATCGGCGGGAATTCCATCTCCTGCAAAAATCCCATCACTCTGAAGTGCGTTGTTGGCAGCAGTTCCAGAAAAACCCAATGGGGCTCTATCATATTCATAAATAGCCCAGGTCGCACTCAATTGCATCATTCCAGTGTCCACCATTGTTAGTGAATATCTTCCGTCTATCCAAGATTCTTGACTCGACTGATCATCAGCATCATCTACACTGTCACAAAAACCAGCATTCAATTCTGAGCAAATTTGTAAATTATCTGTACCAGACCCCACTTCTCCATTTGCGATTGGAAACATCATCTGAATTAAGAATACAATTGTAATAATTATGGCTAAATTCCTCTTTACTTTCTTAGGGTTATCAAGAGTAGATTTTGATGCTACCCGCACAACCATATCCAATGACTCTAAAGAGTCATTAATCTATCATTCGGTATTAAGATTCATTTATTGATAATTTCTTTAATAATTAGTATTATTTTATCATCTAACGGAGAGACTTCAAGCACTCACACTTCTTCGGGAAGAATATGCCGAGTTGGCTAATATCAAATGCTCCACAAACATTTGAGGAAATATCTATTCCAAAGAACGTGTGTAAGAAATTGAAAGTAGCCAGTCTTTCACCAAATCCACCACATCTGTTAATCACTGGTCCAGCCGGAGTTGGCAAAACAATTTCTTGGAAATTATATGCTAGACAAATACTAGGCCCGGGCTGGAAATCAACAACTCATGTTTTACAATGTAGAGATTTGGTAAGACAAAGGGGTGCAATGGGAAAATTTGAAGAGTTTTTGAAACCAGGAGGAAATTCCTCAGATACATTGGCAGGTATGTTAAGCCTCGACTCCTTTGACAGAGGAATGATCAAAAAATTAGATGGCGATATCCCTCCCGCGGGAAAAGAAATAGACACAAATCAAAACCCAATAAGCAGACTAATTATTCTTGAAGATGCAGATTATTTGGGGCATATAAGACAATCATATTTACGCAGAATGATGGAAACAGTTGGCAACGCCTCCAGATTTATTTTGGTTACTAGAGCCCCCTCTAGAATAATAGATGCTTTAAGATCTAGAGCCCAAATGATAAGAATTCCTTCTACAGAGAAAAATACTGTTTTGGAGACACTAAAAAATATTTCAATCATAAATTCTTGTGAAACCGATTCAGGAATTTTAGAAGATATTACATATATTTCAGATGGAAATCTAAGAAAAGCAATTTTTATATTAGAACTTTTGGATATGAGAAAATTAAGTAAAAATAGATCTGCAGTCCATGATTTGGTCAAAGCTTCAACCTTACAATCAAGTAGACATTTATTGGAAATGGCCCTAAGAGGCGCAGTCGTTGAATGGAGATGGGAAAACAAAGGCGGAAAAAAAAGAAAAATCCTGTCAGGCGCAATATCAGAAATAGATAATTTGATGAACAACCAAGGCCTTGATGCGGATGATATTATCAATCAATTACATGATATTATCGTGGGTCGTCGACTATCTTTACCAGACACTATCAAATCAGATATGTTAGAAGCATTAGCAATATGTGACACCTCAATTCGCAGATCTACTTATGCTAGAATTCATTTTGAAAATTTTCTTCATAAAGTTGCTAAATCAGGAAAACGTCACGGACTTGCATTTGGCTAATCTTAATACCCTAACTTTTGAGTATAAGCACCTCCTGAGAACAAACAATGTATCGTGCCGGAAACCCAGCTCTTACTGATTCGACCTTTGATAAAAACGCGTATAATAATATTAATTGGTGGGAAAAAGAATCTTCCAATAAAATGACAATAGAAGGCGTTGCTGAAAAGACCGCCATTCTTTTGATAATTACAGCGACTGCCGCGATAGCAACTGCTATGACAATGCCAGAATCTTCAATATTATACATTCTAGGATTCGTTGTTTCACTAATTTTAGTTCTTATAATAGGTATCAAACAATCAACAAATCCTATTTTAATTTCTACCTATGCGGTTTTTGAGGGCTTCCTTTTGGGAGGATTCACCTGGCATTGGGAAAATCTCACCGGCGTTCCAGGATTAGGATTATTAGCCGCTCTAATCACGTTCCTAATTCTTGCAGTAATGATAACAATATACAGATTGGGTTTGATTCACTGGGATAAAAATATGCAAATCGCAGTTACCTCGGCTGTATTTGCAATAATGATGTTATATGTAATTTCCCTTATTGGATTATTTGTAGGCTTTGAAGTACCTGTAATCCATGATTCAACACCACTTGGTATAGCCTTTTCATTTTTTGTTGTTGGAATAGCGACCTTAACTCTGGTAGCAGATTTTGATTTCATTGAAAGAGGAGTTTTGCGTGGTGCTCCTCAACAACTTGAATGGAGAGCAGCCTTTGGTTTACTTGTTTCATTAGCATGGCTTTATTTTGAAATAGTGAGATTATTGGGGAAAATCATGTTAAGGGATTGAATTGGAAATAAATTTAATCATAGCGTTAATTGTTGCTGGCATCTCATTGGGCGTTATAGAAGGAATAAAGCCCGGCCCATTACTGGCCATGGTAATCCGTGAAACCCTTTCTGGAGGTCTTAGAGCAGGGATAAGGACAGCAGCTGCGCCCATTTTTACTGATGGGCCACTAATAATCATCAGTCTTTTTGCAGCAACTTGGTTTTCATCAAAACCCACAATATTAGCTCTAATTTCTATACTTGGAGCAATTTTCTTGATGAAAATGGGGCTTGAGTGTTTTTCTATGAATCCCCCAACACTAGAAAACGATAATTATGATTATGCAACATCCTTTAGAAGAGGTATTTTGACTAATTTATTAAATCCAAATGTGTATATATTTTGGTTTTTAATCGGCGGTCCATTAATGGCTCGCGCAGCAATTGAAGAACCATTAGCCCCAATTGGCTATGCAGTATCTTTTTTGGTTACACATATAATTGTAAACATAATGATTGCATATTTTTTCGATAGAAATAGAGGAAAAAACCCTCATTTGTATTACAAAGCAAGTTTATCTATCTGTGGTTTTGCAATGATTTTATTTTCCTTTGGGTTTTTATTTTATGCAATCGATATCCTTTCATGAATTAAATTATAGTGTAGAAAAACCACCTTCAGGAAGAGGGTTCAATGGAATTGTTGAATCTCTCAAACTAGGCCCAATCATCATTGTACCATATATGCCTTGATCAACAATATTATGCGAAAGACCAAACCAAGGTCTGCCATATTGATCAACAAGAATGTCTATGAAATCTCCAAAACCACCACATCTATTGTATCCGCAGTCAACTTCAGTATCAAGCGGGTCTCCAAAATTATTTACTTGCACTGTAGTAATAAGCGGCATTTCAGAAAACGAATCAGTCATTACCGAAATATAACCATTCCAGGTATTTCCTCCAGAATCACCTAGATATGCGAAGGCAACTCTACCAGAATCTCCTGCAGCAACGGCGGGAAAACCTGTTCCATTCAAGCCAATTGGAGGAGCAATCATTATTGGGTCACTCCAAGAATCTCCAGTATCAAATGAATAAGAATAATACGGCATATTGTCTACACCCATCCACATCGCATGCAAGTTGTCGGATTCATCAGGGTATACTTGTGCTTCTTCAAAATTCCAGGTTGCAGCCATACCAGTATTTTCAGTAGGTAATCGATGTTCTGACCATGTTAATCCTCCATCAGTACTACGATATATGGCATACCCTTCTCCATCACAACTCGGATTTCCTCGGTAGAAATTACCATTATTTGACCCCACCATGTGTCCTGTTAAACCTCCACTGTTACAATCTACTGGAGCACCAGGAACTTCCGGACCCCAAGTTAAACCCCCATCATTACTTGTAGAACAAAGGGGAGACACCCAATTACCATTAACACAGAATACCCATGTAGTTTCATGGAAAAGAGCGTTATATGGAGATGAGGCAATCGTTTGATGATCTTGTACAGAATAACCTGTAGCAAATGATGCTAATCCTAGGGGGCCCCAAGTCTCTCCCTCATCATCTGACCATTCAACAGTCATTCCTGCGAGAGCATGCATATCAAATTTCATCACCCTATCAGTCCACGGATCTACATAGACGTAAGGATCATTACTATTAGCAACAGAACCTTGGTATGTATTTTCACAAGTGTACTCCAAATCTACCATTTCAATCATATTTGAACATCTAATTATAGCCGTTGATCCGCCGGGTCCATTGCCCCAACTAGTCATGAAAAGATTATCTGAGGACGTAATTCCTATTGTAGGCTCAAATGTAGATACACCAATTCCATAGTACGTACCTTTTGCACATATTGGAATATTTTCTCCCACTAAAACAGAAGAAAGCTCCGAAGCTTCTATCGTAAGTATATTTGTAGAATTAGGGAAATGATACCAAGTATTATTTGCCACCCCATCGGGACAAATATCATCTAAAATTGACGTTTCTACTGTATTTTTTGTCGATTCATTACCCAGACAACCTGTAATCGTCGATGAAACAAATAAAAGTACGATTACAGTTGCTGCACCTTTCACAACCTACCGGCAACCCTTTTTATACATCATATGAACTGATGAATGTTCTATTACATTTTTAGAGTAGAATTGCCCCCCTCCGGAAGAAATGGAAGTTGCACAATCTCTCCATACAATGCAGGACCAGTCATTATAGTCCCAATTATTGCTTCTTCGTTTCCGGCGGCGTTATGTGCCAAAGCAATCCATGGGCGACCTTCATCGTCAATTTCCACATCTATAAAATCTCCAAAACCCCCACATCTAATATTACCACAATCTGGTAAAATATCTAGTGGATCTGTAGGTAAATTGACTGCCACACTAGTAATCAAGGGAGATTCAGAAAAGGTATCTGTCATAATCGCCATATATCCGGACCAACCGCCCCCTGTTGATTCATTCCAATCATGAGATTCTCCGATATAGCCAATTACTATTCTTCCCGAATCTCCTGCAAAAATAGTGGGAAAACCACTCTCATTAACTACAGGTGCTGCTACCATCATCGGACTACTCCAGGTTTCTCCTTTATCTCTAGAATATGCGTACCATGGCATCATATCTGTAGATATCCATGTTGCATGAACATTTCCTCCTTCATCAACGGCAACAGCAACCTCATGTGAATGCCATCCCTGTTGCATACCTACTTCAGTGGTAATTGTGTGCTCACTCCATGTATAGCCACCATCATGTGATGCATACACTGCAGGACCTTCACAAGAAGGATTTCCTCGATAAATAGAACCATCCGACCCTCCCGCTACATGGCCATGCAAACCAGAACATTGATTTCCAAAACTTTCAGTAGGATATCCTATTTGTTGTAAATCCCAAGTGTGTCCTCCATCTAATGATCTAGAGCACTGAGCCCCCAATGCCGGAGATCCAGTATTTATGCAATAAACATACACAATACCTCCTAAGATCGCATTCTCATGAGGAACAGAAGCTATACTTTGATGATCCTGTGGAGCATAATATCCTTCAACGGGGAAAGGGACACTCCATGACTCTCCTTCATCTTCTGAATATTCCACAAACATAGATGCCAAAGCATGCATATCAAACTTAACTAACTTATCATTAAACTTATCCACATAAAGATAAGGATCATTTGAATTAGGAGTTTGTCCTGAATCATCATCAATTTGGTTAAATGGACCGACATCTTCCCAAGTTTGGCCTTGATCTCTAGATCTAATTATGTGAGTACCGTCACCAAGGCCGTTATAGTTAGTGAAAAAAATTGCACCAGAAGAAGTAATTCCTATTGTAGGCTCAAATGTATCCCAACCCGTTCCATAATAGGTCCCACTCGTATAATATGGAACATTAAAACCACTCAAATTAAATGTTAAATTAGCACTATTTACTTCGAAAGAATTTGTTGCATCTATTGTCCAAGGACGATTTACACTTCCAGCGAAATGATACCATGTCGTTATTGGTATTTCTCCTTCTGAAAAACTGAATATATTATCTTCTGTAATATCGATAGTAGATTCAGATGCAAAACATCCCGTTAAAGAAGAGCATAAAATTACACTGACCATCATCAAGGCATTACTACGCATAATACATCTTAACGACCATCTATTAAAAAATAGCACACGTTCATGTTTATTTGTCCCATCCATTTTCAATTATATTTGGCATAGTTTCCAGAATGGTAACTCCAGGATCTCTCCAAGAAATCTGAAAATCTTTATTTGCAGGTTTTGAATCCCAATAAAGCTTATTTTTTAGATGTGTTTTTGCCCATTCCAATGTCACTTTAGGATGGAGAGCCGCTACTAATAATGCTAAACGATAAGGTAATACCTTGGTCACCCATCTTCTTTTAGGAAATTCCTTTTTTAGTAATTTGGCTATTTCATCCCACATCATTTCTCCAGCAACAACCAAATATCGTCCTCTATCTTTCCCCATAGATAGTGCTTTTACATGAATCTCAGCAACATCTCTGACATCTACAATACTTATTTGCATAGGCAATAAAATAGGTAATTTTCTTTTGACTAACATCATTAATATGGATAGTGATCCATGTAAATGCCTTCTTGACATTGGCGGACCAAATACCATACAAGGATGAATAGTCAACATCCTAGGTCCAGATTTTAAATCTTTATGCCATTTTCTTACCAACATTTCTGCACTATATTTTGCCAGACCGTATGGATTTGCTTCTAATGTCGCATCTTCTGCAAATGTCTCAGTTGTCAAAACTACTCCATCTTCCCATTTTTTAGGCCTTATTGCAGCAGTAGAAGATGTGTGTATAAAATTTTCAATTGCTTTATTTTTTTCTATCGCTAGTAATACATTCTTAGTTCCAATAACACTAGGATCTACTATATCTTTCTGTGGATTTTTTGACTTAATTATAACCGCTGCCGCAGTATGTATTACATCTTTACATCCAGAAATTGCCGTATTTACACTATCACCATCCAATAAATCCATTTCAACAATTTCTAATGAACCGTTTTTACCTATTGGTAAGTTACTCAAATGCTCTGTTCTTTCAGGATCATTAATATCTCTAACAGTAGCTCTTACGTTTCTACCTTTAGATAATAGATTTGCAACGATATGACTTCCTATGTATCCACTTGCCCCAGTAACAACCACGAGATCTTTCGACACATATCTCCGAAGTATACCTATTGATTGAGTTTTGCCCTAAACTAAATCCTCACTCAAGTAGAATAGTAATTCTTTAAGCTCCTTATCATTTGGAAATAATTCCGATGCCTTTTGGGCAGAAAAGAACGCAGAAATATCTTGGTTTAATTCCATTTGCGCCCTTGTTAGATTAGTCCATGCTACTCCTCTTTTTGAATAATTTTTTGACGCTATAGCCTCTCTGAACCAATTTATTGCATTTTGTACTTCGCCCCTCTTCATCAATATTTCTCCAATTTCATTCCATGCTTCACCAAAATGCGGATTAGTTTCAATTGCTCTCCTTTGCCAAGCCAACGAGTCTTCATTATCTATAGAATAGGTCTTTCCTAAATAACATGCAGATTCAGCCGATGAAGAAAGTAGATAGGATGTTCCATGATGTTCTGCAGCAATTCTAAAAACCCCAATCTTTTGTAACACATGCCCCATCTTAAACAGATCTTTGGCTATAGAATCTTTTACAGAGATATTATTTTTTTCAATGAGAATATCCTTAGAGTGCCACACCTCTTCAATAATTTCTAATAATGACTCAGGACCAAGCCTATCTCTAGTGGGATTTTCATTAGCACACAACCAAGCATCTCTAATTAAATCCGGACTTTCTTCCAAACCCTCTTTAACCAAACCTTCTTCAAAAATAAGGCTTCCACAAAGAATATTTTCAGTATATCTATCAAGCATATCAACATCCCATAGCGTAATTTGTTGAGATTTAATCTCTCCAAATATTTCTTTTGTTATTTTTTGTAGAACCACCCGATTATTATTTTTAATCGGCGCCCATATTTCGCCATTAATATCGATATCTTTTAATAAATTTGAAGGTATAGTATTCAAACCTCCTGTAATTATTATTTTATCCCATACATAGCTATTTTCTTTGTTTACATACTCTAAACCACACCATTCAATTTCACAATTTAATGCTTTAGCAACAATGTCTAATCGCAGATCTCTCCACCTATTTTGTAAAACTTCTCTTCGTCTTTTATCTGTTTCCAAAACCATTATTTTTTTTGCACCTAGATGTAATATAATTTCAGTCCACCAATTACCCCTTGGACCAATTAATAATACACAATCATTTTGCTCGATATCTGCCATTTGAAATATATGGCCAGTTTCAAATAATCCAGGTAAAAGGGAGTTAGGAGTTTCTAAATCTGGCCACCAAGGTAATTTTAATGCACTACTTTCAATATTTTCAACCTCTGATGTGAGTGGAAGCGCATGAACTCCTCTAGGAGTTTTACACAAAGCATCTTTTACGGTAGAATCTTCTAATGTTCCCATATATGCCAATCTTTCCACAGCTTCTGATTGAGAACATAATTTTGGCCAAGAAAAAATCTCTGGTAACAACTCCAAATCACAATCTGAAATGTCTCGAACTCGCCAATCCCTTTCCATGATATTCAGTAACATTCGAAGTTATTGAATGCAACCCATAATTATTCAACAAGATTAGTAATATCACACTATCTGGCTAACTCACTTACAGAATTTACGACCAAGTCAGGGACTTGTGAAGACAATTCAATATCCTGCCTATTTGCTTCACCTGAAAGAACTAAAATACCATTTACATTAGCTCTTTTCGCCATTTCCATATCAGTATAAAGACGATCTCCTATCATAGCACATTTTTCTGGTTTTAGACCCAATTCCTCTATTTTATGTAGAATCATTCCAGGATTGGGCTTGCCGCAAATATGAGTCGGTTTTACTCCTGTTGTAACTTCGAATAAGGCCAAAAAAGCTCCATTATCTGGTAATCCGCCAAAAGGAGATGGACATACCATGTCTGGATGACTAGCAACTAATTCTATTCCATTGTGAAGATGAAAAGAGGCAATCGATAACTTTTCATAATTTATTTCTGTATCATAACCAAGTACTACATATTCTGGCTCATCTGATTTTGTTTTGATATTTGCTGATTCCAGCATTTCTTGCATCCCACTGGTTCCAACCAAATATGTTTCAGAAACATCATTCTTTTTTAGCCAAGTTATCAAATCATGTGTAGATAATATCACATCATCAACTTCCGCAGGAATATTCATTGCATTGAGTTTTGCTAAATATTGATTAACAGATTTACTTGAATTATTTGATAAGAAAAAAAATCGTATATTTTTCATTTTTAATCTATTTAAGAAGTCTATAGCCCCTGGAATTAGTTCTCCGCCAAGATATATGGTTCCATCTAAATCCAAAAATACACATTCTATTTCTTCAAGTGAAGTATCCAATTTTGAAACCAAACACACACCTCAAGGTAACAATAGAGATTTTACTACAAACCATTTGCTGTATATCCCGCCCGATGCTTCTTTCCCTGCAATCATTTCAGTCATCATTTCTCTAATGGCTTCTTTCTTTGATGCCTTTTTCATGAACCAATTCATTAACCATTTTTTCTTAACGACTTTTTGAAGTGAGTAAGAATTGGTTAATTCTGGGCCTAGTTTATTCCACAATTCTTCCATATAAATTTCAGCAGATTCTTCACTAAAACCAGAAGAATGAACAGAATGATCAAAAATTTCAGCGGTCATTTTAGCTGAAACAAGAGCATTTCCAATACCCTCTCCACTAAAAGGATCAACCAAACTAGCGGCATCTCCAACACACATCGCTCCAGCCATCGCATTTCTCCTTGGTTGATGAGAAGGAGCATTTTTTCTTGGTGAGCCAAATGGTATTTGCCATCCCTTTTCAGTACCTTCAACTAAAGTAGCCCCAATAAATCGCTCTCTGAAAATTGGATGATTTTCTATAACATTTTTCTGCATCTTTTTCAAAGATTTCTTTATGCCATGTTGCTTTCGTTGTTCTGAAATAACCATCCCTATTCCTACATTTACAGTACCATCATTTACAGGGAAAATCCAAAAATATCCTGGATTGACATCATCAATAAAATGTATTTCTATTGATCCAGAATCTCCCTCGCATCCCTTTACATCTGTCCAATATTCTCTATAACCACCACAATAATGCTCTATATCTCTCATAGGCTCATTATGTATCTTTTCAGTAATCGTTTTTGCTACCGGACAATTATACCCTCCAGCACCAATGGTTACTAAAGATGTAAAACCCAACTCTTCTCCTTCATCGGTTTTACCACTAACCCCCACTATCTTTTTTACATCTACTTCTTCATCAATTTTGACATCTTTCACTGAAAAGCCTTGAACTACACTCCCTCCATTTTCCAGAACTATCTCAGTAGCCCTTTTGAACATCATATAGTCAAATTGCATTCTAGGTAAAGAGTAACCGGCTTCTAATTTTTCAAAAGCCTCTTTGGGTAAGTCAATTTTTACATTTTTACCATTAGAAGAACTCATAATTATTGAATCTACACGGAAATGAGGAGTTTTTTCTATCATTACTTTAACGCCTAATTCCTTTACATGACGTAATGATTTCCCGCCCACAGCATCACCACATATTTTGTCTCTGGGCCAAACTTCTTTCTCTAAAAGAAGTACTTTTCGACCTTTCATTGCGTTATATGAGGCAGCAGCAGAACCACCGGGCCCTCCTCCAACAACTATCACGTCAAAATGACTATTATTTTCAGGAATTGGCCCAACATCAATTGGTTTAGTCCAGTCTCCCATGTCTTCTCCCCACTCTTCGGATAAGGCACATCCATTCAAAGTCTACCATTGACTTGATTCGTTAACCCCCCTTCAGACTGACATGGACAAAACTATATGGCTAGTACAAACAACCCTTCCAGACGACATGATCGAACCGATAATTGGCTCATGGTCAACATATTTTGTTGAATCTGGATTAACCAAATGTATACAGAGAAGTATGATAACTTCTATTTATGAATGGGAAAATGGCATTCATAATTCTAAAGAATGGAAAATCCAAATGAAAGTCACAAATCATAATAAAAACAATTTAATCGAATTAATAAGAGACAAACATCCATATGATATTCCTCAAATAATTTCTTGGAAAGTAGAGACAACTGCTGATTATGCAAGATGGATTGAAGAATAATACCTTCACGGCCATACAATGGATTGGAACAACTTTCTCAAACCAGCAAAAAAAGTCCCATCTACTAATTGGAGCTCTTCAGACCCAATGTCATTGAAACCAAAATTTAGTACAATCACAATCTTAATTATTGGTTTATGGATTTTTGGAACTGGAGATGCAATTATTGTTGCTGCAGGGCTTGGAGTTGCGCCATGGACCGTATTGGCCCAAGGTATTGCAGAACAAATAAATTGGACATTAGGACAAACCACATTTCTTGTGAGTGTTATTGTTCTTTTGTTATGGATCCCAATAAAGGAACGACCAGGATTAGGCACAATCTTGAATGCCATATTAATCGCTTTAGCAATAGATGTAATGTTACCACATCTTCCAAAACCAGAAGTTTATCTTCTACAAATAATTCAGGTATTAATCGGAACAATATTTGTTGGCATTGGTAGTGGTTTGTATTTGACTGCAAATTTAGGTCCAGGCCCAAGAGATGGATGGATGACGGGCATCCAAAGAATTACTAATATACCAATTGCTAGAGTCAGGGCAACAATAGAGATGACAGTATTGTTATTAGGTTACTACCTAGGAGGAACATTAGGTTTGGGAACAATAATTTTCGCATTATTAATTGGCCATGTGGTTGCAATTTCTTTACAACTCACAGGTCGTTTTGGAACTAATTAACTTTCGAACCATCCGTTTATTTCATGGGTGAAAGCCTCTTGGCTCAACCATGACTGATAACGCCGAGGATAAAAAATTTGCAACTAAAGCCATTCATTCTGGTACAAATCCA
>Ga0208410_1000614_pt1 | contig 20188 bp, 15 predicted proteins | sample ETN02SmetaG_3_FD_185787 | JGI IMG/M metagenome (GOLD analysis project Ga0208410, IMG submission 185787) | Marine microbial and viral communities from oxygen minimum zone, Eastern Pacific Ocean - ETNP2014F10-02SV257 (SPAdes) (version 2) | ecosystem: Environmental > Aquatic > Marine > Oceanic ... | reverse complement strand
TAAGACATTACATGAATTACAGCGGTTAATATTAGGCATAAAACCTAATTGCTTAGATAGATGAAATAAAAAAAATAGAAATAACTTTTTACTATGTTCCATATTAGAAGAAAGTTGGTTTAATGTTTTATATGTGAGCCTAAAAACAATTTCTTGTGGATACTCCTCTTCAAATAATCTATTAATTATATTCAAAATAGTGGAGCCTATAAGTATAGTAGATAAGTTGCTTCTTAAATGATTAAAACTAAATACAATATCAGCTTCCTTAATTAAATGCATTGCACGATTTTTTTTATAATAATAATTAAATTCTAACAGATTAAAAGGTTGCAATATCGATAACAATGGATTTTTAGGTTTCCTAATACCCTTTGCAATAAAAGTTAATTTCCCGCGATCTTCAGTAAAAACGTTACAAATTATGCTAGTATTACTATAAGGAAATATTTTTAGAATAATGCCTTGTGATGAAACTATCAAGATTATCTCTCTTAATAGGCTCGAGCAAAGATGACTTCATATTTAGCTGGATTATTTGAATAAATACACTTTAATCCATCAATTTTTTGTGAAAAAGGAATGCACCTAATTGTGGCCTTTGTATCCTTTTTGATTGCATTCTCAGTATCAGTAGTTCCGTCCCAACCACACTTCACAAATCCTCCATCTTTAATTAGAGACTGAAAGTCCTGGTAGTTAGTAGCATCATGTGTGTTGTTATTTTGGAATTGTTGAGCTTGAGTAAATAAAGATGATTGAATATCAAGCAATAAGTCAGAAAAATAATTTTTAATTTCATCTATTTTAATACTATCCTTCAGATTATTATCGCGCCTAGAGAATACAACTAAACCATCATTGACATCTCTCATGCCAACTTCAATTCGTACAGGAACACCCTTCATTTCCCATTCATTAAATTTAAACCCAGGAGACATTTTTGCTCTATCATCATAAAAATAGCGAATATTGTGTTCATCAAAATCATCTATTAATGGCTGGATATAATTTTTAATTTTATCTTTATCTTCATCTGTTTTATAAATAGGTACTATTACAATTTGTATAGGTGCAACTTTAGGTGGTAATCTTAATCCTTGATCATCACCATGAACCATAATTAAAGCTCCAATCAAACGTGTACTTACACCCCAACTAGTAGCATACACATACTCTTCTTGATTATTTTCATTCTGGAATTTCACATCAAATGCTTTAGCAAAATTTTGCCCCAAATAATGAGAAGTACCTGCTTGTAAAGCTTTTTTGTCTCCCATCATTGCCTCAATACAATAGGTTTCAACTGCACCTGCAAATTTTTCTGATTCACTTTTGTATCCTGTTAATACAGGAATAGCCATAATGTTTTCTACTACATCTTTATAAATATCTAAAATTTTTAATGCCTCATCAATTGCTTCTTTTTCAGTCGCATGTGCAGTATGACCCTCTTGCCATAAAAATTCACTGGTTCTTAAAAAGAGCCTAGTTCTCATTTCCCACCTTACAACATTAGCCCATTGGTTGATTAAAATAGGTAGGTCTCTATAAGAATTAATCCATTTTTTATACATAGACCAAATCACTGTTTCAGAAGTTGGTCTAACAATAATTTCTTCTTCTAATTTAGAATCAGGATCAACCACTAATTTTTGATTATCAACTTTTAATTTTGAATGCGTAACTACAGCGCACTCTTTGGCAAAACCTTCCACATGTTCTGCTTCTTTTGCTAAAAAAGATTTAGGTATAAATAAAGGGAAGTAAGCATTGGTATGATTAGTTTGTTTGAATCGTTTATCAAATTCATCTCTAATGGACTCCCAGATTGAATATCCATATGGCCGAATAACCATAGTACCCTTAACAGGACCATAATCTGCTAATTGTGCTTTTGTAATAACATCAGTATACCATTTCGATGCATCGCTTGATTGTGGGGTAACGCCTTTTGCCATATTTTATATATCCTTTTAAAAAGATAAAATCATTTGAATTTATTTAAAAAAAAATCACTATGATAGTATTTTTTGAAATGCTTCTAAAGTATAAATAATATCTGATTGAGTAATACCATAATGAGTAACTAATCTATATCTATTTGGAGATACTTCAAAAAATAAAATGCCCTGATTTTGCATTTCTTTTAATAAATATTTTGATGAGACTGTATCAGACTTCAATTCAAAATACATTATATTGGTCTTTACTTTGTTTTTATCAATATCTAATCCATCTATTTGATTAAGACCATCAGCTAATAATTGTGCATTGTCATGATCTTCAGAAATCTGTGTTTCTAATTTATTTATTGCGATCAAGCCTGCTGCTGCAATAATCCCAGCTTGTCTCATTCCTCCTCCTAAAGCCTTACGCATTCTACGTGCAGATTCTATAAAATCTTTAGAACCACAAACCACCGAACCAATCGGGCAGGCTAAGCCTTTTGATAAACAAAATGTTACTGAATCAACATTTTCAATTAAACTTGATAATGTAATATTTAAAGCTGTAGTAGCATTAAAAATTCTCGCTCCATCAATGTGCATTTTTAAATTATTTTCTTTTGCAACATTAGAAACTTGATCAATATAATCTTTAGAAATAGGACTACCAAAACACATGTTGTGTGTATTTTCTAAACTGATAAGCGAGGTTTTAGGAAAATGTACATTATCTACTCTAATTGCTTGTTTAATATGATCTAGATTAATCAAACCATCATCACTATTGTGTAATTGATGGGAATGTATACCGCCAAAAGCAGAAATTCCACCGGCTTCATATATAAACGTGTGAGACTTATTACCTAAGATTGCCTCTGTCCCTCTAGAACAATGCACTAAAAATGAAATTAAATTTCCCATTGTCCCGCTTGGAACCAATAAAGCAGATTCTTTGCCTGAAAGGGTTGCAGCTTGTTTTTCTAATAAATTAACATTTTTATCTTCTTGAAAAACATCATCACCTAATTCAGCATCAAAAATTGCTTGTCTAATCTCATTTGATGGTAATGTTACTGTGTCACTTCTTAAATCAATTATTTTCATACAACTTCTTTTTTGTTAGCTAAATTATAGATATTAAATTAATATATATTTATGAATAGCGAACCTTTCAATTTAGTCAATGGTAAAATTATAACTCTTAATAGGTCTTTTCCTATAGTAGAAAACATAACTATAAAAAATGGTCAAATCTATTCTATTGACCAACCAAACTCATCATTTAAAACAATTAATTTAAATGGCGCTGTAGTAATCCCTGGATTTATTGATGCACACTTTCATATTAAAAATCTTGGACAAAGATTAGATATGGTCAATTTAAAAGGAATAAAATCAATCAATGAAATAGCAAAGATAATTGCAAATAAAAGTAAATCGCTACAGCCTGGGGAATGGATTGAGGGTTTTGGCTGGGACCAAAATTTATGGGATAATCCTGAATTTCCTAATAAAGATATATTAAATGCAGCAGCACCTAATAATCCAATATTCTTAACAAGAATTGATGGGCATAGTGCATGGATTAATGATGTAACAATTCAATATACTAATTTAGATACAAGCACTAATGTCCCTGGAGGTTCAATTATTAATGATTGTATTTTAATTGATAACGCTATGAATGATGTAAGAGATTATTTACCAAAACCAGATAAAAATTTAATTAAAAAATGGCTCTTAACAGGTGCGCACTATGCAGCTGAACGGGGGATAACAAATGTTCATGATGCATGGCAATCTCCAGAAATAATAGAATCAATGCTGGAATTAGTTCAAGAAAATAAAATGCCAATAAAATGTTATGGAATGATTGGAGCTTCTTTTAAAGAATATATTAAAACATTCTTTAATAAAGGCCATCATTCAGGAACTAATTATAAAATTAGATCTGTAAAAGCATTTATTGATGGAGCACTTGGTAGTAGGGGAGCCGCTTTACATGAGCCTTATTCTGATGATCATTGTAATTGTGGATTGATTCTAATTTCAAAAGAAGAATTTGATGAACTAGCCTCATTATGTTATAATTATAATTTTCAGCTTTGCACACATGCAATTGGCGATAGAGGCAATCAATTTGTTTTAGATACCTATCAAAAGTATCTAAAAAATCAAAATAATAGAAGATGGCGTATTGAACATGCTCAAATGTTAACTACAGGCGATATTAACAGATTAAAAGAATGTTCAATTATTGCATCTATGCAACCTTCACATTGTACTAGTGATATGAAATGGTTAAAAGATAGGATTGGAGAACACCGTCTGCATCGCATTAGTAGATGGAAAACATTATTGGAAAATGATATTGTTATTGCAGGAGGTTCAGACTGTCCAATTGAAGAAGGGAATCCTCTATATGAATACTACGCAGCAGTAACACGTATGGATCATAGTGGCTTTCCAAAAGGGGGTTGGCAGGCACAAGAACTATTATCTAGAATGGAAGCATTAAATATATTTACAACTGGTGCTTCATTCGCTGAATTTTCAGAAAATTATCGTGGCATAATAGAAGTAGGCTATGAAGCAGACTTGACCATATTATCAGATGATATTACCAGCATTAGTTCTGATAAGATCTTAAAAACTGACATTATTGCTACAATTGTAAATGGCAAAGTTGTATATGGAAAAAACAATTTTTAATACTCAAGTGAAATGAAATACCCAGTATGTTTTCTGATATTGATAACTTTATTATTTTTAAAAAGTAAATATTGCCCTTTGATGCCAGTTAAAACATCTTCGTAGAATGGTTCTTTATCAAATGAAAAGCTTTTAATTTTTTCAGGAATAGACTGAATAGGATAGTTAATATCAACCCATTTACTATCAATAATATAATCAGAGAACTTATCAGCTAAATATTTTTTTGCATCTAAATAACATTGATTAAAATCTGGTTCTTCAAATTTTCCAGATAACATTTTTATCCAATGTGTACGATCAGAATAAAACTGTTTTAAATATACTTCAATAATACCAGCTAAATAACGATTCGGTGTCGTACACAAAATGATAGCTTTAGTTGCGCCTTGATCAATCCATCTAGTAGGAATCTGAGTATTCCGTGTAACACCAATTTTTAAATTTCCAGTAAAAGACATATAAATATGTTGATCCGTTAAACAATATTTTTTAGACCATTCCATATCTCTAGATTCTCCTTCATGTGCTCTACATAGTTCTGGTCTTAGAATACATTCTGAGGTTTCAGGAGCATCTCGGAAACAAGGAAAACAATAGCCCTGAGCAAATGTTTTTTTAATTTTATTATTACATTTAATACAATAAATATCCCCAGAAAAAGACATTTTAATTCTTTTGTTAATTAATGGATTTAGGTCAACACATCGATCTCCCATTGGTAAAGAATATTGTACTTCATCTTGTAATGTAGATTTTAATTTTTTGATTATACCTGAACTAGCAAATTCCATAAAGTTACTCTGATTGATTCAAAAATATAGTAAAATTTACAAAAGATTGAATTTGATTGAAACAAAGTCTTAAGTTTTATATTGTAATTATCAAACTATTGAAAGCTTAGTAAATGGCAATTAAAAATATAGTAAAAATTTGGGATGGTGAAAAACTATCAGAAAAAAATATTCAATTTTTAAAATTAAAAACTAAAAAAGTAACATTTCCTACTTCTGATTTTATTCAAACAATTGTTACAGATTTAATTGATACATATAAACAAATTACCTGTGCAGGTATTGCTGCTAATCAAATAGGTTATGACTATCAAATTTTTATTGGAATGAAAACTATTGAAGATGAAGATGAAGCTGAAGAAATTGAAAAAATGGAATCTTCAGAATCAATAGAATTAAACAATCCATATGCAGATAATTATGAAATATATATAAACCCACAAATTGATAAAACTGATAATAAATTAATTCAATTAGATGAGGAAGGCTGTCTTAGTATCCCAGGGTTAATGGTAGCTAGAGAAAGATATGATAAAATTAAAGTTAGATATTATGACTTAAATGGTAAAGTAATTAAAACTACCTTAACTGGTTTCTTGTCAAAATTATTTCAACATGAATTAGATCACTTAAATGGAGAATTAATGATTGATAATTTAGACAAAATAGAAAATTTATATCCATTAGAGCCTTCTAAAGAAAAAGCTGAGCAATATGGAAATTTATTTTCTCAATATCAAAAAATTGTTAAATAAAAATTAACTTGCATTTTAATTAGTTAAGGTAATTAAATTAGGGCCATTATGAAAAGTCATCTTATTATTGTTGAGTCCCCATCAAAGATTAAAACCTTAAAAAAGTTTCTTGATGATAAATATATGGTTGAAGCATCAGTCGGCCATATACGTGATTTACCTAAAAGTAAATTAGGTATTGATACTGATAATAACTTTGATGCAGAATATCATGTGTCTCCAGATAGTACTAAAACTGTACAAACACTAAAAAAAGCATTAAAAAATGCAGATGAATTGTTGATTGCAACTGATCCTGATCGTGAAGGTGAAGCAATAGCATGGCACATAGTAGATGAATTAAAACCTAAAATTCCAATTAAACGACTTGTATTTAATGAAATTACCAAAAGCGCAATTCTAGATTCTTTTAATAATACAAGAGATATAGATACAAACTTAGTAGATGCGCAAGAAACAAGAAGATTTTTAGACAGAATGTTCGGATTTATGGTATCAGAAAAAATGTGGTTTAACATGAAAAGTGGTGTGTCTGCTGGTAGAGTGCAAAGTCCTGCTATTAAAATTTTAGTTGATAGAGAAAAGGAAAGAACACAGTTTAAGCAAAATGAATATTGGAGTGTAAATGGTATATTCCAAAATAAGGAAAGTGATATCAATGCCAAATTAATAAAAATTGGAGAGCAAAAAATAGCTACTGGTACATCATTTGATAAAAAAACAGGAAAATTATTTAATGAAGGTGATATTGTATTAAATGAAAAACTAATTAATACATTTCAGGAAAAACTAAAAAGTGATATATGGAAAGTTAAAAAATTAGAAAAGAAACCAGTTACACAAAAACCATATGCTCCATTTATTACATCTACTTTACAACAAGAAGGTATTCGCCAATTCAGAATGAGCGCACAAAATGTTATGAGAACGGCTCAAACATTATATGAAAATGGGTACATAACCTATATGCGTACAGACTCAGTACATCTATCTAAAGAAGCTATTTCTGCAAGTAGAAAAGCTATAGAAAAACTGTATGGTAAAGATTTTCTGCCCTCATCACCAATTCAATACAGTAATAAAGTTAAAAATGCTCAAGAAGCGCATGAAGCAATTAGACCAGCAGGCTCAACTTTTAAACATCCTGATGATTTAAAAAATAAACTAGATGCTAATCAATTAAAATTATACAGTTTAATATGGAAGCGTACTTTAGCATCACAAATGAAGAATGCTAAGATAGAGCGAACTAATCTGTGGATATCAAATGATGAACATATTTTTGAAGCAAAAGGTAAAATTGTTTTATTTCCTGGGTTTTTAAAAGTCTATGTAGAAGCTACAGAAAATAAAAAAGATAGAGATGATACTGAATTAATTTTACCAGATATAACAGAAGGAGAAAGCCTTAAATGTATTTCTTTAGAGTCAAAACAACATTTAACAAAACCAATTAATAGATTTACTGAAGCGTCTTTAGTAAAAGAATTAGAAAAATTAGGCATAGGTAGACCTTCTACTTATGCAGCAATTATTAAAAAAATTCAAGATAAAGAATATGTGAATAAAGTAAATGGTGCAATGATACCAACATTTACTGCATATGCAATTGTGCAATTCTTAGAAAAATATTTTGATGATTTAGTAAACTTAAAATACACCTCAAATATGGAAGATGAGTTAGATTCAATTTCAAGAGGGGAAGATAATAAAATTGATTATCTCAATATATTTTTTGAAGGATTACAAAATAAGCTGGAACAAGAATTTGATAAAAATAATGCACGGTTAATTTCATCATTTGATGATGATAAAAAAACAATAGAAATCAGAATTGGCAGATATGGTATTTATGGTCAACAAGATGAAACACGCTTTACAATTCCAGGGGATTTTCCACCAAGTGATTTAACTATTGCTAAAATTAATGAAATGGTTGAATTAAAAAATAAAGCCCCAGAAGTGATTGCCACTAAACCAGATTCTGATGAACAAATTCTACTTAAAAAAGGTAGGTTTGGGCCATATGTTCAATGTGATAAAAAAATGAAATCTTTACCTCCAAACGTTGAAATGGAAGATGTAGATGCAGAATTAGCTATCAATTTAATAAATTTGCCTTCAGTTATTGGAAAGTGGGGTGATGATAATCAAGATATTAAATTAGATATAGGTAAATTTGGACCTTATATCAGATGTGGAAAAGAAACTAGATCAATACCAGCAGATATTGCTATGTTTGAATTAACAGAAGATCAGGCGATAGAATTACTAAAAGAAGGCAAGAAAAAAAGAGAGCCAAAAGTTGTTAAAGATTTAACAAATGGAATCGAAATACGAGATGGTAGATATGGAATGTATATTACAGATGGAAAAACAAATGTAAAAATGCCAAACGGTATAACAGCTGATGATTTAACTCTTAAAGAAGCACAAAAATTAATAGATGAAAAGAAGGCTGCCCCAAAAAAAAGGTTTAGAAAAAAGAAATGATAGATGATAATAAATTAATGGATAAAATTATATCTCTTTCAAAACAAAGGGGATTTATTTTTCAGAGCAGTGAAATCTATGGAGGATTAAAAAGTGCTTATGATTATGGCCCACTTGGTGTAGAATTAAAACGGAATATTATGAATGAATGGTGGCGCTCAATGGTACATGAAAGAGAGAATGTCACTGGACTTGATGCTTCAATTATTATGCATCCAAAAGTATGGGAAGCGTCTGGACACTTAGCTGGATTTGCAGATCCATTAGTAGACTGTTTAATTAGCAAAGAACGTTTTAGAGCAGATAAAGCTCCAATTCCAAATGTAGGTGATGACATAAATATTACATGTGCTGATAAAGGACAAGCTAAAGACTATCAAAAAGCTATTGAAAAAAGATTTAATATAGAACTAACACGTAATGGAAAAATATTAACTGGATTGAAAGTAATTGAAAAAAATAAAGTTGGTTTTTTTAAAGAGGACACACAAAATCCAGCTGAAATGTTTGATTTTCCGGGCTATGTTAGCCCGACATTTGGGAGCCCATTCTTAAGTGAAGAAAAACAATTTAACTTAATGTTTAGAAGTCAAATTGGAGCAGTAGATGCATTAGGAGATATTGCAAATTTTGTCAATGACAATAAACATTTAGGCAAAGATGAAATGAAACAGGGCATTGAAAAAATTGTAAAAGATTCTGCTGTATATTTAAGACCTGAAACAGCACAAGCAATGTTTGTTCAGTTTTTAAACTGCCAACAAACCATGTCTATGAAAATCCCTTTTGGTATTGCTCAAATGGGTAAAAGTTTTAGAAATGAAATTACTACTGAGCATTATATTTTTAGGTCGTGTGAATTTGAACAAATGGAAATGGAATTTTTTGTAGAACCTGGGACTCAAAAAAAATGGCTTGAATATTGGCGAGACAAAAGGTTAGAATGGTGGAAATCATTTTCAAACTATCCAGATCATTTCATTTATAGAGCGCATGAAAAAGATGAACTAGCCCACTATGCAGATGCATGCTATGATATTGAATATAAATATCCATGGGGCTATGATGAACTTGAAGGCGTTGCAAGTCGTACTGATTATGATCTAAAAAAACATGCTGAACACTCAGGTGCAAAATTAAGTTATTTTGATCAGCAAAAAGAAGATCCTGAAACTGGAAAAATGGGTTGGAGATATACCCCTTATGTAATTGAACCTGCAGCTGGAGCAACTAGAGGTTTATTAGTATATTTAATTGATGCTTATCATGAAGAATCAGTTAAAGATGCGAAAGGTAATGATACAACACGTGTAGTAATGAAATTACATCCTAGATTAGCTCCTTTTAAAGTCGCAGTACTGCCACTAATTAAAAAAGATGGGCTTCCAGAAATTGCGCGTAATCTTGTAGATCAATTTATGAAAGCTGGGATTAATGCAAGATATGATGAACAGCATGCAATAGGTAAAAGATATAGACGTCATGATGAAGTTGGTACCCCTTACTGTCTAACAATTGATGGTGAAACCAAAGAAGATAATTGTGTTACTATTAGAGATAGAGATACTATGCATCAAGAACGAATATCAATTGATGATGCTGTAAATATTGTCATGACTAGATTAAATCAATAAGTTTTTACTACTTCAAAATATTCTAATTTTTTATTTTCCACAGTATAAGAAATGGTGTTTGGATTACAACAAGTTTGACAATCTTCAATGATATCTATTGTTTCTGAACAATGTGATGTTTCAATTAAAATTGAATTTGACTGATGGCAAGTTGAACATAAATATATTTTTTCCATATTATTCATCATAAATCTATGGACTTACATAATAAGCATTATTTTGATTATCATATTTAAATCGAATGTGTCCATCATGATATAAATATAGAATATCAGATTCAATTACTTCTAACTCAATATGTGCAAAATTAATATATCCTATTTCACTATGTTTTCTTTCAGGGTCTGCCTTTAAATATTTAGAAGGAATATTAGGATGCCACTCATCTAATTTTTGACTTGGAGAAAAAGGCCCCATATAACATTTCCTACTTTGAAGGGGAGTTGCTTCCCATATTTTTTTAGAAATTTTATTTTGATGATGCATAGTAGCCTGACATCTAAATCGACTTTGTACTCTACGCTGAGCATCATAAAAAAGAGCAGTACAAACATTATTTTTTGTTAATTCTGTGACTTTAGGACTTCGATAATCAGCATTAAAAAATATCTTTAATGGAGTAGATGTCACTCCTCTCAGAACAACTGTTCGTGACTCAGGAAAATTGTTATTTAATGAAGATAATGTAAAGGTATGGTACGGACTTTTACCATCTTTAATTGCATCAGCTAAATAAGTTAACTCCGTATTATATAATTTTTTAATTTTATTCATGATTCCTTCTTTCATAAAAAAAGTGCTCAGAAATTAATCTGAGCACTTGTAGCCCGTAGGAGAATCGAACTCCTGTTACAGAGATGAAAACCCTGGGTCCTAACCACTAGACGAACGGGCCATTTAGAACGATTAATTTATAATCAAATATATATTATTAACAAACGATTTATAAAGTAGAAAATTTATTTGTATACTCAATTAATTTATCTCTAATACCAGCCTCTAACATAGAGTGTCCTGAATCGGGAATAACGTGAAAATCTGCCTCTGGCCATTTCTTATGTAATTCCCATGCTGTAATCATAGGGCAGACAACATCATATCGACCTTGAACAATCACAGTTGGTATATGTTTGATTATATCAATTTGATCTAAAAGCCAACCATCATAATCAAAAAAACCTTCATTAATAAAATAATGACATTCAATTCTTGCAAATACATCAGCGACAGATTCATTTTCAAAATGATGAAGGGACTTTTTGTTTTGAATAAGTTTGCTAGTACTTGCCTCCCAAATAGACCAAGCCTTAGCTGCTCTATACCTTGCTTGTTTATCATTGCCAGTTAAGATTTCATAATAAGCAGACATTAAGTTATCGCGTTTTTCTTCAGGGATTGGAGCTAAATATTTTTCCCAAGCATCAGGATAAATAAAACTTGCACCCTCTTGATAAAACCATTGTAATTCTTTTTTTCTAAGCATAAAAATACCACGTAAAATTAATTCTGTACAACGCTCTGGATGGGACACTGCATAAGATAAAGATAAGGTAGATCCCCAACTTCCTCCGAATATAGTCCACTTATCAATATTTAAATGATTACGAATTTTTTCAATATCTTCTACAAGATCCCAGGTAGTATTTTCCTTTAATTCAGAAGCTGGAGTACTTTTGCCACATCCACGCTGATCAAAAATAATAATTCTCCACTTTTGAGGATCAAAATATTGTCTATATATAGGTTCTACACCACCACCTGGCCCTCCATGCAAAAATACAACTGGCTTACCTTCCGGATTTCCAGATTCTTCAATATTTAAAGTGTGTATATCTGATACTTTTAGTTTAAAAGTATTAAATGGTTCAATAGGTTCAAAATATTCATTCATGATTATATCCTTAATATAAACGTTTTTTGCAAATTCGATTTTTAAGAGTCTTCCCATTTAAAAAACAAATTAAATTATTAATAAATTGCTCAATCATATCGGATTGATATTCTGGAAAATTACCTGAAATATGTGGTGATAAAAATAAATTATCATAATTAAAATATGGATGACCTGATTGCAATGGTTCATCGGTAAAAACATCAAGTGCACCACCAAAAATTTTATGCTGATTTAAAGCATCAATTAATGCATCATCATCTATTACCCCTCCACGTGCAATATTAATAATATAAGCTGTGTCTTTCATTAAGGAAAACTGCTGAAATGAAATCATTTTTTTGGTCATTGGAGTTAAAGGGCAAGTTATGGCAATAAAATCTGCTTCTTTATATAATGTGTCAATATTAGTTAAAGGCAATAAGGAATCTACAAACCTATTACTTGCAACTTTTTTTTGCAATCGTCTTGTTGCTATTACTTGCATGCCAAATTGTTTAGCTAACTTTGCTGTTGCTTTACCAATTTCTCCATATCCAATAATTCCTAATTTTTTATTCTTTAATTGAATCATAGTTTTTGCAATATCCCACTGCTTCCATTCTTGTGTTCTTTTAAACTCATGACATTGATGAAAACGTTTACAATGATAAAGAATGCATGCAATAATAAATTCTGAAACAGGACCAGAATGTATGCCACTACAATTTGTTAAAATAGTCTTACTATTAATAATCTCAGGAAATAAATTTTTCTCAACACCTGCTACTCCAAAATGAATCCACTTTAAATTTTTAGATGCCAATTTAAAGATGTCTGAATCTATCTCATATGTCAATAATATATTTAAATTCTTGATATGATTTTTTAAATCTGCAGGGTTACTTACATTAATAAAATTACATGATTGATAATTTGTAGTTTGACTTTTAATTCTATTTAAAAAATAATCAAATTTTTTATCATCTTTGGTAATATTAAGCCCTATATTCATAAAATTTAATTAAAAATTTCCTGTAAACTTCTATAATTCATCTTATTATTTTTAATCCTACGAATTGCACGCAATGCTGCCTGCGCACCTGATATAGTAGTAGTGTTAGGAATTTTATATCGAATAGCACTTTTACCGATTTCATATTCATCATACCTTGATTTTTGTCCTAATGGTGTATTGATAATAAATTGTACATCTTTATTTTTAATATAATCCACAACATTAGGTCTTGATTCACCAACTTTTGAAATCATATCACAATCAATTCCATTTTGATTTAATAGATTATAAGTGCCTTCCGTTGCAATGATAGAATATCCTAATTCATAAAAATCTCTAGCAATAGGTATAACTTTCATTTTATCAATATCATTTACTGAAATAAAAATAGTCCCTTTTAATGGAATAGAATTTCCAGCACCAAATTCTGCTTTAGCATATGCTGAACCTAAATGCGTATCTAAACCAATCACTTCACCTGTCGATTTCATTTCTGGAGACAAAAAAATACTTTGATCAGGAAATTTATTAAATGGAAAAACTGGTTTTTTTACAGCAATTAAATTATTATTAGATTTTTGAGTTAAATCATAATCTTTTAATTTATGATTCACACCAAGTTGTGCAGCAATTTTTGCCAATGGAATATCCGTCACTTTACTCACAAAAGGTACTGTTCTACTAGCTCTTGGGTTAACTTCTAAAACTGATACTTGATTATCTTTAATAGCAAACTGGATATTAATTAACCCTATTGTATTTAATTTAATAGCTAAGTCTTTAGTATGATTTTCAATTATATCTCGATGGCTTACAGATAGTTCATAGGCTGGTAGTACACAAGCAGAATCACCTGAATGAATTCCTGCTTCTTCTATGTGTTGCATAATGCCTGCTATATATACTTCTTTTCCATCACATAATGCATCTACATCAAATTCAAATGCATCTTCTAAAAAATCATCAATTAAAATTGGATGTTCTCCAGATACTAATGCAGCTTTTGCCACATAAGTTTTTAAATCATTATTATCATATACTATTTCCATGCCGCGACCACCCAATACATAAGAAGGCCTTACTAATACTGGATACTTAATGTTATTTGCTATCTTTAAAGCTTCTTCAATTGAATAAGCGGTCCCCCAATTAGGAGCATGTATATTTAATTGTTTTAGTATCTCACCAAACTTTTTACGATCTTCTGCTAAATCAATAGAACTTGAATCTGTTCCTATGATATTTACATTATTTTGTTTTAATTGATTGGCAATATTAAGTGGAGTTTGTCCTCCAAATTGAATTAATACACCATCAGGTTTTTCAAAATTAATAACATTCATAACATGCTCAAAGGTTAATGGTTCAAAATATAATCTATCTGATATATCAAAATCCGTAGACACAGTTTCCGGATTACAGTTATACATAATTGTTTTATAACCCGCTTCTTTTAATCCTAAAATTGCTTGCACACAACAATAATCAAATTCAACTCCTTGGCCAATTCGTGTTGGACCACTACCTAATATCATAATTTTTTTGCCCTCAAGGGGTTGAATCTCATGCTCTGTTTCATACACAGAATAACAATAAGGAGTGTGTGCAGAAAATTCAGCAGCACAGGTATCTACAGATTTAAATGTTGGATGAATTTTGTATTCATTGCGCATATCAATTACTTTTTGGATATCGATAGAAAATTTTTGAGCAACTTGTATATCAGAAAATCCTTCTTGTTTTAAGAAAAATAATAAATCCTTATCAAGTGATGTTTTGTATTGTCCAATAAATGAAATTTGTTGAATCTGATTTAAAAACCAATAATCAATATTAGTTTTTTCATATAATTCTTCAATACTATGTCCTTCATCAAACGCTTGCTTAACTTTTAATAATCTAAATGCTGTCCCCAATCCAATTTTTGTCATATCCAAATCTCTATATTCAGTAACTTTTGGTTCTAATCCTGCAAGTCCAACCTCTAAAGATTGAAAAGCTTTTTGTAGGCTATCCCTAAAGGTTCTTCCAATAGCCATAACTTCACCTACAGATTGCATTTGTACTCCTAATATTCCTTTAGATGAAGGAAATTTTTCAAAATCAAATCGTGGAATCTTTGTTACAACATAATCTATTGTAGGTTCAAATGCTGCAACAGTTTGACCTGTAATTTCATTAGGTAATTCATCTAGATAAAAACCAACAGCTAATTTAGCTGCAATTTTTGCTATAGGAAATCCAGTTGCTTTAGAAGCTAGTGCAGATGAACGACTTACACGAGGATTCATTTCAATAATAATCATTCGACCATTTTTAGGGTTAATAGCAAATTGCACATTGGATCCTCCAGTATCGACACCAATAGTACGTAAACATAAAATTGACCAATCTCTCATTTTTTGATATTCTAAATTAGTTAAGGTTTGTGCAGGAGCTACTGTAATACTATCACCTGTATGTATTCCCATAGGATCTACATTCTCAATTGAACATACAATGATTGCATTATCATTTGAATCTCTTACAACTTCCATTTCAAATTCTTTCCAGCCAATTAAAGATTCTTCAATTAATACTTCAGAGATTGGGCTTGCATCTAATCCTACAGCAATTAATTTATTAAATTCTTCGATATTATATGCTACAGATCCACCAGTTCCACCTAATGTAAATGAAGGTCGTATTATTACAGGAAATTTCATATCACTAATAATTTTTTCTGCTTGTTCTAATGTTTGTGCAAATCCACCTTTTGCAGTATCTATACCTACTTTATCCATCGCGTGTTTAAAGGACTCTCGATTCTCAGCAGTTTCAATTGATTGAATATTTGCTCCGATTAATTCAATATTATATTTTTTAAAAATCCCTGCTTTATCCATTTCAATAGTTATATCCAATGCAGTTTGTCCTCCAACTGTAGGTAAAACTGCATCTGGTTTTTCTTTAATAATAATTTGCTCAATCGCATCCGAAGTAATAGGCTCTAAATAAGTTGCATCTGCTAAATTTTTGTCTGTCATAATAGTTGCAGGATTAGAATTAATTAAAATTACCTTATATCCTTCTTCACGTAATGCTCTACATGCTTGAGTACCAGAATAATCAAATTCACAACTTTGACCAATTATAATAGGTCCTGATCCAATAATTAATATTGATTTTATATCATTTCTTTTCGGCATATTATTTTTGCTCCATTAAATCAATAAATAAATCAAATAAATATTGTGAATCGTGCGGCCCAGGTGCAGATTCTGGATGATATTGTACAGAAAATGCTTTTAAAGCTTCACACTCGATACCAGCAATCGTATTGTCATTTAAATTAATATGTGTTACAGTAATATCGGCAGGTAAGTTTTTATCTGAAACTGCAAATCCATGATTTTGACTTGTAATTTCAATTCTACCATTCTTTAAATTTTTAACAGGATGGTTTAAACCTCTATGTCCATATTTTAATTTAAATGTTTCTGCACCTAAAGCTAATGATAATAGTTGATGCCCTAAACAAATTCCAAAAATTGGGTATTGACCTAGTAAACTTTTAATACAATCAATTGCATCTAATACAGCTGCTGGGTCTCCTGGACCATTTGATAAAAATATACCGTCAGGATTAAAATCTATAATCTCTTGTCTTGATACATTGGCAGGAAAGACTGTAACGTTGCAATCACGTTTACTTAATAATCTTAAAATATTTGTTTTAACGCCAAAATCTATTGCAGCTATTTTAAATTTATTGTTATTGTCTTCAGAAAAAACATAGCTATTTTTACAGGTTACTCTTTTAGTTAAGTCTAAACCTTCCATAGAAGGTGTTGCTTTTAATTCTGATGTTAAATATTTAGTATCTAACTGTTTAGAGCTAATTACTGCATTCATGACTCCATGCTCACGTACAACACGTGTAATTGCTCTAGTATCTAAACCATAAATACCTATAATATTATTATCTTTTAAATATTGATCTAGTGATTGCTCCGATCTATAATTAGAAGGAATCGTAGTTAAATCTTTAATAATAAATCCAGAGACTTGAATACCATTACTTTCAACATCATGAGAATTAATCCCATAGTTTCCAATATGAGGATAGGTCATTAACACAATCTGCCCACAATAAGAGGAGTCAGTTAAAATTTCTTGGTATCCTACCATACCTGTATTAAAGCATAATTCTCCAGATGTAGTCCCAATCGCACCCAAAGCATAACCTTTAAATACTAATTTGTTTTCTAAAATTAACGTGGCAGGTTTTTTAGATAAAAAAAAAGCTCCGTTTTGATCGGAGCTATTCATTGAAATTTATATTTTGTAGTGCAAAGTTCATATAAATAAATTAATACAGTTAAAAGTTTTATCAAAAACCTAAATCTTGTTGAGTTTGAATTTTAATTTCAATCAAATCTTCTAATTGATTTAAAATAGTTTGATCTTCAATAGATAAATTTTGATTTTTAGAAATTTCTCGTGTTTCCTTTAATAATAAATTGGGGTCTACACGTAATTTATCTATAAAATCAGCTGTACTAGGCTCTTTATGAAAAATAAAATTTAAATAATCAGAATATCTATCTTGTAACTCAATAGGCAATTTATCAAAATAATTTCTACCTAAAATTCTAAGAGCAATTTTGTCAATGCGATTTTCAAAGTTTGAGCTTTTAATAGAATTTATTTTATCTGTTATTTTTGCTTGGCGAAATTGATTTTTAAATAAGTTTTCTTTACTAGTAAAAAAACCTTCCTGATATAATGATGCATCTAAATCAAGAATATTTTCATTAACATAATCTTTATTTTGATGCTCTTGAATGAGATTTTTCATCGCATTGGGATGATGTTTAATCCAATCTAAATTAGATTTAGCTAAACCAGTAATGTGCTCATTAAATATACGAAGATATTTATCGGAAAAAGGCAGTATAAAATCTGGCTCTCCAAAAGTTTTACTTAGTATTCCTTTCTGAATTTTATCTACACAATTATCTTCAGTAAAATCTTCAAACATATAATTATCTAATCGTAATAAACGTTTTTTCTTATCTCTAATTTTTCCATTTTCATATGCTGTGCATAACTCTATAACAGGAGCTGAATAATTAGACTTGAGCCCATTTTTATTGCTAATAAAAACGCCTATTTTATAATTACTCCCATCTACACATGTTAATGTATTTAATTTATTAAAATAATTATTGTCATCTTTTGATATAAAAGAAGAAATAAGATAATCCCACATTTTATGATCAATGGATTTTAATTTTTTAGCTAATTCTATAGTTACATAAACATCTACTTCCGCATCATGTGACATTCCATCATATAAATTATTAATAGCATTAATTTCCTCTAATTTGAGACTTAGGCGATTATTAGGAGTAGGCCAGATAATAGATTCATCTTTTTTATATAAATAATATATAAAAATCATTTTATATAAATCAGCTCGAAATTTAAATTGAGAATCACTTTGACCAAATTGATGAGTATAGGGGTCAAGTAAATTTCGATAAAAACCAAACCTTAAAAATTTATCATCAAAATTTAAACTATTATAACCAATATTAATTGTTTTACTCTGATTCATAATATCATGAATTTGATTAAAAGCTTCATATTCAACTACACCATCATTTAAATCATCAATATTTAATCGATTGACTAATAAAGCTTTTGGATGTGGGATAATATCGTTACGTAATTTTATACTGATATTATATTCATTAATAATATCAAGGTTTGAATCTGTTTCTTTAGCAGCAAAGCGTACAACTTGATCAAAACAAGGATTTTGTCCTGTGGTTTCTAAATCATAAAAAATATACTTATAATTATTAAAAAGAGACACTTACGTATTTTTAACGAAATGTTTTCCATCCCATTTAAAACCATCATATTCAAATTTAGAAAAGTCTTTAATAGAGCTTACTTGATTTTGAGCTAAAAACCGAATAAATTCACCTTTAACCGATTTTCCAAAATGTCCTGCAGCTGTTGTTTTTCCTTTATTTTTCACTAAAAAATCAATTTGAATAGTGTTTTTATTAGGGGTGTAGGCCTTTCTATGAACTTGTGGTAATAAATCAAAAATTAATTCTTCACTACTTAGATGTTCTGTGATAATCGGTCCCCATAATCTTTTTAGAGATAATACATTCATTTTTAACTTATAATCAGGAATTTGTGTATCAGGAGTTAACAAACCAAATAAGCCACTAAAAATTAAAATATGATTATTCATATATTTTTGTGCTTTTTTTGACAAAGACTGCCAATCAATATGATTATATACTACTCCAGTATAACGCTCAATAGCAGGAACACACTTACTATTAAACACATCTTGATTCTGACGATGGAACATTATTGCTTTTTCTTGTGAAGTTCCATATACAGATGTTAAATCTTCATATTCAATTAATCCCAAATAATCTACAATTTGCTGTGTATATTCAGAAAATTGAAAGTTGGTATCTTTAAATAATACCTCAGAAGGTTGAACTTTTGCTTTGCCTTCGCTAGGCGGTATAAGTATTTTCATTACTTTTATCCTAACTAATTTGTTAGTGTAATTTAACTGAAAAAAAATATTTTTTCATTAAATTTAATATTAATCAACAAATTTAGCGTCAAACGAGACCTTTAATAGTTCAAAAAGTTCACTATTTAAATTCATTAATGCTTTTAATTGTCTTTTAGAATCACGCTTATTATCTGATTCAATGTATGCCTGACCAAGTGCATATATTGTATACTCATTCTTTGGATTAATAATTAATGATTTTTTAAATGCTCGAATAGCTTTAGAATAATTTTTTAATTCATAATAACTAGAACCTAAATAATGTAATATTTCAGAATCAGAATTATTATTTGCTAAATCTAAATAATATAAAGCAGATTTATATTTTTGCACTTTAAAATAAGATACCCCCATTAAATAGGCTG
>Ga0208410_1000611_pt1 | contig 20214 bp, 9 predicted proteins | sample ETN02SmetaG_3_FD_185787 | JGI IMG/M metagenome (GOLD analysis project Ga0208410, IMG submission 185787) | Marine microbial and viral communities from oxygen minimum zone, Eastern Pacific Ocean - ETNP2014F10-02SV257 (SPAdes) (version 2) | ecosystem: Environmental > Aquatic > Marine > Oceanic ... | reverse complement strand
ACGCAAGGCTTCTCAAGCCAAGGCTGAGCGCGAACGCGCCTCCGCCAAGGCTGCCGCCGAACGCAAGGCTTCTCAAGCCAAGGCTGAGCGCGAACGCGAAGCCGCCAAAGCGTCCGCCGAGCGCGAACGTGCCGCGGCGGAGCGTGAACGTGCCGCGGCGCAAGCCAAGGCTGAGCGCGAACGCGAAGCCGCCAAAGCGTCTGCCGAGCGCGAACGTGCCGCGGCGCAAGCCAAGGCTGAGCGCGAACGTGAAGCCGCCAAGGCTGCCAAGGCCAAGGCTGCCGAAGCAGCCGAAAGAGCCAAGGCTGCCGAAGCCGCCAAGGCGGCTCGCGAAGAGGCTGCGCAAAAGGCTGCGGCCGAGCGCGCCGAGGCTGCCGCCAAGGCCAAGGCCAAGGTTGAAGCGCCAAAGCCGGCCGAAGCGCCGGTCGAAGCGCCGAAGCCGAAGCCGGTCGAAGCGCCGAAGCCGAAGCCGAACGAGGCTCAAGCGAAGAAGGCTGCTGCTGCCTCGAAGCTCGCCGCGAAGAAGGAAGCTGAACGCAAGGCTGCAACCGCGAAGAGAGACAAGGGTTTCATTGAGAAGAGGGAAATGAGCCGCAAGCGCGTCTCTGCGGTGACTTCCGCTGCGTCCAAGGAAACCAACGCCAGAAAGGCGGCGGCTGAAGCGCGACGCAATGCCGCTAAGGCTGCCGCCGCGAAGAAGAAGGCGGCCCAAGCCGCAGCCAAAGCGAAGATGGAGGCGGCCATGAAGAACGACAAGGCTACGAAGGCTGCTGCCGCTGCCGCCGCCAAGGCTGAGCGCGAAGCCGAACGCGCGGGACAAGCCGCCGAGCGTGAGCTCGCCGCTGCGGAGAAGGCTGTCGAGAAGACGTCCCCGACCCCGGCCTCGGATCCGACCCCGGCGCCGACCCCGGCGCCGACCCCGGCGCCGACCCCGGCGCCGACCCCGGCGCCGACTCCGGCGCCGAAGCCGGTTGAAGCCGCGAAGCCGAAGGCGAAGGACACGAACGCCGCGGCGAAGAAGAAGGCTGCAGCCGCGAAGGCTCTCAGAGAGAAGAAGGCGAGAGAGGCCAAGGCCAAGGCTCAAGCCGAGGCCAAGGCGAGAGCCCGCAGCTCCAAGGGTCTCGATTTCGCCGGCGCCACGCTCAGCGACGTCAGTGCAGTCGCCTTGGCGTCTGCCATCGCCTTGACCGTCGCCGTCCCGGGCGTCAGACAGTCTTTGCTCGAGGGTGATCTCGAGGGCGCCGCCGACGAAGTCTTCGATACCATCGACGGCATCGACAACTTCTCCGTCAAGGCAGCCACCGTGGGTGCGGTGATCGCCACCGACGCCGTCGCGCACTTCCCGGTCGTCGGATCCGTTGTCCCGGGTACGCTCGAATTCATCGGTACGCTCACCGCCGTCTTGCTCCTCGAGCGTTACCTCTTGGTCGGCGAAGACAAGTTTGAGGACGACTTCGAAGCGCTCGGCGACAGCTTGCCGAGTGAGTTGCCGAAGAGCGTCGATGAATTGATCGAGCTCTTCAGCCCGATCGGCACCTCTGTCAAAAAGGCGACCGATGCGGTTTCCGAAATTAACCCCGAAGAAGTGAGCGAGGCGGCGGCGGACGTCCCCGAGTGGTTCGGCGATAGCGAGAACCCGCTCATCGACATCGGCGGTCCCGCCACCGCCATCGCCGGTACCGTCGCCCTCGGCAACGTTGCCAAGTGGCCCTTGGTCGCCATCATCGCCCCGCGACTCTTAGAACTCCTCGGCGCCGGCGTCGTTGTCTATTCTGTACAACGCTACGGCACCTCCAACGCCGACGTCAAGGAGGACCTCGGAGCCGTCGTCGACGAATCCAAGCGCGCGCTGCGAAACATCTTCGAGTGAGCGCCGATCGATCGAGCGCCTTCGTAATCTCGACTATTTGATAAACAACAAGAAACAAAAAAAACTTTAATCACGCATCCCTCGCGATCCGCATCCTCTCCCGGTCGTCCCGCCGTCGCCGCCGCCGCGCGTCTTCGTCGAGTCGCGCGCGCGGCTGCAATCCACCCCGCACACGATGGCGTCTCTCACCGCGCCCGTACTCGCGCTCGACGCCCCCCCCCGCGCGCACGTCTCGCGCACGTCCGCGTCTCGCGCGGCGTCCACGTCTCGCGCGACGACGACGCCCACGCGTCGCGCGCGCGCGCGGGGACTCGCTCGACGCTCGACCGTCTGCGCGCGCGCCGCGACGGTCGTGGACGCCCTCGCCGCGGTCGACGCCTGGTCCGTCACCGCGGGCGAGCGCGGGGGGTTATCCTTCATACCTCCGGGCGTGGAGACGCAGTTGTTTCAGATCGGACTCGCGCCGTACCTCGCGTACCTGTGGTTTCTCGGGCGGGCGCGCGCGACGCCGTCGACGTCGACGTTCGGCGCGCGGTTTTTATTACTCTTTGTCTTCGCGACGATTCCGGCGGGTATAGTCGCGAAGACGCAGTACGGGGACATATTAGCCAACGTGGACGTCTTGCACGGGAGCTCGGAATCGTTGTTGACGGTATCGAACGCGTTGTTCGCGTACGGGTTCGGCGCGGCGGCGAGCGCCGAGGCGGAGACGAGAGACGAGGACGAGCGAGAGGAGGCGACGCCGGCGGGGGCTGTGCTGGGAATATTGTTCGCGACGTGCGTGGTGAGTACGTTGGCGGTGAGCGCGGGGGCGAGCGCGATCGCGGGGGATGGGATATTAGCGAGCGAACCGTCCAACGCGTTGAGTCTGCCCACGTGGGCGGTGCACGTGTCGAGCGTCACCGAGTGGGCGTTGGCGATGAAATACGTCGCCGGACACGCCGAGCGAACGGGGAACGCGAAGTGGAAAAACTTGACTCTGGGTATGTCGCCGTTTTTGGCGTCGGGAATCACGGCGTGCACGTTTCACGCGTTTTATAATCCGACGAGCATCTCGGCGCTCGTGCCGTTGCAGGCATTGTTGACGCTCTTGGGGAACACAGGATGCGCGGTGGCGGCGTATACGATCGTGAACGACGATTCCGAGCGCGAAGCACAGTCGATGAACGCGGCGGTGCCGTTGCGAGGCGCACCGTCGATCGAGAACGGCGTCGAATTTGCGTTACAATTGGCGACGTGGACAACGCTCGCGAGTGCCACCGTCAAATACGGCGAGCTCGCGTCGCCGGCGTCGGAGTTTTTCAATCAACCCTCGTACGAGAAAGCGCTCGGGATCATCGCGCTCCCCACCGTCGTGTGGACGTACTACGCGCTCAACGCGAGCGAGGACGCACCGAAAATCACCATGGTGGACGTCAAGGCGTTCGGTGTCGCCGGGACGCTCTCTTACGTCTTCGTGGAGCTCGCGTTTTGGCTCATCGCCGGTCCCATCGCGTTCGGGTGGTACAAGGTCGCCGAAGGCACATGGCTCGATCTCTCCGATCCCGTGGACAAGGCGAAACTCTTCGGCGCCGGCACTGTGTTCATAAACGTCGTCAGGCTCTTCGTGCCGCTGCGCCTCGCCGCCGCGCTCGCGCTCGCCCCCGTCGTCGCGAAATTTCTCGGCGACAACGATCGAGACGAGGTGTAGCGCGATCAAACACAGCATGTAATATGTTTATAAATCAATTCTTTCTACTCTGCTCTACTCCGCGTCGTCGCTCTCGTGAGAGCGATCGCTCTCACACCATCGTCTTGCCGCGACTCGGCGTCGGCTCGGCGCCATCCCTCTCCCACGGCTCCGCGTGCGTCGTCCGTCTCGACCAAAACCGCCACCTCTCCAGCTCGCGCACGCGATTCTCGTACGTCTGCCTCGCCGCGCGCTCGCGCTCGAGCGCCTCTCGCGCCGCGCTCATCGCCTCATCGTGTTCAAACTTTTGTTGCGCTAAGCGCACGCTCAGCGCCAGCGCCAGCGCCGCGGCGATCGCCGCGCGACCGGACCCCGCGGACGAGCGCGCGACCGTGGCCGCGGACGCGCTCGCCGCGCGCGCGGCCGAGTCGCTCGCCGATCCGGCGGACATGTCGACGACTGCCGTCTCGATTTCTCGGCACTCCGCTCCAGTCGCCGCCTCTCGCGCCCTCTCGTCGCCGTCGCTCGCGCGATGGCGTCGACGGCGCCCGCGGACGCGCTCGCCCCGCTTCGCGACGCCCGCGTCGCGCTCGTGAACGTGACGCCGCGACGAAGGGACGCGCTCGCGACGGCGATTCGCACGCTCGGTGGCGCGGTGACGACGAATGAAATCGACGCCACCGTCGTCGTCGTGGGCGATCTGACATCCGAACTGCGCGCGCGGGCGCGTCAAAGCGACGCGTCGTGGGTGCGCGCGTCTTGGGTGTCGGCGTGCGCGAAGAGCAGACGCGCGGTGCCTTTGATTGGATTCTCGTGCGCGGACGCCGGGGACGCGCCGACGACGGCGCCGGAACGACGCGACGACGACGCGTGGACGGTCGTGGAGACGAAACGGGCGAAGAAACCGAAGAAACAAACGTCTGTGCGCGCGTTCGCGATGCCACTGGGGATGATTGAACCGCCGAGAACACCCGTGGTGTTGGTGCTGTGCGGACCGAGCGGCGCTGGAAAATCGACGTTTAGCGAGGCGTTACCGTCGGAGCGATGGGTGGTGTCGAATCAGGACACGGTGTCGAACGGGAAGCGCGGAACGAGACAACAGTGCGTGCGCGTGGCCAAGCGGGCGCTGAGCGAGGGGAAACACGTGGTGATCGATAGGTGCGGGTTGAGCGCGCAACAGAGGATGGATTTCGTGGAGTTGGCGAGAGACGCGACGCCGCCGTGCGTGTTGCACGCGGTGTGGTTCGATCAACCGATGACTCTGTATCAGAAACGTGCACAGATGCGTACGAATCACCCGGGAGGCGTGGAGGGCGACGGTGCGGCGCGCGTGATACAGATGCAGATGCGAAGGAAGGATAACGCGCCGCCGACGCGAGAGGAAGGCTTTCACGCGGTGCGTCGGTGTCGATATCAAGATGACGTGGACGCCGCCCTGGCCGCATTCACCGCCATGCCCGCGGCGACGTTGGCGGTTGAGTTTGCGAAAAAGCCGCGCGCGGGAGGGAAACGACAGACGACGACGACGACGACGGACGACGACGTGATGATCATCGACTAGAGCGTGAGGGATATAACTGTAAGATATTGATGTGACAAATTCGACTAGGCCACGTGATTAGAGAACATCCTTCAAGAAGTACGCCATGCCCGCGAGACCGGCGACCGTGGACGCGACCGTGATCAACGGCGTAGACAATCCGCCGCCCTTGGCTCGACCCGTCTCGACGTCGTACGGCGCGAATCGGCTCTTCGGCGCATTACACTGCGGGCAGATGTAGCTCTTCGGTTGTTCCTCGAACGCCACCGGGAGCGTGTAAATGTAGCCGCAATCGACGCAAATGTGCGACGCGCGCTCCTTTTGCGCGGCGGAGAGCTTACGGCCAAACTTCGGCGGCGCCGGACGCTTCGGCAAACGCTTCACGTCGAAATCCGCAGCCTTCTTATCGCGAACGACGACGAAATCCACCGTGTTCGGGCACGCCGAGATCGCGCTTCTGGAGAAGGCCAAAGCATCCGCCGGCCACAGCTCATCACCGAAAAACGACGAGTGGTACTTGACGACGTCCCCGGACTTCAACCCAGCCTTCGCCGCGTTACCCTTGCACCCGGCGATCTGCACCCCCGGTCGACCGTCCCCGCGGTTCTTGAGCGTCAAACCCAACGGTTTATCCACCGACACGCTGATCTCCTGCGCTCGAACGACGAGTCCGCGTCCACGGCTCGCGTTTCCTCGTCGAGCGGTGGCGCGCGCCGAAACCTTGGTCCCCGTCAGGGACGCGCGCTGCGTCGTCGCGTGCATGAGTGCGTCGATGCGTGACGGTGCGAGATGTGCGCTCGAGCGTGCGTTCGTCGCGCGTTCGTCCTCGAGCGGTCGCGCGCGGTCGTGTGCGGCGCGCGCGGGCGACGCGCGCGCGATGACACGGATAACGCGACGTCATCAATCGCGGGCGCGGGCCGTCGAGTCCTATATTCTTGAGTCACGACCCGTCAAAGTGCGTCCCCAAAAAGCGCGCGCGACCGCTCGACCGCGCCACCGCTCGACGGTCGCCCGTTCCCGGACGCCGCGACGCGCGATCGAGACCTCGACGCGACCGCGCGGACGTGCGAATCGCGCATGTTCGGTCGCCGGTTTCGAAATCGCGCCGGTCTCACCCCGCTCGTCGCCGCGTGCGTGGGCGCCGTCTCTGGGTATTACATCTTTAACGAGCCGCTCGCGCGCGCGGCGCGAGCGCGAGGGGAGGGAAAGCCGCGCGAGGGGTGAGCGGGGAGGATGAAGAGCGAGATGGAGGACCGTGCGTCGTCGTCGGCGGTGGTGGAGTCGTCTCTGCGCGTGTGTGAGATGTATTGCGGGGTGGGGGTGATGCACGAGGCGTTGCGGCGCGCGCGCCCGCGGGCGACGGTGTGCGAGGCGTACGATTTAAATCCGAACGCGTGCGACGTGTACGAGATGAATTGGGGGAAAAGACCGTCGCAGAAGAATTTGACGAGCGTACCGGCGGGCGCGTTGGAGAAATTACGCGCGGATGTGTGGGCGATGTCACCTCCGTGTCAACCGTTTACGAGGCAAGGGCTGAAATTGGACGTCGAAGACGGACGGGCGGAGAGTTTCATGCGATTGGTGGATGAGATGGAGAAGATGGAGGCGAGCGCGCGACCAAAGTATGTGTTCGTGGAGAACGTCGTCGGGTTCGAGACGAGTCGCATGCGAGACGTGTTGCGAGAGGCGTTGTCGTCGATGGCGTTTCACATGCAAGAGTTCATTCTGACGCCCACCATGTTCGGCGTCCCGTACAGTCGACCGAGGTATTTCATGTGCGCGCGAACGACGATGCCGTTCGAAGACGCCGTGGACGAAATTCGTCGCGCGCCGCCGCCGAGTGCGCTCGCGAACAGGGCGGAATGGATTCCGAATTTCGACGAGGCGAACGACGCGTCGACGAGCGCGGCGACGCTCGCGCGATTCCTCGACGACGACGACGACGGCGACGCGACGTGGCGCGACCACGCGGTGAGCCAGGAGGATGTGGATAAATCGAAAGGCGCGATCGACATAGTGAGCGGCGAGGACGTGACATGTAACTGTTTCACGAAGAGTTACGGCAAGTACATCAAGGGTACGGGATCCGTTGTGGCGAACGGCAGCGTCGATAAATCCGCGTGGGACGGTCGACTCGGCGACACTGACGACGGCGTACGTCTGAGGTACTTCACCGTGCGCGAAGTGACGCGATTGCACTCGTTACCGGACGATTTCAAGTGGCCCGAGTCGTTGACAAAGCGACAAAAGTATCACTTGCTGGGGAATTCCATGTCGGCGGCGTGCGTCGCCCCGCTCTTCGACTATCTCTTTTCCGACGACGTCGGTCGTTAAATCTAGATTAAAGGTGTACTTTACAGGTGTAGTGTGCTAATAAACGATATTCTGTCGTGTTTGTCTACTAATTTCTCTTCGGCACGATCGGAGACTGCGCCGTCTCTTCGCCATCCGTCGGAGCGTCGCCCGTCGAGGTCTTCGACGTGTCTTTACTCGTGTCATCGCCCGTTCGCCCAGAATTCGTCCGCGTCGGCGACGGCGGTGGACTGTATCGTCCGCGACTTCTCGTGCTCTGACCGCCGTCGTCGATCGTAGTGGGGAACTTGACGACCTTTTTCCTCGCGCGTTTCCGCGCGCCGTCGCTTACTTCCTCCTCGACGCCGGCGATGTCGACGTGTTGCACCGCGTTCGACTTGGCCTCACTCACGGAAGGTTCGCTCGTCGCGGACATGAGTTTCCGCATGTTGCTATCGTGGACGTTGATGCTCATGCGCGCGTCCTTCGTCTCGGCCCACATTTCGCGAACGGTGTGCGTCAAAAAGTCGCAACACTCGTTCACCGACCCCGAAAGAATACTGCTGTGTCGCTTCGCGGCGACGAGCGTCGTTTCGTCCTCGCTCGCGACGAACACGGCGCGGCACATAGATACGTGTCGAGACGCAATTTTCACCGCGTCTCGAACAGCCTGCGGAGGATCCTCCACAGGTTGGTGCGAGGCTTCTTCCCATGTGATGCCCATGACGCGCGCGCCGCGACCCGCGCGATCTCCGGCGTGCTTGTACGCGTGTAACGACTTAATCATGGCGTCTATTTTCATCGCCTTTTCCTTATTCGTCTGCATCATGCGAAGTTTCGTCATCATGAGCTTTTGAATCGTGCTATTCGCCACCTTGATGGCCCACGGCCACGGCGGGTTCTCTCTCGCGCCGTCTTGGCCGTAGTGAAAGATACCCTTGGCCGCCGCAGCCGCCGCGCTCGCCGCCGCGGCTTGCGCGAGCAACCGCACGATTCTATGAAGTGCGTCATCGTCGTTGATGAGCGCGGTGTCGTCCATGACGACCAAGACGCCCTCCGGGAACACCTCCGCCGTCTCGAGGCGAGGATCGAGCCGACGCTTGTGCTCGAGACAGAGCTCGAGATGACGCAATCCGAGGGCGAACCTCGTGCGTCTGGAGCGAATGAAAGCTGACACGTGCACGGGAAACTGCGGGGCGGATAAGAGCTGCAAGAACGGCGGATGTACGACGATAAGGTCCACTTCGCTCGTGTTTGGGTCGTGAACGTACGACGCGCCCTCCTCGGCGAGGGACTTGATGAGGTACACGACGTGCGGATGATTCACCTCGAATCCGAGGAGCATGTACCGCAAACCGGTGAGCGGAACGCACGGCACGCGTTGTTCGGGCGAGATGACCTGTTCGATCGCCGCCGCGCTCGTGGGAATCTCGTGTTGACCCTCCATGGGCACGAGTTCCTCCTCGCCCTCGGACGAGCTCGGCGACGCCGTCGGCGACGTCGCCGTGCGCTTCAACTTGGCAAACTCGCGACCCGATGAATCATCCGAGTTCTCACCGTCCGAACCAAACCCAGATGACGATCGCGCGAGCGATTTCCGTTTGCGTCTCGCGAGAGGCGGCGAGAGCCAATCGTCTAATTCGTCGTCGCCGCCGATCTTGATGGTGACGCGTTCCACCTCGGACGTGCCCGACGTCAGCTCGCTCGTGTCTTCGCTCAACACCGGAGTCACCGTGCCCATGCCCTCGCACTTCGCCCTGCTCGTCATCTCGTGCGCCGAACTGAGAGACTTTTCGTCCTCGTCCATCGTCTCCACCGATGGGTGCACGCCCGAGAGTTCCTCGGGCATGCGCACGCCGTCCGCGTGCTCGGGCGCGCGCGCCGGCGTCGTCTCGACGACGACGTTTTCATTCGTCGGACGAACCCATCCGCGAAGTATCCCTCGCGTCGGTTTCACATCTGGCGTCGGCACGGACGCGAGCGGTTGCGGCGCGGCGAGCGGTTTCGCGCTCTGAATGATGGCCCACAACGGTTTGGGTTTCTTCGTCTCGTCGCCCTTTCTATTACGCTTTTCTCCGGCGCCGCTCAAACCGACGGCGTCGCGCACGATGTCCGGCAGACCCGTGTCCGAGACGACGAACAAGACGTACCCGTCCGGAAGATCCATGCGGGCCGCCGCGGGAACGACGCTCTCGGGATCATCGCTCTTGGTGTGGTCGCTTCTGCAATCCGCCAACAAGGCGTGAATCCGACGAAACGCCGTCGCGTGATGCGCCGACGAGGGAAACAATCGCAACAGCGCCACGGGATCCCACACCTCGGGCCACCCGTCGTCCCCGGGAGCGACGCACTCCGCGTGTACAATCTCCGGAAGCGCGCTTCCCGCCGCGTTCGCGCGCGCCGCTCCCTCGCCCTTCGCCGTTCCCGGTATGTTCGCCGTCGCCGGCGGCCCTTGCGCGACGAGTTGACACGCGATGGTCCTCGGCGCCGCCGCGCGCTGACTCGATGACTCCCCACCCCGCGCGCCTCGCGTCACGTTCTCCTCCATCACGGGTCGCTCGTCCATGTCCGACGCGTCCGCGTCGCTCGCCACCGCCGAGCTCCCGCCGCCGCCGAGCTCGACGGATTCGCCCGCGCGACTCGTCGTCCCCGCCGTCTCATCCACCGCCTCGCTCCTCGACCGCGTCGCCGCTCGCGACGCCCGCGTCACTCGCCCGCTTCCACCTCGATCATAGTCCACGTCGTCGTCGTCGTCGTCGTCGTCCTCGTCCGAGGCGCCGCGTCCGCGTCTCGCCAATGAGAGCGTCCCCGACCATACCAATTTATTCGATTCCTCCCTCACGCTCGCGCGCTCGCGTCCCGCGAACGGATCGTTCGCGCGCTCGTTACGTCGAACGACCCACTCGGCGTTACCCAGGATGCTCGTCAGGCGATCGGACGCGGAGGACGGTGGAATCATGGGTGGAATTCCGATTCGTCCTCGTCGAATGGTGCGCACCGATTGATTCGATCGATGACGAGTGTGATCACGGTGCGCGGATGGATGGGCGTCGCGCGCGCGAGAACGACGCGGTGGTGGGTGGGCGTCGCGTCGTCGCGCGCGCGAGGCGTCGAGGAGGTTCGCGCGCGCGTGATCCGTGCGCCGGTCAATGGCGTCTCGGCGGGCGGCGGCGGCGGACGAGCGCGCTCCATTCTTCCGACGCGCGCTACGGTGACTACTATGCGTACACATCGCTATGGGTGACTACTCATCGAGCGCAAAGCTCATATCGAGGGGTGGCGTTCGCGTGGGCGTACTCGTCGCGATCGACGTGACAATATTTGAACCCGTGTTGGGTCACGACGTACGTCTTGGCGTAGAGCGGCCGACCCGGTTGAACGACAAATTTAACGTGACTGAACGCGACGGTGAGCATGGGAAGCGTTCGATTCTCCGTCGGGTGGAACAGTTCAACCTTATCCGCGGACGTGCGACGCCTGACGGCGCACGGGCGAAATACGGGGGCGCGCGCCGTGCTCGCGTCCACCGCGGGTGGACCTCGAGCGCAGAGCGCGTCGGCGAACTCACGCCACCACGCGGCGCTCGTCAAACCGGCGTCGACGAGGACGTCGAGTCTCGGGAGAATGTTTTTGCGTCTGTCGATGACGCCGACGGAGATCTCGACGCCGACGCGCGGGCCGATGACGGAGGGCGCGGCAGCGGCGGGTTCGATGTCGAGGACGTCGACTTGTAACACCGAACCGAGTCCTCCGTCGTCGAGAAAGTGATCGTCTATGCGATCAAACTCGTCGAAATCCCCGGTCCAGTGCAGAAGTTCGAGGAAACGAACCATTTGCCGCGTCTTTTCGCTTCGGTACCCGTCGTCCGCCGTCTCCGCGTCGTCTCTCGGCGCATGCCGAGTAAACTGAATCAACAATCGAACGCTCTCGATGACCCCACCCTTGGCCTCCATCGATCGACTAAACATGATTCCCGCCGCCCACACGTGCGTGTCAAACTCTCCATTCATAGCCACGTCGATGACTGCGCGAACGTTGTCTAAAAGTCTCGGTTTCACGACCACTCCCGTCGCGTCGAGATACTCGCGCACCGCGTCGACGTACTCGCCGTGTCTCCTCGTACCGCTCGTCGCGTGTTCTAAAAACACACTCGCCGTCGGGTCGATCTCCCCCTCGCTCATATCAAACTCCATGTATTCACTCAACCAATACGGATGCCCTCTCTCGCCGTATCGCTCCACCAATCGTCGCCACCACCTCTGATGTCTCGCCACAAACGCGCGCGACGTCTCCAATCCCATGCACCACGCCTCACCATCCGCTCGTTTCGCGTCTCGATCACACGTCCCCAACCTCTCCAACACTCCACTCTTCAAACTCGCGTGATAATCCACGCGAACGCTCACGTCTAACCCACGCACTGAGGTTAAATCATTAAATTCGTGCAAGACGCCGCCGTTGACGCGTTCGTCGCCCAACGCGCCGTCGAGTCGTTCGAGAAACCGTCCCGCGGCGTCCCACGCCTCTCCAGGCGCCGACGCGTGAAGAATACGACGCGCGTGATTATTATACCGCACGAGCGTGCGCGCGTCCCCCGATCCGCGTCGCCACGCGTCGTCGGAATCCTCGACGGATGATTGTCGACGATGATTCATCGTCGACATCATGCGCACCGTCGTCGCGCGCGCGTCGAGATCGCCCTCGTCCCCGCGCGCGAGGACGACGAGGACGAACGTCGACACCGCCAGGAGTCCCGTGGAGACGGCGCGGAGGGGACCCATGGACGACGCACCGATGAGTGCCGAGAGACGCGACGGTTGGCCGAGAGGACGGACGGCACTCGACGACGGACGACGAACGATGTCGCGCGAGGAGGAGGAGGAAGACGCGAACGAGGTCGCGCGCGTCGGTGACGACGCGCGAGACGACGGCGACGCGCGAGACGACGCGAGAGAGACGCGCGAGACGACGGATGGTTTTGAAATTTCAAATTCGGAATCAGACGCGATGGACGACGACGACGACGACGACGACGAGTCAGAAGAAGACTCGGAGGAGGATTCGAACCGTCTCGATGTCGTCTCGGACGACGGACGACGACGACCGAGACGCGCGGCGGCGCGCGCGGCGACGGAGACGCTTCGGGACGTCGACGACGACGACGACGACGACGACTTCTTGACGAGCGACGACGAACGCGGAGAAGACGACGATGGAAAAGGGGACGAAGGGGAGGATGCGTATCGAGACGTCGTGGAAAAGATCGTGTACTGTCGAGAGACGACGCCGAACCAACTGGAGTTTTGTGTCAAGTGGGAAGGGGTGAGTCATCGACGGTGTTCGTGGGAAACCGAGGAGACGCTCGCGCGAGAGGCGCCGCATAAATTGAAGGCGTTTTTAAAGAAACATCGCGAGGTGGAGGCGCAGGACGCGCCGTATCCCGAGATGTACGATGTCATCGATCGAATCGTGGCGACGCGAGAGGGTGAGAGCGAGGGGTCGAGAGAGTACCTGGTCAAGTGGCGCGGACTGGGATACGCGGCGGCGACGTGGGAGGCGAGCGAGAGTTTACTCGGAAACGAAGAGGACGAGGCGCAGATTGAGAGATTTCGCGCGTTTTCAAATCCCGAGGCGTTTGAACGCACCGAGGCGCCGCGAGGGAAACCGGTACCGCCGACGTTTAAGAATAACATGGCGTTGCGCGAGTATCAAGTCGCGAGTTTCGAGTGGATGATTTCCAACTATTGTCGAGATCGAAACGTCATCTTGGGCGATGAGATGGGACTCGGGAAGACGGCGCAGTGCATCTCCGTCATGGAGTACGTGCGCAAAAATCTCATTCGTCGACGCCAACCGATGTGCGTCGTCGCGCCGCTCACGACGCTCGGTCACTGGAAGCGAGAGATTGAAAAGTGGACCGCCATGAACGCCGTCGTCTTCGACGGGTCCGCCGCCGATCGCGAAGTCTGCGCCGAGCACGAATTCTACGTCGGAAACACGTGCGAGGTGAAGTTTGACGTCTTGTTGGTGAGCTTTGAAAACGTGCGACGAAATACTGAGATCTTTGAACAGTTTTCGTGGGCCATGTGCGTCGTCGACGAGGCGCACAAGATGAAGGATGTCAACTCGCAGACGACGGCATCGGTGATGTCTCTTCGATACGATTGGCTCCTTTTACTCACGGGCACGCCCATTCAAAACAACATCAAAGAACTCTACGGCATGTTACACATTCTCGATCCGCGACAATTCCACTCGTGGGACGATTTCAAGGAGGAATTTTGCGACGCCTCGGGCGACGTCGACGCCGAGCAAGTCATGCGTTTGAGAGACATTCTCAAACCGCGCATGCTTCGCCGCATGAAGGAGGACGTGGAAAAGATTCCGACCAAGGAGGAAATCGTAGTGTGGGTGGAGCTGACGCCGCAACAGCGCGCCTACTATCGCGCCCTCTACGAAAATCAAATTCACGTCCTCTTGGAGGGATCCAAGGTGAAAAACGTCCCGCAGCTTCGAAATCTCTCCATGGAGCTTCGAAAGGTGTGCAATCACCCATTCCTGTGCGACGGTTTGGAGGAGGATTACGTCGCCAAGCGTCTCGCCGCGGCTGCCGAAAAGAACGAAGACGCGCCGGACGCGCAGCGCATGCTCGTCGAAGGGAGCGGTAAGATGAGTCTGCTCGCGAAACTGCTCGCCAAGTTGAAGCGCGACGGTCACAAGGTGCTCATCTTTTCGCAATTCACCATCGTCTTGGATCTCATTCAGGACTTTTTCGCCGGCGCCGGGTACGAGGCCGAACGTCTCGACGGCAACACGTCGGCTGAAAATCGCCAGGCGGGCATCGACAGATTCAACACTCCCGGATGCGGATTCGCCTACTTGTTGTCCACGCGCGCCGGCGGCATGGGCATCACCCTCACGTCGGCGGACACCGCCATCATCTTCGACAGCGATTGGAACCCACAGAACGATCTGCAAGCCATGGCGAGATGTCACCGTATCGGACAAACTAAAGAGGTCAAGGTGTACCGCTTCGTCACCAAGGACACGTACGAGCAGTCCCTGTTCGAGACGGCGTCGCGCAAGTACGGACTCGACGAAGCCATCCTGGGCGGCGGCGGCGAGGACGACGAGGACGATGGAGCACGACGATCGAAAAAGACGGCGAAAGAGCAGGCGCAGAGAATCAACGAATTGCTTAAATTTGGCGTGCACGGTGCGCTCAGAGACGCCTCGGGCGAGGAGGCGGACGCGTTCGCGGCGGAGGATATCGACGAGATTTTGTCTCGACGCGCGGAGCACCGAGAGGTGGGTCCGCGCGCGGGTAATTCATTCTCCGTCGCCACGTTCGGCGCGGACGCCGGCGACGACGACGTCGACGACGAGACGTTTTGGGAGCGCGCGTTCGGCGGCGAGGCGATTCAGGCGGCCAAGGAAAAGGCGGCGGAACAAATCATAGATAAACGGTTCGCCGTCGAGGGTCCTCGAAAGCGTCGAAAAGTCAACTACAGAGAGAGCAACACGCTGTTGGCGGCGCGCGACGAATCGGCGGCGAATCACCGCGCGGCATCGACGCGAGAGACATACAACGCGCGTCGCGCTGAGGCGAAGCGCCTTCGCGAGGAGGAGAAAAAACTCAAACAAGAGGAGCGAGAGGCGCGCCGCCGCGAGCGCGCCGAGGAGCTCGAGCGTCAACGCGAAGAGGCGAAACTCAACTGGTTCACGTGGGAAGTCGAACACGTCGTCGACGCTGTCGTCGCGTTCGGCGCGCCCGACGGCGACGCGACGCGCGCGGTGACGTACGGCACGTTGGACGTGGACAAACCGTTTGAACAGAAAATGGCCGTCGCGGAGACAATTTTGAAAATGTTCGCCGTCATTCAGACGACGACCGAGGCGCATCGACGCGGAGACGACAAGGATAAGGATGACGACGATAAGGACGAGGCCGACAAGGAGGATGAGGACCAAGATGACACGGAGGAGACGAAGACTGCGGTGTTCGACGCCTTGGAGCGTTTGGAGGGCGTGCCCGAAAAGGCATCCACCGCGCTCACAGGTCGCGTCTTTTGGGGGAAACTGCTCCGCGCCATGCCGCGTCGCGCCAAGCTCATGAAACAGCGCGCCGCGCTCGCCAAGCTCATCGTCGAACAGAGACCCGAAGTTTTGGACGCCGACGTCATCGACGCCGACGCGCGTCGCGCGCCGCCGAAAGAGAAGGACGTCTTCGACGTGCCCGCGCTTGGAGGCAAAGGCGCGCCGCCCGCCGAGTGGTGGACGGCGGCGGATGACGAACACCTTCTTCGTGGATCGCTTCGATACGGGTACACGCCGAGTTTCGCGCGAGAGCTCGAGAGGCAGTTCGATTGCATCAGAAACGACCGAACGCTGCGCTTCGCCTCGAGAACCGGGGTGTACGACGACGGCGAGTATCGACGCGTCTTGACGTGGCCGACGGCGGCGGTGCTCAAGACGCGTCTCGCACGTCTCTTGAAGGCGCTCTCGCGTCCGCCGAAAAAACCGTCAAAGGCGGAACTTCTTGCCGCACAGCGTAAAGCCGCCGCCGCGGCGCGTCTCAAGCGAGACATGGAGGCGCTCCGCGCGTGGCAACGAAAGCAAGCAGCCGCCGCGGGAGGGTCGAGTTCGACGGGAACGACGCCGACGGGGACGCGAAGTCCTCTGAAACGCGTCTTCGATAATACCAACGTCGCGAACGTCGCGAAACCACAGCCGTCGACGACTCAACAGTCCATCCGCGCGTTCTTCGGGGGAGAATCGCGATGAGTCATCCGTCGCGTAGTAGTAACCTTTCATTCATTATTCATATGCATTCATGCGTTCTTATTACAGGAGAGAGATTAGTGTGCGTATCCTCGTGTGTGTGTGTGCATCGTAGTAATAGTAAAAACACGTCGTCTTTCGTTCGTTCGTGGTATTCATTCGCGAGACGAAGATTGATTACTCCTCGCCAAAGCCTTCCCACTCCTCCTCGTCGGTGTCGGTGACGACTTCGCCGCGAGCGCGACGCTTGGCGCGAAGTTTGGCCTTCTTTTTCGCCTCTTTGCTGTTCTTGTCCACCTTCTTCTTAACTTGAACGACGTTTCCGAGCGCGTCGGTGAACTCGTCGAGCGCGGCGGCGCTGGTGACCTCCTTCTTCGACGCTTTCGCCATCCACTCGGCGTCGCCCTTGCAGTTGCATCGAGCGATACCGTCGGCAGCCTTTTCCATGAGCCACGTCTCCGGGCACAGCGCGGAGCAGAACTCGTTGTTGTGCGTGATCATGACGACGCCGCCCTCGTAGACTTGAATCGCCCCCGCGAGCGCGCCGAGAGAGTCGCGATCCAAGTAGTTGGTCGGTTCGTCGAGGATGACGATGTGCGGACAGTTCCACATGGACGCGGCGATGACCACCTTGACCTTTTGACCGCCCGAGAGCGCCGACATGCGCGTGTGCGTGCCAAACTCCTTGTCCAGGCCGACGTCTTCGAGGTGTTTCTCGACGTTGGCCGTCGTGAGCGGCGTGTGCATGGCGCCCGCGCGCGCCGCCACCTTTTCGTCCACCACCTTCATGTGCTTTTCGAAACCCCACTTGGCGAGCTTGGTCGCTTGAATGTATCGGTTGGAGTTGTAATCGCGGCCGACGAATTGAACCTCGTACTCGTACTCCTTCTTCACCTGCTTGCGACCGCCGGTGAGCTTTTCGATCGCCATCTTGAGCGTCATCTGGTTACCCTTTTCGTCCTTGCCGATGTCAATCTTGACGGGTTGCTTGCACCGCTCCTTTTCCTCCTCGGTGAGCACCATGGTGTCCTTGACCAAGGCTTCCTTGTCGTCGCCGTGTTGGTATCGCCAGCGAATGTACTCGTTCGGCGTCTTTTCGAGGTGTTGTTCGATGTGATGGAACGCGTGCTGCGCGACGTACGCGACGCGCGCGTTCGGGTGCTTCCACACCGTGCCCTCTTGCGGAACGATTTCGCCGGTGAGCAATTTGATCATGGTGGATTTCCCCACGCCGTTCGGACCGACGCACGCGACGCGAGACGCGAGCGAGACTTGAACGGTGACGTCCTTGACGGTCGGCACTTCGTTCACCGGGTACGTGTACGTACAGTTGGCCATCTTCATGAGCGGCTTGCCCTTGGACTTGACGCCGTCGATGAACCCCGGTTGCGGGAAGCGCATGACGAAACCGCTCGAGCTCTTGAGTTCGAAGAAGGATCGCGCCTTGGGGTTCTTTTCGACGAATTCCGTCAGGGTGCCTCGGAACTGCTTCAGCTTTAAGCTCTCGATGGAGATGATGTTGTTGCACACGCGATCGACGAAGCCCGTGTCGTGCGACACCAAGACGGCGGTGACGTCGGTGAGCGACTTGAGGTATTCCTCGACCCACTTGACGTTCATGACGTCCAAGTGGTTGGTCGGTTCGTCCATGAGCAAAATATCCGCGTTCAGGCACATGGCGCGCGCGAGCGCGAGCTTCATGCGCCAACCACCGGAGAGAAAGGTGACCAAGTTGCGCGCGCCGTTTTGCATTTCGCCAAAGCCGACGTTTAAGAGCATCTTTTCGACGGTTTCTTCGGTGATGCCCGCATCTTTAATGCGAGGATCGGCCAAGATGTAATCGACGCACGGCAAATCGGAGAGTTCGCCGATGATGTCCGCCTCGACGAACACCGTGCGAAGCTCGCTCGCGGGCGGGAAGCCCTCGACTTGTTCGTTGGCGATGGCGCGCATGAGCGACGTCTTGCCGCTGTCGTTGCCTCCGAGGAGGGCGTACTTGTGACCGCGCTTGAGCTTGAGCTTAGTGTTGTGGAGCAACACCTTGGAGCCGTACGCGAGGGTGAATTGACAATCCGCGAGAACGTCGGCGGTGTCGTCGTCGTCCTCCTCGTCCTCGACGTCGCCGTACATTTGTTCGAGCGTCGCGTGCAGCGCGCGAATGTCGTCGACGGGGAAGGATTTCCCGAGCGCCTCTTCGAAATCGTAATCTTGCGCCTTGGCGTTGACCAACGCGCACGCGACGGTGGCGTAGAAATCGGAGACGATTTTGTCGTTGACATCAAAGTGAGCGCCCAATTTCGCATCGGTTTGCTTTTTCACGTCGTCGAAGACGGCGCGCTTGGATTTGAACGACGCGTCGTTGAGCTTGGCCTCGATGGATTGAAGCTGTTCGCACGCCTTGCCGCACACCGCGCGCGCCTCGGGATCGGACACTTGTTCGCTCGCCTTGGTCACCGCGGGTAAGAGGTTGGGCAAGAAGGGCGCCGCGTCTTCGGGATCCTCGACGAGCTTGGACATGTTGTTGACGATGACGGCGGACATGCGCTTGGTCGCCGTCGCGCGCGATCGGAAACCGAGGAGCAAGATCGGCGAGATCAACGCCAACGGCGCCGCCGTCACCGTCTGCACGAACGTGGTCGATGCGAGCTTTTGCACGCACTCGTCCGACTTTTCGTGATCGATCGTCGCCTCCACCATGGCGGGAATGAACGGCTCGACGTCGCGGTTGTCGATGGTGCGACACAAATCTTCCAAACACTTACGAGTCGCGTCCGCCACCTGTTGTTTCGCATCGTTCACCATGGACGCCACCACGGGCAAGATGGTCGTGAGATTACTCGCGATGATGTTCGACGACGTCTTGCACGCCGTGGCGAGCGCCTCCGCCGCGGCCACCTGCGTCTGCCACTTTTCCTTCGGATCCAACGCCTCGAGGCACGCCGGCACGAGGGCGGCGTTCACGACACACTCGTGCGTCTTTTGCGCCATCTTCTTCATCACCCCAATCGCGAGATCGGCGACGACGTTTTCCGGATCGCGCTTCTTATCGCCCGCCGCGAGGCGCGCGACGGCGAGCGCGAGATCTTTCGACGTCGAGGCGAGCGCGAGATCTTTCGACACGATCGACGACGGAGACTCGTCGTCGTCGAAACACTTCGCGACCGCATCGAGCGTCGCTTTTTTCGCGTCCACGCTCGCCGACGCATCGCTCAGCGTCGCGATCGCGGCCGTCGCGTCGTCCAAAACCGTCATCGTGAATGCAGAAATGCGTGTTTTTTTTTAGGGATGTCGTCGCGCGTTCGCGCGTCGAGTCGTGTTGGGTTTGTTTGATTTCCGCGCGGAGATCGAAACGATCGAGTATCCGTTTCGTTCGGTCGACCCGTCGTTCGTTCGCGCGATTCGTCGTGCGGTGAGTGACGCGCCGACCGCACGCGGTGCCGCGTCAGCGACGCGGGCTTTCTTTTTCGGGACTGTCCGTCCATTCGCGGGGTCACGACTCCTCCACCGAGTCCCAAGATTAGATTTTATTTTCCGCACAGAAAGAAACGAAAAGATCGCGTCGCGTCAGTTTTTTGCACGCACCCGTAAGTTGCACGCGTCGATGCATCGGTGAGGCGTCATGGACGACTCCTATGTGCTTGACACCATTGATCGACCAATGGTTGTTTAAATATTCGACAAAGTGGCCGAGCGGTCTAAGGCGCAGGATTAAGGATTGTGTTGCATGACCGCGACCGAACACACGATGAGTGGTTACCACTACCAGATTCAGACATCTGGTACATACATTGGTGTTAACACTCCTGTTCGAAAGAGCGCGGGTTCAAATCCCGTCTTTGTCACACTATTTTTGATAGGCTAATTTCTGCCACAACATGCATCAAATGTCCGAATAAATGTCCGATAAAAAAATTACTATCCTCCAGCCGTTGGAAAACGTAATAAACAACTCGTGATAACCCGGTGATTACCCGATGATGTTGTGTAGCCCCGCGTTCGAAAGCTCTCGTTAAATGCTGTCTAATGGTTGCATTTGCGCTATTCTTTTTTCCACGAATTTCG
>Ga0208410_1000610_pt1 | contig 20217 bp, 18 predicted proteins | sample ETN02SmetaG_3_FD_185787 | JGI IMG/M metagenome (GOLD analysis project Ga0208410, IMG submission 185787) | Marine microbial and viral communities from oxygen minimum zone, Eastern Pacific Ocean - ETNP2014F10-02SV257 (SPAdes) (version 2) | ecosystem: Environmental > Aquatic > Marine > Oceanic ... | reverse complement strand
CTTTTGGTTCTTCTTTTGGTTCTTCTTTTGGTTCTTCTTTTGGTTCTTCTTTTGGTTCTTCTTTTGGTTCTTCTTTTGGTTCTTCTTTTGGTTCTTCTTCAGCTTGATTAGAAGTTTCTACTTTCTTGGCTTTTTGAACATCAGCATTTTCTGACTTTTCAACTTGCTCTCTTGCTTCCTGATAAGAGTCTTTTTCGCTATCTTCTTTAGTTTGCATTAAAAGCGCAGAGTCTTCAGTATGCGCCTTCTTCGCTGTTACAATAAGATTTCTAATAATTGAATCGTTAAACTTGAAAGAATTCTTAATTTCTTCAACCGTTTCTTGATCACACTCAATATTAATTAATCCATAGCTTGCTTTGAATTGATCTTGTATTGGATAAGCTAATTTTCTATTTCCAATATTTTCTGATCTATGAACATTGCCACCTGAATCTTTTACAAGTTTATCTAATTTTGAAAGAACTGAAGAAGTCTGATCGGATTGATCAGGGTGGACTAAGAAAACAATTTCATAATGTCTCATAAATTCCTCTCGGTTAATAATTCCCACCAAAAAAGGTGTGGAATGAGGTTAGGGGCGGCATTTTATGGTTAACTAAGAGCCTTTGCAAGCTAAAAGAAGTATTTCATATACTAAATCTACGAAGGAAATACCTTCAAAAGATGCAGCTTTCGGGTAAAGGCTTGTTTCTGTAAGTCCAGGGACTGTATTTACTTCTATGATTTGAAAATTACCCTGTTCGTCTTGCATAAAATCCACCCTACCCCAACCTTCGCAGCCTATAGAGGAAAAGGCATGCCACGCTATGTCTTGTATTTCTTTAAGTTCAGTATTATTTAGATCGGCTTTTAAATATTCAGTTTTATTACTTTCATATTTAGACTTAAAGTCGTAAAAAGATCCACTGGGTTTAATATGAATTGGGTGTAGAACTTTTTCTCCCAATATAGAAACCGTAAGTTCTCTTCCTGGAACAAAGGCTTCAACTAAAAGAGTGTCATCAAATTTTAAAGCTTCTTTCATAGCTTCTTCTAAACTTCCTTCTCCTGGCTTTACTATAGAAATTCCAAAACTTGAGCCTTCTCTAGAAGGTTTAACTACAAAAGTTTTATCTAAAGCGGTAATGTCCTCTTCTTTAGATAAATACGGGGTTAACTTCATTGAAGGAGTTCCTGCTTTTTTAATCTCCACAAAATCAGGGGTAGGTAATAGTAAATCTCTCCAAATCTTTTTTGTTTCCGATTTATTCATAGCAATCTCGCAAGATTCAGGATTACTTCCTGTGTACATAATGCCTTTGTCTTCAAGTATTCTTTGAATATAGCCATCTTCTCCACCCCTGCCATGCAAAGCTATAAATACTAATTCAATCTCAGAGGATATATTTTCAGCATCTGTTTTGGATTGAAGGTCAATGAAATTGTAACTAATCTGCAACTCTTCTAGTGCTCCTGACACAGCCAAACCAGATTTTAATGAGATTTCTCTTTCAGCAGACCAGCCACCAGCTAAGACAGCAATCTTCTTATCTTTGATTAAGGAATAATCTTCCATCAGCCTATATACTTTTTCCTTATTTCAGAACTTATATCTGAGATATTCCCTGCCCCTTGCATAATAAGAACTGAATCATTGTCCATTTGATCTTCAAGAGATCCGATAATTTCATTTCCGGCATTTAATAACTTAACCTTACCAAAACCTCGATCTAAGATTTTTTTCATTAATTCTTCGCTACCAATCCCTTTTATAGGACTTTCTCCAGCTGAATAAATATCTAACAAGATCAGATTATCCACTTTGGTCAACACATCTACGAACTCATAAAATAAATCATTTGTTCGAGTGTACCTGTGAGGCTGAAAGACCATATTTAATTCTTTATCAGGGAAAGATTCTCTAATGGAATCAATGGTAGATTCAATTTCGGAAGGATGATGTCCGTAGTCGTCAACTAAGATACAACTTGATCCATTTATAGACAGCTCTCCAAGAACTTGCATTCTTCTATTTATGCCCATGAAGTTTTTTAGGGAGTTATTAATTGCCTTGGTCGAAATTCCTTCTTGGATACAAAGAACTGCTGCAGCTGCTGCATTTAAAGCATTATGCCTTCCCAGCATGTTAAAACTAAGGTCTAAGCTTTCCGATTCTGATCTTAAGTTAAATGATGATTGAAAGCCGCTTGAGGAATAATTAGAAAGGACGTAATCATTACCTTCATCAAACCCATAAGTTATGTAAGGTCTTGAAAATTCAGGTATTAATTCTCTGACTATTGGATCATCTCCGCAAACTATAGCCATCCCATTGAAAGGAAGTTTTTTTACGAAATCTAAAAAAGCCATCTTGAGGTTCTCAAAGTTATTTCCATAATTCACTAAATGGTCTGGCTCTATATTAGTAATGATTGACATGCTAGGCTGTAACAAGAGGAATGACTGATCACTTTCGTCTGCTTCAGCAATTAAATATTTTCCTTTGCCTAACTGAGCATTGGAATTAAAACTATTAATTATGCCCCCATTAATGAAAGTAGGGTCGAGGCCTGCTTCAGTCATTATGGAAGCGACAATGCTTGTCGTTGATGTCTTTCCGTGCGTTCCAGCAATAGCTATCCCTCTTTTGGTGTTCATCAAACTAGAGAGCATTTCAGCTCTTGCAAGAACAGGAATAGATCTCTTTTTTGCTTCTTTAATTTCAGGATTACTTTCAGATATTGCACTGGAAACAACAACCATTTCTACTCTTTTTAAGTTAGATGCAGAATGGTCATACGCAATTTCTATACCCATATCAGTTAAACGATTAGTTATGTCAGATTCCTTCTTATCTGATCCAGTAACCGTATAACCTAAGTTAAATAAAACTTCTGCAATTCCACTCATACCACTTCCGCCAATACCAACAAAATGGATATTATTTAAAGAAAATTTAGAAGTATTCATTAATCATCTCTACAATTCTATTACCAGAAGAAACTGGAAAAGCATTGAAAGCATTTAAGCTCATCGAATGCCTAGCATTATGATCCTTTTCTAAATCATTGAGAAGCGTGAATAGTTTATCAGCGCTATCTAAAGATGACTCTAATAGAATTGAAGCTTTCTTATCTTCAAGAAATTTTGCATTAAAATATTGATGATTATCAGCTGCCCAAGGTAAAGGGAATAAAATTGAAGGCTTGGAGGAGCAGCATATTTCACTTACTGTCATAGCTCCTGATCTTCCTATAACTAGATCGGACTCATGATAAGCTTTTCCTATATCTTCTATATAAGAAGCTACTTCGTAACTAAAAGATTGCTTAGAGTAAACATCAACTAATTTACTTTTATCTAGATCTCCAATTTGGTGAACTATGCGCCAGTGTGAAGGGATAATCTTGTCTTGGAATGCCTTTAAGACTATTTCATTTAATTGTTTAGAGCCTTGACTGCCACCTAAGATAAGAATATTGAAATGTTCTTTTATGTTAGCTTCAGGTTCAGGGTTCTTAATAATCTCTGATCTAACTGGATTACCTACCGTGTGAATCTTTGGAGATTTATTAAAAGAACCAGGGAAGGCCTCAAAACTTAACTTTGAAAATCTATTAAGAATCCTGTTTACTAATCCAGGTACACTATTTTGTTCATGTATGAAGAGTGGGATAGACAATATTAAAGACGCTAGAGCTGGTGCCAAGGTGACGTAACCACCAGTTGAAAATACTATATCGGGCTTTATCTTTTTAATTATGAAAATGCTTTTTATAACATTAATTTCAAGATAAATTAGAGAAACAATCTTTCCGAGAAGATTTTTTCCTTTAAAACCCTTTGTATCAAGACTTATAAAATGAAAACTTTCTGATTTAGAGAAAGCACTTTCTAGTGAGTCTTTTTTTCCTATCCAGGATATAGAAAATTCCTTTCTTTTAAACTCTTTGGCTACAGATAAAGCCGGATAGACATGGCCTCCTGTTCCACCAGCTAAAATTAGAACTTTCATTAAAAAGTGACTCTCTTCTTTACGCTAGCTATAGGCATAGATATTTTATTTTCATAATCAATTCTAAGTATAAGCCCGATCATTGAACACATTATTAATATATTTGTCCCACCAGCACTAAATAAAGGCAAAGTAAGTCCTTTAGTTGGCAAAAGACCTGTAGCAACGCCTACATTTATAAAAACATGCAATCCAATTAGGATCGCCGCTCCAAAACAAAAGAAAAAACCAAAATGGTTTCTTTTTTGAAGAGACTGCCTTCCTATTAAAAATACCCTAAAACAAATTCCAAATAACATACCCATAATTAGAATTCCAGTTAAGAGACCGAGTTCCTCGATTAGAATTGAGAAAATGAAATCTGTATGAGCATCTGGCAAATAACCCATTTTCATTAAACTCTCGCCTAAACCAACACCAAACCAATCACCTCTCCCTATGGACATAAGGGACAGCGTAAGTTGATATCCCTTATCAAAAGGATCACTCCAAGGATCTACAAAAGAAATGATCCTCTCCCATCTCCACGGAACGTACGTTATTAAAAGAGCTATTCCAATCAAACCTATTAAGAAAACCACTATAAATTGTCTAATTGGAACACCTGCTACAAATAGCACTCCCAAAGCAGAAGCAAAAATAACTGCCGAAGCACCTAAATCAGGCTGTATAAGAATTAATGAGATAATACTAACTAATAAAACAGCCGGCCTAATAAAACTAAATAAATCATTTTGAACAAGTTCAATTCTTCTAACGCAATATGTTGAAATATATAAAATACTTAAGAATTTCATTATTTCTGATGGTTGAAGACTGAACCCAAATACTCTTATCCACCTATTGGATCCATTAACTTCTACTCCTATTCCTGGGATAAAAACAAGAATCAACAATAAAATCCCTAAAGCTAGCAACCATCTATCGAATTGGCTCCAGAAATTTAGGGGCATTAGGAAGATAGTTATCAAGAAAATTAGGCCAAGAAAAAGATGAAATAATTGTTTGTTCAGAATATATGTGGGGTTGCCATATAAAGAATCTGAGAAATGCACTGAAGCAGTGGTTAATACAAGAAGTCCAATAAACCCTAACAGTACAAACAAAGATATTAAAAAATAATCTAATTTACTAAAGTCAAAATCAAAAATTTGTTTATAAAACATAAAATTATGATCGTTTAACTAACTCTTTGAATCTAAGGCCCCTCTCTTGATAATCCTCGAACATGTCAGTGCTGGAACAAGCAGGAGAAAGTAAAACAAGATCACCGATTCCAGATTCTTCCTTGGCTAACGAATAAGCAGAATCTAAATCAGCACAAGAAACACAATTAGTAAAATGCGATAATAATTCTTTTATAAGAACTTTATCTTTTCCATAAATAAAACATTTCTTTATTTCTTTAAAAATAACCGCATTCTCCTTACTCAAGTTCTGTTCTTTTAAATCCCCTCCGCAGATTAAATAAATATTTCCTTCTTTATTTAGATTCCTACTTGATTCAATGGATTTGAGAGTAGCATCAAAGTTAGTGGCCTTTGAATCATTCACATATGTGACATCCTTTACTTTTCCTAAGACTTCAAATCTATGCGGTTGTTTTTCGAAAGAAGCAAATACTCCAATAGCCTTATCTAAGAAATCATTAACATCGGATATTTTTAAATTTTCTTTTTGTTCGAGAATCAATTTTAAAGCCAATAAAGAAGCCTTTAGATTAAAAACATCATGCATGGGCCATTTCTTTAAAGCTGGATTATTTAAGATATGAGATTCAGGGAAATAATCTTCATAATCATAAAATTCCTTTCCTACTATTTTATTCTCTAATTTAGAAATATTAATATTAGATTCTTGAAGTACACGTAATTTTAGAGATTTATAAATTTCAAAAGATTTATGCCTATCTATATGGTCTTCTTCTACGTTTAAAAGGATGCCTATTTCAGATTCCAGTTCTGAGCTTGCTTCAATTTGGAAGCTTGAAATTTCTATGATTGCAATATCAATTTTTCGATCTAAGAAATCCAAAACTGGTTTTCCTATATTACCAATTGCCGATATGGACCTCTCTTTCAAGAATCCTTGTAAAAGATGCTCTAACATAGATACAGTGGTTGTCTTACCATTAGTTCCCGTAACTAAAATGTTATAGCTCTGACTGTATCTTAAATAAATATCCATATCAGTCTGAATAGGTATATTTAAGTTCTTGGCTTGTTGTAATGCTTCATGCTCCATACTTACGCCCGGGCTAGGATAGACACTAGAAATTAATTTGAAGGTTCTTTCTGATATTTCTGGGTTAAGGATGTAATGTATATCTAAACCCTTTAACTCTTTTAAGTATTTATTATTTGGAGAAGATTCTAAGATATATAAAGTTTCTTCTGACTTAGCTAGATATTTAGCTAAGGAAATTCCTGTTTTACCAAGTCCTATGATTAGGGGGATCTTATTCAACTTCGAGAATCTACCTTAACCTCAATAAAGCTAGACCGAGCAAGACTAACATGAAAGTAATTATCCAAAATCTGACGATCACTCTCGGCTCAGGCCATCCTTTAAGTTCGTAATGATGATGTAAAGGTGCCATTTGAAAGATGCGCTTACCCGTTAGTTTATAAGAAGTTACTTGAACAATCACCGAAAGGGCCTCAACAACAAACAACCCTCCCATAACTAACAGAACATATTCATGTCTAATAATAACAGTAACTATTCCTAGTGCAGCTCCTAAAGAAAGAGATCCTACATCGCCCATAAAAACCTGAGCAGGATAGGTGTTGAACCATAAGAAGCCAATTCCAGAACCAACTAATGCACCGCAAAAGACAATCATCTCACCCGTTCCAGGTAAATAAGGAATATTTAGGAAATCAGCATAAATAATATTTCCAGCGAGATAACCTATAACGCCTAATCCTGCTGCAACCATCACGCAAGGCAAAATTGCTAAACCATCCAAACCATCTGTTAGGTTTACTGCATTGCTAGTTCCTAAGACAACGAAATAAGAAAGGAAAATAAAACCAACACCCAATGGAATAGAGATATCTTTAAAGAATGGAACTATTAAGCTAACTTCTGCGACGTTTTCATGGCTATAAAATAAGAAAGAGCAAGCTACGATAGTTATAACTGATTGCCATAAGATTTTGCTTGAAGCAGAAAGTCCATCACTAGACTTATGTTTAATCTTCAGTCTGTCGTCAATCCAACCCAAAACTCCGAAAGATATAGTTGTCAAGAAAGCTACCCATAAATATCTATTTTCTAGATCTCCCCATAAAATAACGCTTAAGATTATAGAACTTAATATTAAGGTACCCCCCATAGTAGGAGTTCCTTGTTTGGAAAGATGAGTTTTAGGTCCCTCTTCTCTAATAACCTGACCCACCTGAATATCCTTCATCTTATTAATAAATCTTGGCCCTAAAACAAGTGAGAAAAGCAATGAAGTTAAAGTTGCTAATATTGCTCTAGTAGATAAGAACTCTACTACCCGAAACGGTCCAAAGAATTCACTAAGATATTCAAATAAAGGTAATAACATAATTTATTTTTTTAATTTATCAGCAACAATATCCATTCTCGTTGATCTTGAACCTTTTACAAGGGTTACAGTATCCACATTGATTAAATCTTTAACACTTTCAAATAATTCTTCATGGCTAGAGAAGATCTTGAAGTTTGTATTATCAGAATCTTCAATAACATTCCATTCCTCGCCTATGCAGTGAAAATAATCTACCTTATCCTTAGCATACTCGTGAACATCTAGGTGCAACGAACTTGAACCCTCTGCAAGTTCTTTCATTTCTCCAAATAAACATATCTTCTTATAGTTATTCATTGAAGCTATTAGATCAATAGATCTTTTCATTGAGGCGGGATTCGAGTTATAAGAATCGTCTATGAGAATTGAATTAGCTATAGATTTATGAATAGAAAGTCTTCTTTTAGGAAAGTTAACTTTATAAAGTGCCTCCTTAACTTCCGAAATATCTATCCCAATTACAGAACAAATAGCTAACCCCATAGCCGCATTTAAGGTGTTGTGAATACCAACTCCATTTATTGAGCATTCTTCTATTAGACCGTCATGCATTAATTGAAAGCTTGTTAAGTTATTCTCAATATCGATGCTTGGATTCATGACCTTAAAATCGGAATCTTCATGAATGCCAAAACTGACTACTTTCTTACCATTTGTTTTGCTACACCAAAATTTAAAATAACTTGAATCTCTAGGAAGCACAGCTATTCCTTTAGAATCATAAAATTTAAGAATATCTCCCTTTTCTTCTGCTATTGAATCAGTATCTCTAAGACCCTGTAGATGGCCAGAAGAAACATTAGTTATAGCTGCTACGTTGGGCTTCACAAGGTTAGTAAGATTCTTTATTTCCCCAACTTGACTAGTTCCTATCTCAATCACAGAACTTTCGTATAGATTTTCCATATTTAGCATAGAAAAAGGAACGCCTATTTGGTTGTTTTTATTTCCATCAGTCTTATGAGTTTTATGTATTTGCGATAATAAACTTGAAAGAATTTGCTTAGACGTAGTTTTTCCGTTTGTCCCCGTTATCCCAATAACATTTCCGCTAAAGGATGACCTATTATGAACTGCAATAGTTTCCATAAAATCTAAAGTGTTATTAACAACAATAAAAGGGAGAATAGAACTAACTTCTCTACTTACAATGAGTGCTCTTGCACCCTTCTTCTCTGCATCTTCTATAAAGTCATGACCGTCAAAATTTGGTCCTTCAATTGCAATATAGACTTCTCCTTTCTTAATGGATCTGGTGTCAATACTAAACTCAGATATCTCTACGGAATCTCCTCGCAACGAACCGTTAGATAATAAAGCTAGATCTTTTAATTCCATTATCTCTATTTTAGCTTTTGGTTAAGGAAAGCACTGTTTCTCTATCATCAAATTTAGTTCTTTTAGAGCCGATAATCTGAAAATTTTCATGACCTTTTCCCGCAAGCAGCATAATGTTCATGCTTTTTCTTTTAGCCATCTCTTTTAAGGTGAATTTAATTGCCTCTCTTCGATCTGAAATGGTTTTTATATTTTCAGATTTAGTTGTACCTTCCAATATATCATCGATTATCTTTTGAGGAGCTTCATTTCTAGGATTGTCGTCAGTGATTATGACGTGGTCGCTGTAATCTTCTGCTATTTTTCCCATGATAGATCTCTTTCCTTTATCTCTGTCTCCACCGCAACCAAAGACGCACCAAATTTCTCCCTCATAAAATTCTCTAATCTCCTTTAACGAATGCTTTAAAGCTTCAGGAGTGTGGGCATAATCAACGTAACAAATGTCTTTACCTACACGTATACTTTCTAATCGCCCTGCAGGAAAGTTAATTTCAGATGCGCACTTAGCTAGCTTATCAAGTTTTATACCCTCGACACTTAAAGCAGCTATCGAGCAAATAACATTTGAAGCTATATACCTTGAAACAGTTCTTAGATTAAATTCAGTTTCCCCGTAAGGTGACTTTAAGTAAACATCTAAAGAATCATCTGTTTTGTTAAATGATGCAGAAAAATCAGATTTTTTTTCTAAAGATACGCTAAAAACTTCAGCCTTATTTTCTACTAGGTCTTTATATAGGCTTAGTCCAAATTCGCTATCAATCTGGATAAATGAACACTTAGGTTGGAGTCCTTTAAATAAAATCTTTTTGGCGTTCCCATATTTTTCTATAGATTTATGATAATCAAGATGATCCTGCGAAAAGCTTGTTAAGACTGCATAATCAATACTTATTCCTGACAATCTACCTTGGTCTAAACCATGAGAAGAAGCTTCAAACGCGGCATGAGTCGCTCCATTCATTAACATTTCTGAAAAGCTTTGATTTAAAGAAATAGGATCTGGAGTAGTTAAATGAGAAGGCTCATCAACCACTTTACCGTTTATTGATTTTCCTATGGTACTTATGTAGCCACATTGTTTACCTAATCTTTTACAGATATTGGCATAAGTCTCAACTGAAGTAGTTTTTCCATTTGTCCCTGTTGCACAAAAAGTTGTTAGTTCCTCGCTAGCATAAGAATAAAACCTAGAAGCAAACTTTCCTAATAACTCTTTTAGGTTATCGCAATGCACAACACCTTTATTATTAATTAACTCTTCAGAAATTATTAACTTTGCTCCCTTTGATCTTGCTTCTTCAATAAAATCTATTCCATTCAGCTTTGTACCTTTTATTGCAAAAAATACACCCCCTTCCTTTACATCTCTGCTATCTAAGTGAAGACTAGATATTTCGCAATTAACAAAATTATTAGAATCTATTAATTCTGGCATCATTTCTCTTGAATTCTTCATTTAGATTTCTAAGTCATTTAGCATATATATTTCATGCATTATGTCTGAGAAGACAGGCGCTGCAACCCTTCCTCCAGAAGATTCCTCTCCTTTTAGACCGTGCAAAACTACTACACTAAGATAGTCAGGATTATTTGGAGGTACAAAACCAGAAAAGGTAGCTGTGTAAGAAGTGTCCTCTTCTAATGACTCCATAGCCGTTCCGGTCTTCCCTGCAACTACTCTTCCTTTAAGTCTAGCTGCTCTAGCTGTACCCGTATCTGAATTAACAGTTTCTTCAAGCATATCTATAATAAGCTTGTTAGTTTCTTGTGAAATTACTTGCGACTCTTTATTTGATTCGAATAATTTATCTTTAAATAGTCTCAATTCTCTAAAATAACCATTATTTGCAAAAACCATATAAGCTTGGGCAATTTGTAATGCCGATAAAGTCATTCCATACCCATAACAGGAACTTACTTTATCTCTAAGGGTGAATTCACTGTGGTGAGGTAAGAACCCTTCTCTAGCAGGCAACAAAATGCTTACAGGATATTCGCCTATGCCAAACCTCTTATAGTAATTTGTTAAATGTTCAATTTCTTGATTGGAGCAGAGCTTAACCATTCCAACATTACTTGATAGAGAAATTATCTTAGAAAGAGTTAATTTTCCGTAATCTTTAAAGTCACTTGTTTTATATCCAGCTACCTCTATCCATCCTGGAGAAGTTTCGATAACTGAATCTAGGTCTTCTTTTTCAGATTCAATAATTGCGGACATTGCAATAGGTTTTAATACGGAACCTGGTTCAAATACATCTATAGAAGCCCTATTCCTAAAGATGGACAAATCAGTAATATTCTTTCTATCAGAAGGATTGAAAGAAGGGTAACTTACCAAAGACAGAATCTCTCCAGTCTTTGGTTGAACTATCACAACAGATCCTGAATGCGCCCCATATCTAACAATAGCTTTATTTAAATGATGATAAGCAATAGATTGGAAGTCAGTATCAATTGTAAGTGTTATGTCTTCTCCTTGTATTGCTTCTATTCTTTTTCCTTCTATTTTGGAATTTCCTGAACCTTTAACCCCAATAAACCTACCTTCTTCTCCCTCCAACTCATTATTAAAAACTAATTCAGTTCCTTGTATTCCATTTCTATCAATATCAGTTAAACCTACTACATGAGCAGTTGTATTTTTTTCAGGGTAGCTTCTTCTTAGATTCTTTCTAAAATATAAGCCTGAAATACCTTTTTCTTCTAATGCTAATTTAGTTTTGGGGCTGATATTCCTAATTATTTCTCTATAACCTTTGTCTTGATTATTGATTGAGCTTAGGATTTTGTTTTCTTCAACATTTAATATTTCTGATAAAGCAATAATGGATTCTTTTTTCTTAAACTTGGAGAAATCTATGCCAACTGAATAACTTATTACATCAAAGGCTAAAATATTATTGTCTCTATCTAATATCCTTCCTCTTGGAGCTAAAAGTGAATATTCGGAATATGACCTAGAGAGAACTTGACCATCTAAGAAAACATCCTGAGAAAGCTGAAGGTAAATTAATCTGACTACAAGCAGTAAGAAGCCAACAACAAAAAGAATCTGGATAAAAGCTATCCTTCCTGAAGAATATAAAAATCTTGAGGAAGGCATTGACTGATTCAATTAATCTAGTTGGGTCCTTACAAAAGATGGAATATCTAAATAGTCATCTTCATTCTCGGAATCTTGAGTTATTGCTTTCTCAGCAGAAGGAGGATTTTCCAATAACTGTTGAGCTGCGTCACTTAAAGGCAGAGGCTGTCTTTCATTTAAAGATTGAACTCTTTGATTTCTTTTAGCTGAGACACTCTGCACAGAAGAATTGAGGCCTGTAGCAATAACTGTAACAGTTAGATCATTATTTGCATTCTCATCCATTACAGTTCCAGTAACAATTATTGCCTCTTCAGAAGCAAAATCATTTATGCAATCTCCAACAGTTTGTATCTCCCCTAAAGAAAGATCAGCTCCTGCCGTTATATTAACTAAAACTCCCTTAGCGTCTTTTAAACTTATATCTTCGAGGAGTTTACTAGAAACGGCATGTTCCGCTGCTATTCTTGCTCTATCTGGACCAGTGGCTGTTCCAGTTCCCATCATAGCTGTTCCCTTCTCGGACATGACTGTTTTAACATCTGCGAAATCAACATTTATGAGCCCAGGTCTTACTATAATATCCGATATACCTCTTACCGCTCCCCCTAATACGTCATTAGCTTGCTTAAAAGCTTCTAACATACTGCAATCTTCTCCTAGCACTTCTAATAATTTTTGGTTAGGTATAGTGATCAAGGAATCTACCTCATCAACTAATTCTTTAATGCCTTCTTGGGCTATTTTCATGCGCTTATTCCCTTCTAATTCGAAAGGCTTTGTTACTACAGCAACTGTTAGGATACCTAATTCTTTGGATACCTGAGCTACTATTGGCGCAGCTCCTGTTCCTGTTCCTCCTCCCATTCCAGCAGTTATAAACACCATATCAGTACCCTTAAGCATGTCTCTTAACTTATCTCTATCCTCCAAAGCGGCTTCCCTTCCAATTTCAGGATTAGCCCCTGCTCCAAGACCATTTGTTATCTCTTTCCCTAAAACAAGCTTTGTTCCAGCACCGTTCTTATCTAATGCTTGTTTATCTGTATTAACTGATATGAATTCAGCTCCTTCTATGCCTCCTTCAACCATATGCTGGACGGCATTTCCTCCACCGCCACCAACACCTATAACTCTTATAGAAGCATTTTCTTTTATTTCTTCAACTATTTCCCATTCGCTCATATCTATTATCTCCGTTAATTAAAGATTTCCACCAAACCATCTAGAAATTCTATTTAAGATATTCCTATCTCTGTGTATGTAATTCATATGATCTTCTTCTAGTTGCTTTTGCCCGTATAGAAGCAATCCTACTGAAGTTGCATAAATCGGATTATTTAAGATTTCTGAAAATCCTTCTACAGAATGAGGAGAGCCCATTCTTACTGGGGCATGAAATATTTCTTCCGCTAGTTCAGGTGCAGCTTCTACCTTTGAAGCACCTCCAGTTAAAACTATTCCTGCAGGTATGAGCTGATCAAAACCACTCAAGCTTAATTTTTGTTGGGCCATACTAAAGATTTCAACGTATCTTCTTTCCAATACATCAGCCAAAGCCTGCCTAGATAATTCTCTTTCTTGTCTGCCACCCATACCCGGAACCATCATAATCTCTTCTGGTTTCGTCATAGAACTCACTGCGCAACCATACTTTTGTTTAATGCTCTCGGCTTCAGTAGGAGGAGTTCTTAGAGCTTGAGCTATATCATTTGTTACGTGATCTCCCGCTATTGGGATTACGTCTGTGTAGCAAATTGATCCATCTACAAAAACTGCGATATCTGTGGTACCACCTCCAATATCGATTAAACAAACTCCCAGATTCCTTTCATCTTCTGTAAGCACAGAATAGCTTGAAGCCAATTGCTCCAAAACAAAAGCCTCTACATCAAGTCCAGATGCGTTAATGCACTTATGTATATTTTGTGAGGAATTTTCACTGCAAGTCACTAAATGAACTTTAGCTTCTAATCTTGAGCCTGCCATCCCAAGGGGTTCTTTAATTCCGTCCTGCTTATCAATAATATAATCTCTAGGGAGAACATGGAGTAATCTTTGGTCAGCCGGTATAGCCATTGCTTGAGCCGTTTCGATTACTCTATCTACATCTCCATATCTGACCTCTCCATCTTTGATAGGGACTACTCCTTCAGAATTTAAACCGTTTATATGGCTACCTGAGATACCAACATAACATGAACCTATATGGCATCCAGCCATACTTTCCGCTTCTTCTATAGATCGTTTTATTGCAGTTGTTGTTGAATCAATATCTACCACAACTCCATTCTTTAGACCTTTAGAAGAATGAGTTCCTAATCCGATAACCTCTAAAGTATTACCTCTAGTCTCAGCAACAATTGAAACAACCTTAGAAGTTCCTATATCAACTCCTACTAACATTTCATTCCTACTCACGTTACTCATAACATCTCCTTAAATTAGCTGTGATAAACGGCGATTGCATTGTTATACCTAAAATCTATATATCTGATATGATTTCCTTTTCCTGAGTTCAGTTCGAACGAGATATAATCCTCGAGACGTTCGAGCTGAACCCGGAATTCCTTTTGAGAGAAGATGTATTCTGTTCCAGAATCATCCTTAGCTTTTAACTGATCTTTATTTTTCAATTCAAAGCTTATTACCCTTAAATCTATCTTATTTAGTTTGGTCTGTAGTTCTCTAGAAAGATTTATAAGATTACTTAGCGAGTCTTTAGGCCCATTTATACTTATTACGCTTAATTTCCTAAATTGGCCTTTAGGATTGATTGATTTCCCTGTTTGCGTTAAATATCTATCTCGCCCTATGTTTGCGATGGGGTGGTGCTCTTTTATCTCTACTGATACGGATTTATCTAATGAGTAATCTGTTTTAATAGAAGATAACCAAGAATCTTCAAAAACACTTTCTATAGAGATATTTTGGACTGATGAATTATTTAAAGATTGAAATAAATGATTTTCTAGGCTTTCTAGATCAGAGATTATTTCTCTTTCCGAAGTAATGACCAGAGGGCTGCTAAGAGACTCACTTATATCTTGAGAACAACCTAAAGCTAATATCAAAGCCAGATAGGAGATGAAATAAGACCTCATGAGTTTTCTCCTTTAGTCACTACAACTCTCTCTTTATTGGCAGGAAGCCTCATGCCTAAACTATTTAATGCGACTTCTCTTAAAGAAATGTGATTCTTATAATATTCAACCTCTTCAATCAATATGCTTGATTTAAAGTACATCTCTTCTTTCTCAATCTTTAGCTTATCTAATGCTGAAAATGAATTTCTATATTCATAAGTCTGCAATACTAAAGCTAAAGAGCTTGTAAAAGAGATTGCAAAAAGAAGTGCCAAAGTGAAATGATTTCTTATATCTCTCATTACGCCACCTTTTCAGCAACTCGTAGAATTGCGCTCCTGCTTCTTGGGTTTCTTTTAATTTCTTCTGAAGTAGGTTTTATAAACTTATCTCCTATATAAGAAAATTTTATAGATGAATCAATTCTGTCTTTACCTTGAATGAATCTCTTTACTACCCTATCTTCCATGGAATGGAAGCTTATTACTGCGAGCCTACCTCCAAAACATAACGCATAACTTGATGCTTCTAAAACTTTATATAATTCTTCAAGCTCTTCATTTATTTTCATCCTAATTGCTCTAAAAATATTAGTAGCTGGATGTTTTTTTGAATTCCTAGAAACAGCTGATAAGACAATCTCTGAAAGTTCTTTAGTAGTTCTTATAGGGTTCTTAATCCTAATATCACAAATTTTCTTAGCAATTCTTCTAGAAAAGCGATCTTCTCCCAAGACCCAGAAAACATCTTCTATTTCTTTCTTAGTTGCTGTATTTATCCATTCTTCAGCCGATATTCCTTGAGAATTATCTATTCTCATATCCAAAGGACCGTCTAACTGAAAGCTGAAACCTCTTTCTGAATCATCAAGTTGTGTTGAAGAAATACCTAAATCAATAAGTATCCCGCTTGCGCTTTCATTTTCTACGTACAAAGATAACTGACTAAAAGAGTCATTAATTATCTTGAATCTCGAGTCTTTAACGAACTCTTCACTTAGAAGTCTTGTTGCGTTCTTATCCTTATCCAAAGAATACAACTTTCCATCTTTATTTAGGCTTTCAAGTATTCTTGAGGAGTGACCTCCTGCTCCGAATGTACAATCTACATAAAGCCCTTTTTTTGAATGGATAAGGCCCTCTAACACTTCTTCTGTCATTACCGCTTCATGAGTTAATGTACTCAAAACGGTATTTCCTCCAAACTAGAAGGAAGGTCTTCAATTAAATCCTCTCCTGGAACTTCTAAGCCGGATTGTTTCTTCTCCCAATTTTCTAGATTCCACAATTCAAATTTAGAGCCCATTCCTATTAATGCAACTTGCGCTTTCAAAACTAGGCTAGCAAACTCTCTAAGTATTTGAGGTATTAATAAGGTCATCCTTTCTGTCACTTCAAATTCTGTAACAGAAGCATTACCTAAAACTTTCCATTGAATAGGTCTTACCTTTTGATTAAGACCACCAAGAGCTTCAAATTTTCTGGATATCTCTTTCCATGATTTGCCAGGGTATATCATTAAAGCTGGGTATTGAGGATCTTTAGTAATAACCATTTCACCTTGGCAACTTTGTCTTAAAAGTTCTCTGTATCTTGCAGGAATAATCACTCTTCCCTTTGTATCAAGAGTGAGCGTACTGGATCCGTATATACCTAAACTCATTTTTTCAAAAATAAAGTGTTTTTATGTAGTTACATTATCGTGCACTTTTACACACTTTTACACACTTTTTTTGAAAATACTAGTATAAATTACAAATTAATTGCACCTTCTTTTCAAGAAAAGAAGTTTTAATTGAATTTCTACTAAGAAGGTAGGTATTTAAAGGGTTTGAGCTAGCCTGTAAGCCGGGTTCTGTCTAGGATAATCATTCATCTAGATCTTACGTCACCGTAAAATTCAAGCAACCTACCCAAGTTCAGTCAGGACTAACTATTGAACTTCTATTTGGTCTTGCTCCAGACGGGGTTTGCCTTGCCATAATCAGTTACCTGATATGCGGTGCGCTCTTACCGCACCTTTTCACCCTTACCTAAATTTAGGCGGTTAATTTTCTGTTGCACTTTCCGTAGATTTACACCTCCCAGGAGTTACCTGGCGTCTTGTCCAAAGGAGCCCGGACTTTCCTCTCAATTAAGAGCGATTATCTGGCTAACTCACTTCAATTATATATTGAATTAGATTAAAGAATAAGTGAATAAATTATATTACTTATTGTCTATCTTTTTTTGATAAAGAAAATTTCGCTTCTTATTTAAGATTTTTGAGCCCAGAGATAAGGCTTCCTTCTGCGGTAATGAATCCCATAGTAATTCCATAATTCGTTTATCTTCATTTGAAAAGCCCTCTTCCAGATGCTTTTCAAAAGCAGAGACAATTAAAACAAACTCTCCTTTTGTTCCAAACTCTGAAGAGTCTAATTGCTCTTTAACCTGTAGGGCAGTTCCTCTATAAAAGGTTTCATGGATTTTTGTCATCTCTCGTGCTACTAATATTAGTACATCTTCTTGAAGCTCCTTAGAGATATCATCTATTAACTTTCCTACTCTCTTACCAGACTCAAAAACCACTGATGTAATTCCGGAAGTACATATTTCTTTTATTACCACTTCCCTTTCATTCTTTTTTCTAGGAAGAAATCCAAAGTATTTAAAATTATCAATATTAAATCCAGAAATACTTAAAGCAGTAATAACTGAAGTGGCACCAGGAATAGGCACTATTTCAATACCTTCTTCAATCGCCTCATTGACTAAGTATCTTCCTGGATCTGAAATTAAAGGCGTTCCCGCATCACTTATTATTGCTATATCTTTTCCGCCAAGAAGTTCCTTGATAAGACCTTTAGTTTTACTGCTTTCAGAGAATTTATGGTAAGAAGTTAGTTTGGTATTTATATTATGAGCATTAAATAGTTTAATAGATTTTCTTGTGTCTTCAGCTGCACATATATCAACTTTATTAAGTATTTCTATTGCTCTATTCGTAATATCATTTAAATTACCAATAGGTGTAGCAACTATATATAAAGTACCTTGTTTATTGTCCATAACTAAGAATGAAAAATTTATTAATTGGGATTATATTATTATTTTTATTTAGCTGTTCTAGTAACCCTAAAAATACTATTGAAAGGAATCAAGAAGAACTGTTAATAGAGAAACCCCAAATAAACTATAAACTAAACTCTCTTCCAAAAGATATAAATGTTATTTATTTCTCTGATTCTAGAATGCAAACTGCATTCCCTGAAGAAGTTAAAGGTCTTTTAACAAATTATTATTCATTTTCTAAAAAGAATAAGTACTTCCCTAACATCAAGTTTATAAACCTTAAAGTAGACCCCTCTTGTTCATTTATTATTAATCGTGACGCCTATAATTTTATATTTATCTTCAAAGATTATTTAGATAAAAAGCCTTATGAGTTGTGCCTTAACAGGTTTACCAACAGGAACGTCTTGGTTGTTTCTGATTTAGAAGACAACTCTGCTCCAAAAAACTTCAGAAGATTTCTTGTAAATAGAAATAAAGATAAATATGAATTAATCAGATTTATGAACTCTTATAGCAATAAAGTAATGGTTATAGATAATGAAGTTACGAAAGATAAATATGAAATTGGAGATTTCTGGAAAAAAGAATTTAAGAAAGGGGTTGCAGAATACAAGACGTTCAATAAAACAGACTCAAGCCAAGACATTTTCTCTAACTTATTGCTATTAGAGCAAAGCATTAAGAGAAAACGAAAATTATCAAGGACAATATCTAAAGATTTAAATCATAAATCAAGAACGAGACAGGATATAGATGCTTTATTCTTGTCAGTAAACACCCAAGAGGCTAGGAGTCTTAAGCCAGCTTTGGATTACAACTATTTTGAAGGAATGGAAGTGTTTTTAGCTAATGACTGGGTGGGAGATATTCAATTCCTTAAAGCTGACAAGGATCTTCATGGTGTAATTTCTATAGATATCCCCTTTATGCTTCCCACACCTCTTCCCGATGAATTAAGAGCTTTACAACATAAATCTAGAGATTTTGCTATAGGCTACGATGCTTTTGAATTAGCTCTTTTAATGAATGGTGCAAGAAACTTAAGCAGGGTTACTTATAAAGGCCTTACTGGAAAAATAACCTTTAAGGACAATACTATTTATCGTAAATCTACAATCTTTAAAATTAGAGAAGGGATTTACGAATATTTAAATTAAGTTTCAAGCACCCCTAATGTCTTTTTCTAATTCAGAGAGGCTGTCTACAAAACAAGGTTTCGTAAACACTCTTTGCATATACTCATATATAGGTTTAGTTTTAGCATCTTTTTGCAACTCTATGCCAATAAGAGGTAGCCTCCATAGTATAGGAGCTATGCAACAATCCACTAAACTAAATTCATCAGACATAAAATAATCTTTTTCCTTCAATAATGGAGACAAGCCGAGGATTTGCGATTTTAGCTGGGTTCTCATCTTTTTTGCCTTAGCTTCAGAAACCCCTTCTATTAAGTTATCAAAGGTCTCGCACCAATCCTTTTGTATTCTTTGAATAAATAACCTTATATGTGCTCTCGAAACAGGATAAACAGGAAGGAGAGGAGGATGTGGAAATCTTTCGTCTAAATACTCCATTAAAATAACTGAGTCATATAAACAAACGTCTCTATCTACTAAAACAGGTAATTCTGCATAAGGGCTAACTTCTAGAATTTCGGCACTCAAATTATTAGAGTCTGTATCGATTATTTCGCTACTCACACCTTTTTCGCACATAACTATTCTAACTCTATGGCTGTAATGATCTAAAGGGTCAGAAAATAATGCCATTGATGTTCTGTTACTAAGGGATACCATAAACTGCTCCTGTTAAAATTTAATGAAGGTCTTTCTTAAATTCTATATAAAGTAGATAACTTAAGATCGTAAAGATAAATAAATATAGAAGGACATAAACACCAAGACTCTCTCTTTCTTTTTTCATCGGATCAGTCATATAAGCTAAAAAATTTGTGAGATCTTTCATCGATTGATCAAATTCTTCAGCTGACTGAGTTCCTGTTCCTTCTTCTACTTCAAGAAAGCCACACTTCTCTATAGTGAGTTGCTGTCCAGTTAAAGGGTCTTGTTTTATGCCACCATTAG